>OCPS01001889.1_pt1 | contig 15501 bp, 7 predicted proteins | sample 1538651 | NCBI WGS metagenome assembly OCPS01 (sample SAMN04571715, study PRJEB22368) | human gut metagenome | biome: human gut; material: stool | host: Homo sapiens | place: Luxembourg | collected 2012-09-21 | reverse complement strand
ATCGAGCGAAGGCACCTCGTCGACGCTGCGCCGCATGGACTTGGGCGCCTACCCCAAACCCCGAACCATCATATTCAGCATCCAGTTGAGATACTAAACCAATAAGATCATAAGAACTATGAAAATCAAGAACATATTGTATGCGACGCTCTTCGCGGCTTCCCTCTTGTTCCAGTCGTGTTCGCTCGACGAGGACACGTCGGGAATTTCGAGTCCCGACAATTTCTTCCGCAAATACTCGGAGTGCCAGTCGGTCGTGAACAGCTGCTACATCCCCATCAAATCGATTTACACCTACACCTACATGCTCGCCACCGAATGCGTCACCGACATCGCATACTGCCCGTCGGGTACGCGCGACGCCAGTCTGGACATCTCGCCCGCCGTGCCGCGTTTCGGCTCGACCGTCTGGACGCAGGGCTATCTCGGCGTACAGCGCTGCAATTTCGCCGTCAACGGCATCGAACGCGCCTATCAGAACGAAGTACTCTCCGAAGAGCAATACCTGCAACTGCTCTGCGAGGCCAAGACTCTGCGCGCGTTCTACTACTGGACGCTGACCTGCTTCTTCGGCAACGTTCCCTTCTACTTCGACGACGTCACCGACAACGAGGTGCTCAACCGCATTCAGGTGCTGCCGCGCATGGATGCCGACGAAACGCGCGCGACAGTAATCAAAGACTTGCAGTCGATCGCGCCACTCGTCGACCAGACTCGCACCTACGACAACGAGGCCAACCGGCTGGGAGCCTCCTGCGCCTACATGCTCATCGCCAAGATGGCCATGTGGAACAAGCAGTGGGACGTGGCGCTGGACGCGCTGGAGCAGATCGAAACGATTTACGGTCCGCTGTCGCAGTACGACTACGCCGAGAATATCCTGTTCCGGAACAAGAACACCCCGGAGTCGATCATGGAAATTCAGCACACCTACACCCAGGGCGCCCTTACCTACACGTCCAACGTGGCCTGCATCTGCCAGCCCTACCCGCGTGCGGCCAATTCGGCGGTCTACGACGGCGTGGAGATTCCCGAACTGGGCGACCAGGCGACCGTCTGGTCGGCGATGCGTCCGAACGTCTATTTCAGCCAGGGTCTCCAGTCCAAAATGGGCAAGGACATCCGCGCCAAGTACAACATGGCATGGGGATACGAGGACAAGACGTTCAACAGCACCAACACCCGCCCGTGGTGCGGACCGAAGTTCTGGTGTCCGAACATGCAGGCCTCGAACGACGGCAACAACTACAAGGTCTTCCGCTATGCCGACGCGCTGCTGATGATGGCCGAGTGCTATTTCTATAAGGAAAACTACGAAAAGGCGGTCGAATACCTCGACATGACCCGCACGCGCGCCAATCTGTCCAAGTACACCTTCCGCACCCCCGCGCGCCTCGAGGAGGAGATCCGCAACGAGCGCGCCCGCGAGCTTTTCGGCGAATTCCAGCGCAAGTACGACCTGGTCCGCTGGGGCATCTGGTACGAAGCCGTAACGGACAACAGCGACTACGCCTATCTGCAACTCAACACGGCTAACAGCCGGATCAAACCGTGCCACCGCTACTATCCCATTCCCGACACGGAGGTCACCTACTCGAAGAACAACCTCGACAACAACGAATACAAGGCTTACGGCTTGTAATAATCCGAAACTTTCAGACGAATGAAAACAATATTCAATAAACAGAAAAGATCGGTCGCCGGCGTACTGATCGCCCTGACGGCCCTGACGACGGCCCTGACCGGCTGCCAGGAGGATTTCGAGCTGGACCTGCCTCTGGCGGTCTCGGCGCGCGAACTTTCCCTGACCAAGGATGCCGGTTCGACGCACGTGCTGGTCTACTCGAACGGCGACTGGACGGCGCGCTTCACGCGTCCCGTGAAGTGGGCCTCCCTCAACAAACTCCAGGGATACGGCAATAACGAAATCGTATTCACCTATTCGGCCAACTACGGCATTTCGAGAAAGATCGGCGTCGTGTTCGAGAAAGGTTCCCTGACCGATACGGTGATGTTCTCGCAGGCCGGAGCCATCACCGACGCTTCGCTCTCGTTCTCGAAACCGGCGGTTACGCTGCTGAAGTCCCGGTCGCAGATCTTCACGCCGATCAGCACCAACCTGCGCTACTGCATCGACGATCTGGAAGCCAGCGTCACCTATTACGACAACGACGGCCTGCCCAACGATCCCGTCACCGTCCTGACCCGCGCCGAAGAGGGCGAAGAGGGCGGCGAAGGCGAAGGCGGCGACGAGCCGCAGGCGCAGCCTGTCGAACCGTGGATCTCCAACGTCTCGGCCACCTACAAGGGAATCACGTTCGAGGTCACGGACAACGACTCCGGATTCGCGCGCATCGCCGATCTGACCCTCTTCATCGAAGACGCCAAGGGCGAGATCACCAAATCGGTGCTCACCGTCACGCAGGGCATCGCCCTGCCGGCGCTCAAGCTGGACAGCAATGCCGAAACGTACGAAGGTTACGCCCAGGATTGCGCGGTTCCGGCCACGACCAACAACCTCGTGCCCTACTCCGACCAGATCGGTTACGACGTGGCGTACGACGTTCCCGTCGCGGAGGGCGCCGAGTGGATTCTGAAGCCCGCGATCACCGACGACGGCCTGACGTTCTCGCTGGCCAAAAACGAGGGTTCGGAGCCGCGCACCGCCACGATCCGGCTCAACTTCACCGACGAACACGGCAACTCCGTTTCAGCCTCGTGCAAAATCACCCAGAAGCCCTACCCGACCGCTGCCGATTTCGCCGCGGTGCGCGCCCTGACTCCGGGCGAGATCACGCTCCAGCAGTATATCGAAGGCTACATCGTCAGCGACCCCGACAGCAAGAACGTCGTTTCGAGTCCCCAGACCCAACAGTTCTTCTTCGACCGCGGCGAAAACGACCGGACAGCCTATATCGAGAGCCTCGACGGCAAGTGGGGCTTCTGCCTGAAATTCGCCTCCTCCGAAGACAACACGCCGGCCCGCTTCTCGAAGGTGCGCCTCTCCCTGAACGGGGCCACGCTCGAAAAGAAGAACTCCCCCGAGTGCTACACCATCACGGGACTTACCGCGGCCAACATCCTCGAAACCTCGACGCCCGACGAGTTCAAGATTCCGGTCAAGACGAAGACGATCGGCGAACTCACCGACGACGACATCTTCACGCTGGTGTCGGTCACCAACCTCGAAATCATGTGCAAGGACGGCGCCTACACCAACTGCACCGACGGCTATTCGTTCAAGGACAACATCAACCCGATCGGCACGGCTACCGCCCCGCGCTGGGACGTGGCCCCGCTGATGTGCTACGACAACACGGGCCGGACCATCTACATGCTGACCAATACGGCCGCTCCCTGGCGGCGTTTCAGCTCGGGCCGCGACCTGGATTTCAACTCCGTCGTACCGCAGGGTTCGGGCACGTTCCGCGGCATCGTCGTGGCTGACGACGTCGCCCCGATCCGCTTCGGCGACCTGGGCCGCTACCAGCTGCGCGCCATGACCGCCGAGGAGATCGCGCTGACCGACGAACCGTTCTCGAAAACCGTCGTCGAGTGGAACTGGAACGACCGCAAGACCGACCTCATACCGGAGATCGGCGAAGGCGAGATCAATAAATACGGCGCCACGCAGGGTGCCGCAGCGGACTTCAACAACGTCGTCTGCTCGGGCAAGGGAGGCGCCTCCTCCGAACAGAAAGGTCTGGTGGCGAACGGCGGCATCATGTTCTCCCAGCAATGGTGGGATTTCGACGCCGACAAGGGCAAATACTTCGACATTTCGTTCTCCACGCAGGGAATCAGCGGTTCGAACATGATCTTCGGCATCGTCTGGGGCCACGGCTCGATGAGCAACACGACCCTCTCCGGCCCGGCGCACTGGAACCTGCTCTATTCGGTCGACGGCGGAGCGACGTTCCAGGCCGTTCCCGACAGCCCGATCATCAAGAAGCGTTCGATCACGTGGTGGTCGACCACGTCGCAGGATTCGACCCCGGGCTTCACCGAGCACCTGCGCAAACTGCCCGCCGACTGCTTCGGCCGGGAGAAAGTGGTTCTGCGCCTGCAAGTGGCCGACAAGGTTACCGACATCGACCCCAAAGCTACGTCTTCGAACTACCTGACGGCGCTGGGCATCGAGAAGGGAACGCTGACGCCGTCCGTTGCGGCCGGTAACAGCCAGGCCCGTATCGGAACGATAACGGTACGCTACAACTAAACGAATTGCGGTCGCGCGGCGGATGCACCGTCCGCCGCGCACGGCCGGAACAAACAACAACGAATAAAACGTATAAAATATGAACTGTCGTAAATCGATATTTAAATTTTTAGGCATTGCGGCCGTATGCGCAGCCTCGGCGGCCTGCAGCGTCGACGACGCCGACGATCTGGCCCTGGTCAAACTGGGCGCGCTGAAGAAGGAGTTCGTCGTCGAAGCCGATGCGAATACGTTCGACATCGACATCTACGCCAACAGCGCCTTCCATATCGAGCGCATCAACCAGGCCGACTGGATCAGCCTGACCTGCGGTGAGACGGAGGACGGAAAGGGCGCCATCACCGCCGAATGCGAATTCAACGAAGGCTTCAAACGCAAAGCGGGCTTCGTGCTCTGCTCCGACGTGGACGCGCGCCGCGACACGGTCTACGTCAAGCAGAAGGCGCTCGTGGACGCCAAGATCGAGTTCGCCAACTCGTCCGTCATCGTCGCCGGAGCCGGCGGCGAGAACATCTCGCCGATCGAGACCAACATTCCCTTCTCGGAGATCACGGTCGACATCGAGTATGCCAAGGCCGACAACGCCGATTGGATCGAAAGTCTCGAAATCGTGGATTCCGAGAGCGAAAATCGCAGTCTGGCCATCACGACCGAGGCGAACGCCGCAGATGAAATCCCGCGTTCGGCTGCCGTGTCGCTCTCCTTCACCGACGGCTGGGACGAGACCGTCTCCGTCGAATTCAACCTCCTGCAACGCACGGCGAAGGAGACCCTCGGACGTCAAATCACATTCGAGGAGTTCCGCCGGACGTATGCCATGAACAAAAAGGTCGAAGACTACGTCATCCTCGAAGGCATCGTGGTGAGCAACACCAAGAACCACAATGCGGGTGAGAACACGCAAAGCACGACCGCAAAGATCGACTACAGCATATCGGACCGGACCGTCTACCTCGAAACCTACGACGGCAAATACGGCATCGCCGTCCAGACCGCCACGGCCGAAGACAACGTCTTCGAACAGTACGACCACGTGCAGATCCTCATTCAGGGCGCCTCGGGCTACCTGGTCGAGACCCCCGACCGCTATGAACTGCGCAACGTCACCAAGGCGATGGTCATTTCGCGCATCGCGGGTTCGGCATCGGACGTTCCCGTGAAGGAGAAGTGGATGAGCCAGCTCACCGACGACGACATCTACACCTACGTCACCCTGAAGGACGTCGAGTTCCCCGTACGCAAAGGCGCGATCACGCCCCTCAACGAGGGCTATGCGATCGGCACGGGCGCAGACCGCATCAGCAAATACCCGCTGCTCGTGCGCGACATCAACGGCGACGACATGTACATGCTGACCAACACCAACTGCGCCTACCGCAGCGACGGCACGCGCCTGCCCTACGGCTCGGGCAAGATTTCGGGCGTCATCGTCCACGAGCGTTTCTCGCGTTTCGAATGGCGCGACGGAGCCGACCCGGCCGAAATGGACGACGATCCGACGCTCGGCTTCATCGGCCGCTACCAGATCCGCCACCAGACCAAGGGCGACATCTGGGACAACATGCAGAACAGCGTCGAAGACGGTTTCTCGGCCCTGCTGACGGAGTACCGCTACTGGAATCCCGACCTGGAGAACAAGGTCCAGAAACCCACCTACGGAACGAACGGCTACCTGACGCACACCTATCAGGAGAAGTACACCGGCTCCGCCAGCAAAGAGTACCTGCAGGCCACCTTCCAGCAGCACATGTGGAGCGGCGGAACCTACGAATACCTGGGTCCCGTCGGCAACAACGCCTCCTATATCTTCGGCGCCAACTTCGGCAACAAGAACGGCATCGGCGTAGTGATCGACCCCGCGAAGGAGAGCTGGAATCCGCTGATGGACGATCTGGTGAGCCGCAATCCCGACGGAACGCTGGAGTGGTGCGGTCCCTATGCCAAGGATAAAAACGCGGCAAACGGCACGGGTGGCTGGCCGGGCAACAATGAGATTGCGACGAATTCCACGCAAATCAACTACAACGGCAGCACGGGTATGCGCGGCAAGGGGAATGTATACGGTTCCTGCTACACCGCCTTCGCCAACCACTTCTGGTGGGACGACGACACCGACCGCCCCTACGCCTGGCTGATCAACTTCTCGACCGAAGGCATCACGACATCGCATATCTCGATGCAGATTTCCGTCATGAACACGCAGCAGAGCTTCTTCTCGCCCCGTTTCTGGTGTGCCGAATGGTCGCTGACCGATTCGCAGGCCGCAAAGGACGACTCGCAGTGGAACCTGATCGGCGAATACACCATCCCCGACGTTTCCGTCTGGGCGAACACGCTCTATTCGTCGTGCGTGGCCTACAAGTACATCAATTTCGAGCTTCCCCAGGAGATCCTCGGCCACGAAAACGTCTACATCCGGCTTCGCCCGACGAGCGACCTCTGCAGCGACGGCTCCGACTACGCCAACGCGCGCCTGAACCAGAGCGCCAGCGGTGCTGCCCTGGCCGCGGAACACGCCAGCAGCCTCGAATATTTCGCCATCCGCTATAACAAATAGCGGCGTGTAACGAACGGTCGAAGCGGGGAGAGGACGACCGTCCTTTCCCCGCTTTTCCCGAAAGCCGTCCCATGCCGCAAACCGCAAAAACCGCAACCATGAAAAAACTGTTGCTTTTATTGGCCGCCCTGTTCGCAATATCCGCCGGCGGCATATGCTGTTCGGGTTCGGGCGACGATCCCGGAGAACAGGAAAAACCCGTCGATCCGCCCCCTTCGCCCGACGACGGCGTCGACTGGTCGAAGATCGACCCGAAAGCCACCGTGCGCGGGGTCGTGACATGCGCCGGCGCCGCCGTGCAGGGCGTCGTCGTGACCGACGGCGTGAACATGACGCGCACGAACAAACAGGGGGCCTACGGGCTGCGCACGTCGTCCGACAAGTCGAAACTGGTCTACCTGACCGTCCCGTCGGGTTACGAGGTCGAATCCACGCGTGGGTTCATCCCCCGCTTCTACCGCAGGGTCACCGCTCCCACGAGCGTGGAGCAGGTGCAGCGGCACGACTTCACGCTGAAAAAGGTGAACAACGACCGCCACATTATGATCGTGTCGGCCGACATGCATATCCGCAACCGGGCGATGATCAAGACCACATCGTCGGCCACGCCGTCGATCTGTCCCCCGAAGGGCGAGCTGGACTCCACGACGTTCCGCCGCACCTACCTCAAGGCGCTGCGCGACTATGTCAAAGCCCTGCCCGCAGGCGTGCCGGTCTACGGCATGAATCTGGGCGACATGACGCAGGAGTCGCACTGGACCAACGCCAACAAGGCGACGCTGGCCAATTTCGTCAACGTCTGCGAACGCGGGGGCATGCCGATCCAGACCTTCCACGCCATCGGCAACCACGACCACGACATGGCCGTACAGAACATCTCCGGCGACGACGACTCGGCGGCCGAACTGGCCTATATCTCCGCGCTCGGGCCGACATACTACGCCGTCAACATCGGCAAGGTGCACTACGTCGTGTTCGACAATACGCAGTATGTCAACACCGGCGGCGACCGGTCGTTCGCCGTCCGCCTCAACCGGCGTCAGATGGACTGGGCGCAGAAGGACGCCGACTACATGCCGTCGGACGTCGAGCGCATCGTGATCGCGTGGCATTGCCCGGCCTTCCGCCGCAACCCGGGGGCCTCATCGCCCAACCCGATGGACAACGCCGACGAATTGCTCGACATCTACAAGGACAAGCAGCTGCCTGTCACGATCTGGTCGGGGCACAACCACATCGCCGAAACGGTCACCGTACCGCGCAGCGACATGAGCGTGACCGAGTACACGCACCCGTGCGTATGCGGCGCATGGTGGTATTTCCCGCTCTGCCACGACGGCGCCCCGGCGACATTCACCCGTTACGATTTCAGCGGCGGCACGATCACGGAGCGGCGGAGCGTGAATTTCAGCGACAGCGACGAGCAATACTGCCGGGTCTACAACTCGGGGCTGAAAAACGCCGAAGGCAGGCCGGTCGTGCGCCTCAACGTCTGGGACTGGCATCCGACGTGGAAATTCGAATGCCGCGAAAACGGAGCCGCGGTTCCCGCCTCGCAGCTGAAGGCGGTCCAGGAGTACGACGACTATTACGTCACGGTCCACGACGCCTGCGGCAACGACATCTCCTCGTTCAGCTTCCTCGACAAATACCGCACCGACCACATGCTCGAATACACGCCCGTAACGCCGTCCGCCGAGATCCGGATAACCGCCACCGACGAATACGGCCGCCAGCTCTTCACCGTCACCACCAAGACGGAGAACTGACCGGACGCAATCCGACCTGTAACGAAGCGTCCCGGAGCGAATGCTCCGGGACGCTTTTCAATCATCGGGCAACCCCTACTTCGTCACACAAATATCGTCGATGAACCAGCGCGAAAACTCGCCTGAAGCGGGTTCGCTCGTAAAGCGCAGGGCCGTGGAGGCCGTCGCGCCGTCGATCGTCAGCGAATAGGTGTTGAACGCATCGGTCGCCAGTCCCGACACGACTTTCTTCGTCGCGCCGTCGATCGTTCCGCCGCCGATCACCTCGACGACGACCGACTTCAGGTCGCCTCCCATATCCTTGGCGCCGCTGTTCGCATGCACCGAAGTATTCTTATAGGCCATGGCGTCGAACGAAACCCGAAGCGTTCCCGAAGCTCCGAAGGCGGGTGTCAGCAGCGATCCCACGCTGTTCGTGTAGGAACCCTGGGCGACGGTTTGCGTCTCCACGAAGCCGATTTGGGCATAGCCCGGACGCTGACGGACGTTCACGCCCGATAACCCGTTCTTCGCCGCGGCGTCCCATACCGAGATGTCGCTGCCGCAGAAGTTGAGCATGCCGGCCAGTTTGTCGCCGTGGCGGTAGTCGAGTCCCGTCGTCAGGTTGTCGAACGGCTCGAAATAGATGGCTCCGGCCGGTTTTTGCGTATTGAAAGCGGGCACCTTCTCCACGACCGCGCACGAATGGAGGCGGATTTCGCCGCCATTGCCGATGGCTCCGCCGCTGCGGTCCACACGGGTTCCGTCGTAAGGCGAAACACGGATATAGAGCGTCCCGCGACGTTCGAGCGGAATTTGCGGTACAATGTCGATCGTCCAGTAGAAGAAGTTCTTTCCACTGCCCACGGACTTTCCCTGCGGGATGACGAAATGAGGTTCGTCCGTCGGGACGGGCGTATGCCAGGTGACATTGTCGTTCGAGTAACTCAAGTACCAGTTTGCGGGGGCCGATCCAGATCCGCTCCATCCGAAGGAGAAGCGGAACGCACCGTCGATCGTCTCGTTGAGCGGGAAGGTGAAAAGTGCGTAATCCTTGTCTTTGCCGCCCGTCCACGACTTCATCGGCAGGTTGTGGTGGCCGCTGTTCTCGTTCCAGTAGCGGAAGCCGAGGTTACCGCCCGAGGAACTCAACCTGGCCGTGATGTTGGCTCCCGTGCCGTCCATGGCCGTCGCCGCCACGCCTTCGATCGACCCCGTGCCGTTCGTGCCGGAATAGAAGATATACTTGCCGTCGCCGTTGGTCGCCGTTTTGGTCATAATCGAAAGTACATAGGGCAGCGTGATGCCTCCGTCGAAACGGGGTGAGGACATCGTGATGTCACTCCCCGTACAGGGCATCACGGCGTAAACGCCCTCATATATCCCGGCGATGCCGCAGAGCCTGCCGCTCCCGACGGGGACGGCGTCGATACCGAACGTGCTGGCCTGCCGCGCGCAGAGCACGAAACGCTCGTCGTCGACCGTCTGCACGGTGACGTTGTCGCTCAACAGTTTGTTCAAATCGCTGACCACCACCTGCACATCAAGCGCAACGTACATCGACTCGTAATCACCGGACGCCAGCTGCGCATAGCTGACGGGCACCGCCGCAGGGGTCACCTGCGTCGTCTCCGTGCGGCTCACCTTGTCGTCCGCGGCGGGTTTCACCTCCATCACGCCGGTTTCGGGATTCACCCCGACGACCGCCCCCTTCAGGTCGATCTCCAGCTCCTCGCCCGGCTTGCGGTAGAGCACCTCGTCGGTGCGGAGCGTAATGCCGCAGTTGGCTTTCAGGGCGCTCTGGAGCGCGATGCAGTTGTCGTAATAGTTATTGTCCTGGACGCTCGACACCACGATTCCGCGCATCTTCACGTCCTGCGTCACGGAGTAGTCGCCGTCGGCGGCCAGTTTCCGCAGATCGGGGATCGAGAGATACCCCTCGGCCGTCGCCGAAGCCTGCACGAAGGACAACTCCTCCACGACCGCGGCATTCCGTTTGGCCGCAACGCGTATCGTCAGCGCACGGGAGCCGGAAGTATTGTTTTCGGCAATGGACACCGCCACGGTCGCCATGCCCGTGGCCTCGGTCTGCGAGAGTTCGGCCCACGAGGTGTCGTCGCCCGCGACGGAGATCGTCCAGTCGCAGTTGGCCTCGACGTCGAACGAGAGCGTCGTGGCGAACGACGGCGCGAGAATCGCGTGCGTGTTCAGCGCTACCCGCTGCATCGGCAGCGCCACGTCGTCCTTGCACGCTCCGGCCGCGAGCAGCAGTGCGAAGGCCGCCGCCGCCCGGAAAAAGCTATTCAAGAGTCTGTTTTTCATAATCGCTTACTTTTTGAGGTCTACCAGTACGGGAAGGTGGTCGGAGACCGTCATCACGTTGATCTCCTCGTACGATGGCACGGCGGTGCGCAGCACCTCGTACGACGGCGAATTGCCCGTGTAGACGAGCACATAGTCGATGCGCGACGGCGAAGAGGTGTTCACGAAGGTATTGGCCGAGGTGCTGATGATCTTCCACGATTCGAGCGCCGCTGCCGGAAGCTTCGACGTGTTGAGGTCCCCCGCCAGGTAGATCGGCTTGGTATAGGCGGCGTAGTTGGCGGCGATATACTCGGTGATGATCTCGAACGACCGCTGGCGGTTCTCATCGCTCTGGTGGCAGAAGTGCGTGGCGATGAAGATGTAGCCGTCGAACTCCGCGAGGAAGAACTTCCGCGCCTCGGTTCCCGGCAGATCGCCCGCATAGGTGTTTTTAGGCGCCGTCTTGCAGAGGATGCCGATGCCGTAGTCGCCGCCGCGGTAGCTGATCGTCTTGCAGTAGTAGGGCCGCATCCCCGTGCGGTCGGCCAGTTCCTGCAACTGGTCGGTCTGATGCCACGTGGTGTTCTTGTCCAGTTCCTGCAACGCGATCACGTCGGGGTCCATCAGCGAGATGACCTTGGCCGTGTTGTTGTAGTTCGCGCGGTCGGTCCCGGAGTTCTGGGTCCATCCCTCGCAGCGGTGGGTGTTGTAGGTCGCCAGCCGCACCGAGTTGGGCAGGCGGTCGTAACCCTGTCCGTCGTAGGGATTGTCGGGTGCGTCGGAGGTCATGTCCCCGAAATCGAAGTCGGAGTTGTCGCCCTCCAGCCCGGAGCAGGCCGCCCCGGACAGCGCCAAGCAGCAGCCGGAGAAGGCGAGCAGTATGAATCGCTTGATTTTCATAATCATTCTTTTTTTCAGGTTAGAAATTCAGGCCGTCGTTCCAGCCGGGGTTCTGCGTAATGGCGCCCTGGGTCAGCACCCGGTCGTCGGTGGGCACGGGATAGAGGTAGTCGCGCTCCTCGTTCCACGAACGGGCGTAATCCGTATGGATAATGATGTAGCCGCTGTCGTCCCCGCTCAAGAAGATCTCCTTGTTCAGCTCGTAGACCGCCGGGGCCGAGGTCGCGGGCTTCGAGCCGGACCAGATGCAGACGTCGTCCACGCCGTCGTTGTTCAGGTCGTAGGACCCCGTGCCGGGGAAATACAGCCCCGTGAAGGGTTTTTCGAAACGCTTGCCCTCCTTCCAGCGCATGATGTCCCAGTAGCGGAGGTTCTCCATCAGCAGTTCGACGGTGCGTTCGCGGCGGATTTCGAGGATCACGCCCTTGTTGTCGCCCGTCACGTTGGCATAGCCGGTCTCCGGCGAAGCCAGATAGGGGTCGGGCGAGGCGTTGGCCTTCGTGAGCGAGAGGTTGGCGACGCCCGCACGGTCGCGCAGCGGCTTGATCGCAAGGTCGATGTCTTCCTGCGTGAGGGTTCCCAGCTCGGCCTTGGCCTCGGCGTAGTTGAGCATCACCTCGGCGGCGCGCAGCAGCGGCAGGTCGTTCGTCGAAGCGTTGTACGAATCGTACTTGGCCGACTGGAGGTACTTCACCAGCTGGTACCCGGTCATCGTCGCCGCAAGGTTCGGGGCCGACAGCGCCGTGTCGTCGATGCGCTTGTACCCGGGCGTGCGGACCGTCTGTGCGAAACGGCCGTCCCGGTTTTTGCTCTCCTCGGGGAGCTGCATCGTCTCCCAGCCGGGCTGCGAGGTGAAGGGCGTGCCGTCCTTCATCAGATACATGTTGGCGATGTTCTTCAGCAGGCCGGGGCGTCCCATCGTGATGCTCGTGAGGTAGCCGTTGACGTCGTGCTTCAGACCGATAGCCGTGTTGTAGGCCCGGGCGAGCACGATTTCGGTGTCGAGGGCCTTGAGCGACGAGAAAAGGTTGAGATACGGCGTCGTTCCCGTCGTGTAGACCGAGTATCCGCTCTCGTCGATGAAGCGCTTCGACGCCGTCGCGCAGGCCGTGAGATAGCTTTCCCAGTCCTTCAGCCCGTGATACTTGCGGAAGGTTCCCTCGAACAGGCAGACGCGGCTCTTGAACGCCAGCGCCGCCCAGCGCGTCACGCGGTAGACCGACCTTTCGACGGGCAGGTTGGTAACGGCGAAATCGAGGTCTTCGATCACCTTCTGCATCACCATCTCGCGCGGATCGCGGCCCTTTTCGAAGAGCAGCGGGTCGCCGGCGTCGATCGGACGGTCGACCCAGGGCACGTCGCCGTAATGCTTCACCTTCTCGAAGTAGAACCACGCCCGGAAGAAGCGCGCCACGCCCTCGTACTCGAGCCGCACGTGCTCGTCGGCACAGTTGGAGGAGTATTGGAGGAAGAAATTGATGTCGCGCAGCTTCTCCCACTTCCAGGAGCCAGCCGTCGCGGGCACGGTGCGGTTGCCCAGCACCTCGCTCGTGAGCGTGGTCTTGGCGATGATGTCGGCCGTCTCGCCGTAGATGGTCCCGGCGGAGGGGAACATCGTGTAGAAATCGTTGGTGTAGAGCTGGCACTCCTCCTCCGTGTGGAAGAAGTTATCGGGAGTGAGCCGGTCCTTCGGGTAGCGGTCGAGCGCGTCCTCGCAGCTGCAAAGTCCGCACGCCGCCACACCGGTCAGTATATAAAGAATGTATTTTTTCATAACGGCAATCGCTTTAGAAGGTTAAGTTCAGACCCACGGAATAGGTCCTGCACCAGGGATAGACGTTCGACTTCTTGTCCGAATCGGCGGCAGCCTGCTCGGGATCGAGGAAATCGTTTTTCAGGGCGCTCCACGTGGCGAGGTTCTCGCCGCTGAAGTAGACACGGCACTCCTTGATGCCGACCTTCGAGGTCAGCCGCTTGGGAATCGTGTAGCCGAGGGTGAGGTTTTTCAACCGGCAGTAGGCCAGATTTTGCAGGTAACGGTCGTTGGTATAGTAGGCCGTGCCCTGCGTCGAGTTGAGCGACGTATAGGCGCGGGCGCGCGGGAGATAGGCGTCGGGATTGCTCTCGCTCCACACCTGACTCATAAAATTCTTCGGAATGAAGGTCGCATAGGGACGGCTGTACGGCCCCCAGAAGCGCAGGTTGTCCGCGCCGGGATACCAGTCGAGCCGGCCGATGCCCTGCATGAACACCGAGAGGTCGAATCCGTACCACGAAAGGTTGAGCGTGAGTCCGTACTGGTAGCGGGGCGACGAGTTGCCGATCACGCGGCGGTCTCCCGGGTCTTCCAGCGTTCCCTTGCCGCCGTCGACGATACCGCTTCCGTCCAGGTCGAGGTACTTGATGTCGCCTCCGCGAACGCCCTTTCCATAGGCTCCCGTCGCGGAATAATATCCTGCGGCGACCTTCGAAAGGTCCACGCGCGAAGCGTACTCGGCGGCCTCCTCGTCGTTGCGGAACAGCCCGTCGACCTTATAGCCCCAGATTTCGCCGTACTTCTTGCCCACATAAGGGTCTCCGATCAGCCCCGAGGGGTTGTCGCACTTGGTGTACTCGGCCGTGTAGTCCGAGAACGTCCCCGTGATGCCGTAGCTGAAGGTGCTTCCGGCGAGTTTGAACGAGTCGCGCCAGCCCAGCACCAGTTCGTAACCTTTCGTACGGAGGTTGTTCGAGTTGACCTGCGGTTCGTTGGCGCCGTAGATCGAGGGCAGCGACTTGCCCTTGCCCAGGATGCCCTTCGTGTCGCGGATGTAGAAATCGGCCGTCAGCGAGAGACGGTTGCTGAACATGTTGAGATCCGCGCCGAGGTTCTTCGAGATGACCTTCTCCCAGGTCTGGTTGCCCGACACGGGATCGCTCACCGTGGCGTGCTGGCCGAGAATCGTACCGTCGAACGAATAGTCGCCCATCGAGCCCTTGGTCGTGATGGTCTGGATGAAGTCGTAGTAACCGATCTGCTGGTTGCCGAGCGAACCGTACGAAAGTCGGATCTTGAGGTTGTCGACCGTCTTGCGCAGCGGTTCGAAGAACGCCTCCTCGCTGATGCGGTATGCCGCCGAGAACGAGGGGAAGAAGCCGTAACGCTTGCCGCGCGGGAAACGCGACGTACCGTCGTAGCGTCCGTTGACTTCGGCCAGGTACTTGCCCTTGTAATCGTAAGCCGCGCGGTAGAACCAGCCCATGATGGCGTATTCGTTGCGGCCTCCGTTGAGCGTGAAGTTGGTCGTGCCCTTGGCGAGGTTGAAGTCCGAGAGGTCCTCGGACAGCAGTCCGTCGTTGGCCGCCGTGAGGTCGCGGTAATACTTGGCCTCGTAGTTGTAACCGGCGATCAGCGTCAGGTTGTGCTTCTCGCTGAAGGTCTTGTTATAGGTTCCGTAGACGTCGGCCACATAGTAGTTCTGGTCCCAGACGACCTCCTTGTACTTGTTGGGGAAGCTTCCTTCGGGTTCGGTCATCACCTCGCCCGGATACTGCGAATACTGGACATTGACGCTGCGGTAGTCGTTGTGGAGGTATCCCTGCGTATAGCTGAAGTCGGCCTTTACGTTGAAGTTTTTGTGCAGTTTGAACGTGGCTTCGAACGTCGTGGTGATCTCCTGCGTCTTCTTGTTGCCGAAGCTCTTGCCCTTCTGCATCATGGCGCTGTAACCGTCCATCAGGTAGTGGGTCGACGACTGGGTCATCGAGGTGTGCGACACGGCCGTACCGTCGGG
>OCPS01001850.1_pt1 | contig 15793 bp, 15 predicted proteins | sample 1538651 | NCBI WGS metagenome assembly OCPS01 (sample SAMN04571715, study PRJEB22368) | human gut metagenome | biome: human gut; material: stool | host: Homo sapiens | place: Luxembourg | collected 2012-09-21 | reverse complement strand
CGTTTTCTAAAAAAAATGATAATAATTTGAAATAGTTTAACATTTATGATAAAATAAACTAAAGAATTATTTATGGATGTGATAGGATGTATACGATAAATTCATTTTATAATGTTGATATTTTTAAAGATAAAACGCTTGATATCATATTAGATGATTTGACAAAGGCTGTAAGTCGACCATATATTATATCTTATGTTAAGGATTTAATTGAAAAAAAGACCCCTTTTACAATGTTAATGCTTGATGTTGATAATTTTAAGCAAATTAATGATCGTTATGGTCATTTAATGGGAGACGAGGTTTTATCAATTGTGGGTGATAGGCTTATTGAATATATTGGTGATTCTGGTTTTGTTGGAAGATATGGTGGAGACGAATTTCTTATTATTCTTAATGGCCAATATTCATATGATGATGTATGGCTTAAAATAAGAAAACTTTTAAATATATGTTTTAGAAAAGAATTTGTTGCATTGGACAACAAAATTTATATAACTGCGACAGTCGGTTCTGTTAGTTTTCCATATGATGGAACTACATATAACGATTTGTTTATGAGTGCAGATAAGGCACTTTATAGAGGTAAACAAAAGGGAAGAAATTGCTTTATTATTTATAATCGGGCCCTTCATTATAAGATAGATACACATACTAATCATCAAATGATATTATATGAAATGATGAATAAGCTTTTTGATTCATTTGATTCTTCAGTTAATTTTGAATCATCGATTATTAGTTCGTTTAAACTCCTTTGTGATTTTGTGGGATTAACTAATGTTAATTTGGTTTTTAAAGATAAGAAAGCTATTACATATACTACAAAAGGAGAAATTGATATTAGTTATGAAATCCTAGATGAAACTTATCAAGAGGTTAATTCTCAAAGAATAAAGGTTGTTAATAATTATTACGAACTTAAGGATCAATATCAGGGATTATATGATATATGTGAAAAAAAGAAAATAAAAGCATTTAATTTATTATTACTATGCTCTAATGAAAATGAATTTGGTTATATCATTTTTATTGATCATGATCGCAAGCGTATATGGCAACCAGATGAAATTGCATTATTCGTTTATTTTTCAAGATTATTGAGCTTAAATCTTGAAATTATGACACTAAAAAGTAAAGTTAAATAAAGACTAGTAATAGCCTTTATTTTTTTGAGAACGTGGGTGATTAAAGTGGAAATTAAAGGTGCTATTTATAGTGTTGATATTAAAAGAAAAACTATTGCGATTATAAAAAATCATAAACTTAAATTTTTCTATTTTCAAAATAATTTAATGAAAAGATTTAAAAAATATCTTTATAAAGGAAATTTTATTAAGTTAGTTGCAGAAGATTCAAATGAAGCTAGAAGTAATTCGTATTCTCACCTTGTCATTTATGTTAGTGAAATTTTTATTCCTACTAAATATGGGGTTAAATATTTATATGATAAGAAAAATCTAAATAAAAGTTTAATTGATTTTTTTGATTCTCTAGACCACAAGCTATTTTTGGATATTGAAATGACAATGCCGGGATTTAATCCTAATCCAGATTTTGTTCCTGAAATAATTCAAGCAGGATTTTTTATTGTTGATAAAAAAGGAGATATCGTTGAGAAGTATAATTATCATATTAGACCTACTAAAATTCATCGAATAAATAGAAGAACAAGAGATTTTCTTCATATTGAGGGTTCTGTTGTTAAGGATGCAATTTCTTACTATAAATTTTATAATAAATTAAAACAAACTCTAATTAAATATCATCCAGCAATTTTAACATTTGGAAAAAATGATCGTTTATTTTTAGAAAGATCATATATTGTTAATTCATTACCTTCGCTAAATTATATTTCTCGCTTTATTAATTTGAGTCAATTAATAAAAAATTATTATGAACTTAAGGTTGATCCAGGTCTTTTTTCATTATATGAGGAATATACTGGTATTAGAAATCTTCAAACTCATGATGCCTTAGAGGATGCTTTAGTTACATTTGATGTTTATAATTTTTTTGTGGCAGACATGAAAAAAGAAATGAAGGTTATTGAAGGAGCGTTAGTACGAAAATAGGTTTGATTGATAGTGGTATTGGGGGCTATTCCTTTCTTAAAGGAATTGCTCAAAATGAAAATGAATATATTTTAATAATGGATCGGGCTTTTTTTCCATATGGAAGTAAAAAACCGGATTTTTTAATTAAAAGAGCAATTTTTTTGTGCTGGTATTTGAAAAGAAAAAAAGTTGATATGATAATTTTAGCATGCAATACATTATCAGTTATTGTATTAGATGAAATTAAACCATATTTCAAAATTCCAATTATAGGAGTAATTGAATTATTTAATTTTGCAAGTTATAGAAATGCTTTATTTATTGGAACCGAAAACACGGTAAAAAATCTTAAAAATAAATACAAGCAAATTACTTTTTTAGCAACACCAAAGCTTATTTCTTATATTGAAAAAAATGATATAAGGTGTATACAAGAATATTTGAAAGAAAAAAGGAATCTTTTTGATTCCTATAGTTATATTCTTTTGGGATGTACTCATTTTATAAAAATTAAACATTTAATAAAAAATGGTATCGCTCAGGATGATTTATTTAACCTCAAAATGCTTAATGGCATAGGCAACACCTGATTCTTCATTTGACTTCGTAATGAAATCAGCATAAGGGTCTAAAGCCTTGAATCTGTTTTCCATTAAAACAGCTGTACCAGCTACTATAAGCATAGATTTATCATTATCCTGGTCACCAATTGCCATAGTATCATTAATATTAATATTTAGGTAATTGGTAAGTTCTTCAAGCCCTAGCCCTTTATTTGTTTTAGGATTTTGAAATTCAAGAAAGATTTTAGATGAACGTGATACGTTCATTTTTTCTTTTAAAGAAGAAGGTATATTATTGAATATTCTATCTAGATTTTCCTCACTTGAGACAATCATACATTTAATAAATTCCTGCGTTGGATTAATTTTATTAATATCAACTACTTTAGCTTCAATATGATTTATTTTTTCTTCAACCGCAGTATAGGGATTTTTAGCATTTGTAATTAATGTACCATCATCTTCAAAGGCATGAAAATTAAGATTATTTAAGATAGCATAATCATAAACTTCTTTAATGTATGAATAAGGAATAGTTTCTTTAGCAATAATTTTATGACTATTATTTTCAACAATCATCGCACCATTATAACAAATACTATAACAATTAGATCTATTTAGACCTAGCAATTCATTGATTTCTTTAATTCCATCAAGAGGACGTCCTGTAGCTACAACAAAAAGTGCCTCTTTAAGGCTTTTAATTGTTTCAATATTTTCTTTTGTTATTTCTTTTTTTGAATTTAAAAGAGTTCCATCTAAATCACACGCAATAAGCTTTATTTTTTTCACAAAAATCACCATAATAATTATAACATATTAGAAAAAATTGTCTTTATATTTTTTTTAATATTACTCATACTATGCTTGGAGATGAACAAATGAAAAGGCTTTTTATATTTTTATTGGCAATAATCTGTCTTTTTTTGACTAAAAACGTTTGGGCTGCTAATTATATATATGTATCAGGAGCTTCAATTGGTATAAAATTAAATACAGATGTTGAGGTTTTAGGTACATTCGGGGTAAATACAGAAAATGATGTCTTAAAGCCTTGGGATAATTTAATTTATGAACATGATATTTTAAAAAAGGTTAATGGAGAAAATATTGTATCATCAAGTTTTTTAGAAAATAAAATTCAATCATCAAATGGTGATGATTTAAATATAGTTCTCTTAAGACATAACGAAGAACATTGTGTGAAGGTAAAACCTGTAAAGGGAAATGAAGGATATTCTTTAGGCTTATATATAAAAGATTGTGATCTTGGAATTGGGACTTTAACATTCTGTAATGAGGATGGACATTTTGCGTCCCTTGGCCATAAAATGGTTGATAAAGAAATAAAGGGCGGACAATTATATTATTCAAATGTTACAGGTATTGTAAAGCCTAGAGGAAATACTCCGGGGGAAAAGCGAGCTACATTTGAAAAAAATGTAATCGGTCAAATTTCTTCAAATCTTAAGATTGGTGTTTATGGTACTATTTCAGATAGTAAGGAATTGCAAAAAATGGAAAAAATGGAATTAGCTCATAAGGAAGAAGCTCATAAAGGACGTGCCTATATTTTAACTTGTGTTAATAGTAATACAATTTCAAGCTTTGAAGTTGAAATTAAGGAATGTCTTAATCAAACAAAGGAAGAGGAAAAAGGATTGAAATTAAAAATAACGGATTCAAAGCTTCAAAATATAGCAGGAGGAATAGTTCAAGGAATGAGTGGATCACCAATTATACAGGATGGTAAGCTCATTGGTGCATTAAGCCATGTGTCTATTAAAAATCCTCTTGAGGGATATGGTTGTTATGCCGAATTTATGTATGAAAATTTATAAAAAAATATCATCAGCTAGTTCTGATGATATTTTAACTTTATTAGATGTTTGAAATAATTGCATATATAAATGCGAAAACAATTCCGGCAACCATGGAAAGACATAAAACCCAAATAAGGATACGACCCCATAAAGAATTAATAGGGTTAACATAGCCTTTATTCTTTTTTTCTTCAGCCTTTAATTGTTTTTTTAGCTCTTTTTCTTTTTGAGCTGCCTTTAACGCTTTTTGTTCGTCATATAATTCTTTTTTTGATTTGCCTTCATTTAAATTTTCAGCCATAAAATTCACCTTTTCGTATTTTAATTTTTTGAAATTTTCAATTATATGTTATAATTATATAATAAAAGCGTAAAAAAAGAAAGGGTGTTTTTAATGGATGATAAAAAAAACTTAAAAATTATCTTTCATATTGATATGAATATGTTTTTTTGTTCTGTAGCTGTTATTAAAAACCCGTCTTTAAAAGGAAAAGCTTTTGCGATAGGTAGAGAAAATACGACTAAAGGGGTTATATCAACGGCATCCTATGAGGCAAGAAAATATGGAATTCACTCAGCGATGTCCTTATCAGAGGCATTCAGTATTAAACCTGATTTAATTGTGGTTGAATCAGACTTTGAAATGATTAAATTTTATCATAATAAATTTATTAATTTAATTAAGGAATATTCAAGACTCGTTGAAGTTGCATCGGTTGATGAATGCTATGCAGATATGACGGATATTTCTAAATATCGTCATCCTTTAGATGTTGCTAAAGAAATTCAATATAGACTTGTTCATGAATATAAGCTTCCTTGCTCAATTGGAATTGCACCTACGCTTTTTTTAGCTAAAATGGCATCTGATATGAAAAAACCATTAGGTCTAGTAGTTTTAAGAAAGCGTGACAAAAAAGAACTTCTTTATCCTTTAAGTGTTAAAGAAATTTATGGTGTAGGGAAAAAAACATGGCCAAGATTAATCGATAATGGTATTTTAACAATTGCCGACTTTGATAATCCAAGTAATAAGGATAAGATTTTAGCTTTAGTTGGTGAAAATACCTATCTATACGTTATAAATGCAATTAATGGTAAAAGCTCAAATGAAGTTATGCCTCAGCGATATGCTAAAAATGAATCAATTTCGGAATCACAAACCTATGATACCTATTTAATAAGTGAAACAGATATTTTAGTTGAAATGCGAAAAATGACAAAAAGCCTTATTGCAAGAATTGTTAATAAAAATTTAATGACCAAAACCGTAACAATTACTTTAAGGAACAAGGATTTTAAAACATTCACTAGGTCAAAAACAATTGAATATACGAATGATTTTTATGAAATTTTTGATATTGTTTGTGATTTGGTTGAGGAAAATTACAAAGGCGAAGAAATTAGATTAGTGGGAGTAGGACTTTCTAATTTAAAAGATAAGGATGAGGTATTAAAGGAAGAGTATAATTTGTTTACCTATGAATCAATTATTGAGCGTGAGGCTAATCTTAAAAAGCTTATTTCTAAGCTTAAGGCTGAATATGGTGATTCATTTATAAATATCGGAATTAAAGATAATGAAAAGTGATGTGATATAATGAAAGTAGCTATAATTGGTGGAGGAGCATCAGGTTTGATGTGTGCAAGCTTCCTAAAAAGAAATAATAGTAAGCTTGATATAACAATTTATGAAAAAAATAAAGGTCTTGGAAGAAAAATTCTAGCAAGTGGAAATGGTAAATGTAATTTTATGAATTACAAGGCGACAATTTTTGATTATAATAATCCTGATTTTGTTAAAAATATTTTTAATAATACAAATAAAGAGGATGTAATTAATTATTTTGCAGGATTGGGTTTGTTATTTAAGTTTGATCAAGAAGGAAGAATGTATCCTCAATCAGAATCATCTGAAACAATTTTAAAACTTCTTACTGATGATTTAAAAAACACAAATATAAAACTTGATACTAAGGTTTTTTCCCTTCAGGCTCAAAATGACAAGATTATTATTAATAATGATGAGGTTTATGATTATGCTTTATTAGCATCAGGCTCTTTTGCAGGAATAATCCCTAGTAAAAGCTTAGATATTTATAGTTATTATAATAATCTAGGCTTAAAGCAAGAAAGGTTAAAGCCTGTTTTAGTTGGGCTTAAGGTTAAAGAAAATCTTAAGTCTATCGGAGGGTATCGAGCAAAATGTATAATTAATTATGAAGGAGAGGAAAATTATCAAGAACGAGGAGAGGTTATTTTTAAAGGTGATGGTATTTCAGGAATTTGTATTATGAATGCATCAAGATATTTTAAAAAAAATTCCGTGCTTAAAATTGATCTATATCCATCTCAAACTAAAGAAGAAATAGCTTATGCAATAGGTATAAGAAAGAAGAATAATTCAAATCCTAGATATTATTTAGATGGTATATGTCATCCCAAGATGATTGATTATTTAATTGATAACAAAATATTAGAGCCATCTTTAGTAGCGAGTACACTTAAGTGTTTCACCTTAAATGTTATTGATACTTATGATGCTTGCGATGCACAGGTCATAAGAGGTGGTATTTCCCTTCAAGAGATAGATTACAATCTTAAATTAAAAAAATATCCTCATATTTATGTTTTGGGGGAAGCTATGGATATTGATGGTAAATGTGGAGGTTATAATTTGCTTTATGCATTTGCATGTGGAATCTTAGTAGCTAAGGAGCTGATTAAAATTGAAAATAAAAATTAGTAATCTTCATTTAAGTCCTAAGGATAATATTACTTATGATGATCTTATTCTTAAAGAATTAAAGGTAGGTAAAGATAAGGTTAAAAATATCACTTTAGTATCACAATCAATTGATGCTAGAAAAAAGGACAATATTTTTTATGTTTTAAGCTTTATTGTTGAAGGTGATTTCGATAGTAGAGTTTTAAAAAATAAACATGTTACTAAATATGAAAGCGCTCCTTTAAGAATGAAGTATACAAGCTTTAATGATAATTTGCGTCCTGTTATAGTGGGCTTTGGTCCGGCCGGTATCTTTGCGGCTTTATATCTTACAAGATGTAATGCTAAGCCTATTATATTAGAAAGAGGAGGTAGTATGGATGAAAGAATTGCCTCTGTTAATGAATTTTTGAAAAATAAAAAATTAGATTCTAATTCAAATATTCAATTTGGTGAAGGTGGAGCTGGAACCTTTTCTGATGGTAAGCTTCAAACTAATGCTCATGATTCTTTGATTTCATACATTTTAAATGAATTTGTGCGTTATGGTGCGCCAAAAAATATTATTTATGAATCAATGCCTCATATTGGGACGGACAATTTAAGAAATGTAATTAAAAATATGCGTCTTGATATGGAACAAAGAGGAGCTAGCTTTTATTTTAATACTAAGCTTAATGAAATTGCTTTTGAAGATGATGGCGTTTTAGCAATTACGTCATCGATGACTTTTAAAACAAGGCATTTGATTTTAGGACTTGGTCATAGTGCTCGTGATACGTTTAAAATGCTTTATAAGCATGATGTAAAAATGGAGCCTAAAAGCTTTTCAATGGGAGTTAGAATTGAACATAAAAGAGAATTTATAAATAAGATGCAGTATGGAAATTTTTTTACTTATCTTCCAGCTGCTTCCTATAAAAGTGCTGTTCATTTACCAACTGGAAGAAGTCTTTACACATTTTGTATGTGCCCAGGAGGCGAGGTAATGGCTTCTTCAAGTGAAGAAAAGGCGATTGTAACAAATGGTATGAGCTATTATAATCGTGATAAAGAAAATTCTAATGCAGCATTACTGGTAAATGTTGAACCTAGAGATTTTTATAAATCTTCACCTCTTGATGGACTTGATTTTCAAGAATATTATGAAAGACAAGCATTTAATTTGGCAAATGATTATAGAGCTCCTGCAAATTTAATGAAGGAGTTTATTGAAGGTGATGTGGCTAAAAATATAAGAAGTATAAAGCCTAGCTATCCTCATGGAGTTATATTGGCATCATTTAAAGGAATTTTACCAGATTATGTTATTGATACTTTAAAAGAGGGTTTAATTTTAATGGATAAAAAGCTTCATGGCTTTTATCATCCGGATGCGGTTCTTACAGGAATCGAATCAAGAAGCTCCTGCCCTTTAAGAATTTTAAGAGATGAAATGGGTATTTCGTCTAAATATTTGTATCCGATTGGCGAGGGTGCAGGCTATGCTGGAGGAATTACAACGGCCGCTTTAGATGGTTTAAAATGTGCAATGAAAATTGTAGGCGATTATAAAAAAAATAATATTGAAATTTAAAACTTATAGTTCTATAATCAAAATGGAAAGGGTGATTACATGTCAGAAATTACTAAGAAGGCATTAGTTTCATCACTTATAGCATTATGTGATGAAAAGAAACTTAATAAAATAACAGTCCAAGATATTGTTAATAAATGTGGAGTTAATAGAAATACCTTTTATTATCATTTCGCGGATATATATGATTTGCTTGATTATATGTTTAGAAATGAATATGAGTATGTAATTGGAAGTATTAAGTCATATAGTGATTTAAGAGAGGGAATTACCCTTGTAATAAAAGAGGTCTCAAAGTATAAAAATTTAATTATAAATATTTATAATTCAATAAATAGAGAACAGCTAGAAAAGTATCTTTATTCAGTTAATGCTAGACTCTTTAAAGGATATATTAGTGAAACTCATGATCTTGATAATTTGAGTCAGGATGATTTATTTATTGTTGAGGCTTATTTTAAATGTGGAATTGTAGGCTTGGTATTAAATTGGATTGAAAGAGGCATGTCTGGTGATATGATTCATCTTTCAAATCAATTAATAAGACTTGCTGAATCAACAATTAAAGGAATAAAGGAAAATATGGAGGTAAAGAAATGTTAGATAAAGAGGAATATAAATTTCATCGTGAAAAAATAATGGCCAATGTGCCAAATAAATCAGCAATGATTTTATTTGCAAGACGTCCAAGTGAATTTAAAGCCTTGCCTGATAAGAACTTTTATTATGCAACTGGTATAAAGGAAAATGATGATATTGTCTTTATTGTAAAAAATAATGATAATATAGAAGCTACTATTTTAGTATCTGAATATGACGCATTTAAGGCAAAATGGGTTGGCTGTGGAATGACTAAGGAAGAAGCAATCGCTATTTCAGGAGCCGATAGTGCAGCGTATCTTAAGGATTTTAATACAATATTAAATACTTATATTAGTCTTGGCTATGAGATGTACTTTGATTTTGATGATGCTAATATGACATCAAATGAGGTTAGTGAGCTTAATGGATTTGTAGCTAAAATCAAGAGTAAATATCCATATGCAGTAATAAAAAATGCTCGTCCTTATTTAAGAACTGCTCGTACAATTAAAACTCCAAATGAAATTGAAGAAATAAGAAAAGCAATTGATGCTACACGTCATGGAATTGAAGCTTTAATGAAGAATGCTAAGGATGGTTTATATGAATATCAGCTAGAGTCATATTTTGATCAACAAATTAAGTATTATGGAGCTGATGGGTATTCATTTAATACCATAGCTGCATCTGGTAAAAATTCTTGCTGCTTACATTATAGTCAAAATAATAGTGTTATGCATAATGGTGATTTAATTTTATTTGACTTAGGTTCAACTAATAATGTTTATTGTGCAGATATTTCAAGAACATTCCCAATAAATGGAAAGTTTAGCCCAAGACAAAAGGAAATCTATGAAATTGTTTTAAATGGTCAAAAGCTTATTTTTAATTCAATTAAACCAGGTCTTACAACAAGAGATTTAAATAAGATTTTGGTTGATTATTATAAGGTTGAGCTTAAACGTATTGGCTTAATTAAAGAAGATAGCGAGGTAACAAAATATTACTTCCATGGTGTATCTCATCATTTAGGTCTTGATTGTCACGATCTTTGTGATTACACACCACTTAAAGCTGGAAGTGTAATTTCTAATGAACCTGGATTGTATATACCTGAGGAAAATATTGGAATTAGAATTGAAGATGATGTTTTAGTTACTGAAAATGGGTGCGAGAATTTATCAAAATCAATTATTAAAGAAATTTCAGAGATTGAAGCATTTATGAAAAAATAAATTTTTTTGAGGCGAAGTGATTTGCCTCTTTTTTTACACGAAAATATGTTATTTTTTTATAGTTAACCTATTAATTATATTATAAATTAACAAAAATGATTTATTGACAAAATTTGACAATAAAATTTGATTATAATATAATTCACTAAACAATAAAATTATTTTAATTGGGAAGTTGGAGGTTGAGTATATGAAACTAATTAAGAAATTATTATTTATAAGTAGTTTTATTTTCATAGTGTTTACATTAACATCATGCATAGGTATAGGGCCTAATGGAATTATACTACCTAAGAAAAAAAGAATATATAAAACTTTTAGTGAAACCATTGGAATAACTGTCCCTAAAATAGATGAAGTATTAGATTATTATTATGGTGGAGATCATCTTCCACCAATTGATTCTACAAGTTGTTATGCTTTACGAACTGTTATAACATTGGATGAAGTACCAACTGATATTGATAATATGCTTGGTAATGAAAAAATGATGATGAAATATTCTAGTGAACGATTTGATGATTGTGAAAGAAAAGGCAAATTTGGAAAATATGTATATTTTTTAGATATTATATCAGGTATTAAAGAAGAATATGAGGAAGTTCTTTATAATTCTTCTAACTTTTATTGGACATTTTATTATGAGAAGCATCATTCAAATGGAGATACTATCTTTTTTATGGGTGTATACTTACCTGATTATAATTATTTATATTTATATGAAAATGAGTATCTTGCTAAATATTGTCAAAACGTTGAATATAATTAATCTTTGAATGTAATATATTTTATGCTTACGTTATAAGCTTAATAGTGATTGTATTATTGGAAGATTTTCGTATCCTGAAATAATTGATAAAGAAAATTATTAGTGATATTTATGAAAAAATAAATTTTTTTGAGGCGAAGCAATTTGCCTTTTTTTACATGAAAATATGTTATTTTTTTATAGTTAACCTATTAATTATATTATAAATTAACAAAAATGATTTATTGACAAAATTTGACAATAAAATTTAAATATAATATAATTTGACAAACAATAAATTGTTTTAATTGGGAAGTGGAGGTTGAGTATATGAAACTAATTAAGAAAATATGTTGTTTAAGTGTTTTATTTGGAAGCTGTATGTTTTTTGTTATGAAAAACGTTAATGCAAGTGATGATGTCGTTCCATTAGTAGAAACTTCAGCAGATGGTGATTATGATTCTTTTATAAAAGAAACTCAAGATGAGCTTGAAAAAAATGGAACTAGTGTTGAGAATGAACTATCTAAAATGAGAGATGAATATATTTCAAAATTAGATGATATTGATGATGAAAAAATAAAACAAAGTGCAAATGAAATTATAAATACTTTAAATGAATGCATGATTTCAGAAACCTCAATAGAGAATTTTGGTTATAAGGGTGTTATGCTTGCCATGATTGCATTTTTTAATTTTACAAACTGGAAATTATCAGCAGAATTATTAACCCACATGATGAATAATGAAGTTACCGATTCTTTATATTATCCTGTTAATACCGATGTTTTAAAAAAATCTACTAAATTTCTTGAATTAAGTAGTAATATTTCTAAAGTTAGTGGTGATGATAATTTTGATGATAATTCTGATTTAAACTATTCTATACATGGATTTCAATACAATAAGGAATATTATAGTGAGGATACAATTATATTTCATTTAAGGGATCGTTATGATTTTGCCTATAAATCTGATGGATATAATATTTTTGTAAAAGAAGGAAATAATCTTTTAGTAAAATATCAAAATGAAGGGCTAATAAAGCCTTATATAGTTGATATGAAGACATTTGCACTAGGAAAAGTATCAGTAATTTATGATTTTACTGATGATATTGCACAAATAAAAGGTGTTCCAGAGTATACCTATAATAATATTTCAATTCCTGAACAAATTTCAGATATAAATACATATGTAGATATATCTGGTGCTAGAACGAAAGATGTTAAAGCTATAAAAAGTCATTCATTCACAGAATGCCAAAATTTAACAAGTATTACTATTCCTTCGTTTATAAATATAATTGGAAATGATGCATTTTCAGAGTGTCAGAATTTAAAAGAAATAGTAATAGAAGGAAACAATGTTCAAATTGGGGAAAATGCATTTTACAAATGTATAAATTTAACAAAAATAGTAATAAATGGTAGTAATGTTAATAAGGCTGATTCAGCATTTAATAATTGTACTACACTAACAAATATTATTGTCCCAAATGAGCTGGTTACTTACTATCGTCATAATAGCACTTGGACAAAATATAGAGAATTTATAAATAATGCTGATAAATCATATGTATATATAAGCCCTAATAAGATGAATTTTGAGCAAGAATATTGTAAAGAAGAAACTGAAGGTTCATTTACAACTTATGAAAGATTAATTTCTACTAAAAGGCTGAGAACGGGTTGTATTTACAATCAGTATAGTAATGATCAATATATAGTATTATCTGCTAGAAAGGCTGATGCAGGAATTGCTTATTTAGAGCTTGATTTTTCAAATTATATTAAAGAAATATGTTTCAATATTTCTTTATGGGGAAAAAATGAATATTTGAGTTCATCAGATACATGTGTATTACAATATGAAGAAAATGGAGAATGGCATGATTATTTTGATATAATGGAAAAAATATATGCTGGTGAAAATTATTTTTGTAGTTTAAAATTTACAAAAAATGTATCAAAGATTAGAATATATTTAAAGACAGACCCTGTTGGAACCAAAAATAAAGGTCGTGTTAAAATTGACGGTTTTTCAGTGGTTTATAAATTTGTTGAAGAATATAAAAAATATGATAGGAAAATGCATATGCATTATTATAGTGATGGTTCATATGTTTTAGAACCTCATACTGTAAATAATACAACAAATAGAATTGTTTATTGTGTTCTTTGCGGACAAGAATTAGATAAAAATACTGATGGTCCATTCATTACAATTTCAGAATTTTATTCGATAAAGATAAAATTAAAGGAAGAGGAATATGCATAGAATTATAAAAAAAATTTTATTTATAAGTAGTTTTATTTTCATGGTGTTTACATTAACATCGTGCATTCGGATTGGACCTAATGGAATTATACTACCTAAGAAAAAACGAATATATAAAACTTTTAGTGAAACCATTGGAATAACTGTCCCTAAAATAGATGAAGTATTATACTATTATTATGGTGGAGATCATCTTCCACCAATTGATTCTACAAGTTGTTATGCCTTACGAACTGTTATAACATTGGATGAAGTACCAACTGATATTGTTAATATGCTTGGTAATGAAAAAATGGTGATGAAAAAATCTAGTGAACGATTTGAAGATTGTGAAAGAAGAGGCGATTTTGGAAAATATGTATTGCGTACAGGTATTCCATACGATATGAAAGACGAATATGAGGAAATACTTGAAAATTCTTGTAATTATTATTGGACATTTTATTATGAGAAACATCATACAAATGGAGATACCATATTTTTCATGGGAATATATTTGCCAGATTATAATTATTTATATTTATTTGAAGATGAATTCGCTGCTCTATATTGTCAAAACGTTGAATATAATTAATATTTTAATGAGATATATTTTATGCTTACGTTATAAGCTTAATAGCGATTGTAGTATTGGAAGATTTTCGTATTCTGAAATAACTGATAAAGAAAATTATCAATAATATTTATGAAAAAATAAATTTTTTTGAGGCGAAGCAATTTACCTCTTTTTTTACATGAAAATATGTTAAAACACAAATTATATTCAATAAAAATGTAATAAATTAACATTTAAAATTATTGAAAAAGTTGACAATGAAATTTAAATATAATATAATTTGATAAACAATAAATTGTTTTAATTGGGAAGTGGAGGTTGAGTATATGAAACTAATTAAGAAAATATGTTGTTTAAGTAGTTTTATTTTCATAGTGTTTACATTAACATCATGCATAGGTATAGGACCTAATGGAATTATACTACCTAAGAAAAAACGAATATATAAATCTTTAAATGATTATTTGGAAATAACGGTTCCTAAAATAGATGAAGTATTATATTATTATTACGAAGGCGATCATTTACCTGCATTCGATTCTACAAGTTGTTATGCTTTACGAGCTGTTATAACATTGGATGAAGTACCAACTGATATTGATAATATGCTTGGTAATGAAAAAATGATGATGAAATATTCTAGTGAACGATTTGATGATTGTGAAAGAAAAGGCAAATTTGGAAAATATGTATATTTTTTAGATATTATATCAGGTATTAAAGAAGAATATGAGGAAGTTCTTTATAATTCTTCTAACTTTTATTGGACATTTTATTATGAGAAGCATCATTCAAATGGAGATACTATCTTTTTTATGGGCGTATACTTACCTGATTATAATTATTTATATTTATGTGAAAGTGAATATCATCCTCGAGATTTTCAATTTGTCGAACAAAATTAAAGGAAGAGGAATATGCATAAAATTATAAAGAAATTATTTTTTTTAAGTAGTTTTATTTTCATAGTGTTTACATTAACATCGTGCATTGGGATTGGACCTAATGAAATTATACTACCTAAGAAAAAACAAATATATAAATCTTTAAATGATTATTTGGAAATAACGGTTCCGAAAATAGATGAAGTATTAGATTATTATTACGAAGGCGATCATTTACCTGCATTCAATCCTACAAGTTGTTATACTTTACGAACTGTTATAACATTGGATGAAGTACCAACTGATATTGATAATATGCTTGGTAATGAAAAAATGATGATGAAATATTCTAGTGAACGATTTGATGATTGTGAAAGAAAAGGCAAATTTGGAAAATATGTATATTTTTTAGATATTATATCAGGTATTAAAGAAGAATATGAGGAAGTTCTTTATAATTCTTCTAACTTTTATTGGACATTTTATTATGAGAAGCATCATTCAAATGGAGATACTATTTTTTTTATGGGCGTATATTTACTTGATTATAATTATTTATATTTATTTGAAAGAGAATATCATCCTCGAGATTTTCAATTTGTCGAGCAAAATTAAAGGAAGAGGAATATGCATAAAATTATAAAGAAATTATTATTTATAAGTAGTTTTATTTTCATAGTGTTTGCATTAACATCGTGTATTGGGGTTGGACCTAATGGAATTATACTACCTAAGAAAAAACGAATATATAAAACTTTTAG
>OCPS01001828.1_pt1 | contig 15972 bp, 9 predicted proteins | sample 1538651 | NCBI WGS metagenome assembly OCPS01 (sample SAMN04571715, study PRJEB22368) | human gut metagenome | biome: human gut; material: stool | host: Homo sapiens | place: Luxembourg | collected 2012-09-21 | reverse complement strand
GTATGCATAGCCGGCACGTAAGTTTGCAAACTTATCATCGTAGAGTCCCGGCATCTTATTGATCATCGAACATTTCAGATGAACTACTTCGTCATGTGAGAGTACCAGTATGTATTTTTCTGCATAAGCATACGTCATGGAGAACGTCATTTTATTATGATTCCATTTGCGGAAATACGGATCTAATTTCATATATTCCAGGAAATCGTTCATCCATCCCATGTTCCATTTATGGGAGAATCCAAGTCCGTCCTCTTCCGGTTTTCCGGTAACTTTCGGCCATGCTGTGGATTCCTCTGCGATCATCATTGCTCCATGATTTCTGCCCAGCACAACGCTGTTCAGATGTTTGAAAAACTCGATCGCTTCCAGATTTTTATTTCCGCCGTAAATATTCGGGGTCCACTGACCGTTTTCTCTTCCATAATCCAGATAAAGAATGGATGCCACCGCATCGACACGCAGTCCGTCGATATGGAAATGCTCAACCCAGTAAAGTGCATTGGCGATCAGGAAATTCTTGACTTCGCTCTTGCCAAAATCAAAGACTTTTGTTCCCCATTCCGGATGCTCGCCCTTTTTTGGATCCGCATACTCGTAAACACATCCACCGTCAAATTCTTCCAGTCCGTGTGCATCTCGCGGAAAATGTGCCGGTACCCAGTCAAGGATAACACCGATTTTCTGTTTATGCAGATAATTTACCATATAAGCAAAATCTTCCGGCGTACCATATCTGGAAGTCGGTGCATAATATCCGGTTACCTGATAACCCCAGGAGCCATCAAACGGATGCTCCGCAATCCCCATCAGCTCTACATGCGTATAACCCATTTCCTTCACATATTCTGCAAGTGATTTTGCAAACTCTCTGTAATTATAGAATCCATCCTCGTCCTCTCCATGCGGATGTTTCTTCCAGGAACCCGGATGTACTTCATAAATAGAAACCGGAAGGCTGTCATTATCTCTCTGCTTTCTTGCTTCCATCCACGCCGCATCACTCCATCTGAGTTTCGTAATATCTGTGATCCTGGATGCGGTTCCCGGACGCTGCTCTGCATAATTTGCAAACGGATCGGCTTTGTAAAGTCCTCTGCCATCTTTTGTTTTGATGAAGAATTTATAGAGCATACCCACTTTTGCTCCGACTACAAAACCTTCATAGATACCGGACGGCTCAAGGCGTGTCATCGGATTTGCCTCTTCTCTCCAGCCGTTAAATTCACCGATCACGCTGACAGTAGTTGCATTCGGTGCCCAGACTGCAAAATAAACACCTTTTTTGCCATTCATCACTGCTTCATGTGCACCCATTTTTTTATAAATATCATAATGCGTTCCCATACTGAACAGATACTGATCCAGTTCTCCGATACGGAAATCTTCCTTTGCTGCAGCCTTTGTTCTCGTTGTTCTTTTCGCTGCTGTTTTTGCTGTTGTTTTTGTTGCTGTTCTCTTTGTTGTATTTGCTGCCGTTTTCCCGGCTGTCTTTCTTACCTTTCTTTCTGCCATAACTACCTCCGACTTTTTCTATACATTTCAACCATAAATTGATATCAGAATCACAAAATGCCATACTGATCCTTTTGAACTGGCATCATTTTTTTCTGAATACTTTACTTTCACATGCATCCAGATGAACCTGGAGTCTGCCATCCACCACCGGCACTGCTTCTTTTGTGAACGCATTTTCATAAGTTCCGTCCACTGGAACCGGGATGCTCATATCCGCCGGATTCTCATCGTTATTCGCTGCCACAACGATGGCATCCTGATCTTTGATTCTTGCATAAGCATACTGTCTGTTTGTCAGTACCAGCTCTCTGTATTTTCCATCTGCCAGAACCGGATTTTCTTTTCTCATCTTTCCAAGTGCCGCAATATGTGCTGTCAGCTCCGGATGCGGATTCTCTTTCTGCATTTTTTCAAGGTCAAGCTGCGGACGCATGGCATCATCTGAGGCACCCTGCTTTCTTCCTTCAATGCCCCACTCGGAGCCATAATAAATAGATGGAATGCCCGGCAGCGTGTAGAGCAGTGTATAAACCTCGCGGATATGGTCTTTGTTTAACTTGCTCATCAGACGGTCCACATCGTGGTTATCTACAAAAGAATACAAAGTACGTCCTCTGTAAATACCGCCGTTGTCATCAAACTGACGGCGGATCGTATGGGCGATCTCAAAATAATTATGATCATTGTGTCCCGAATACAGACCCTTGTGAAGCTCATAATTCGTTGTGGAATGAAGCATTTCGTCATTTACCCATCTCGCATAATCGCCATGGATCACTTCACCCATCAGCCAGAAATCCTCTTTCCACTGACCGGTGCGGTAACGCATTTCTTTCATAAAATCAAACGTCAGACAGTCAGCACAGTCCAGACGGATACCGTCAATATCAAACTCCGTGATCCAGAAATGAATCACATCAAACAGATAATCACGGACTGCCTGCTCGTAAAGATTTAAATTGACCAGCTCAAAACAGTTTCTCCATGCTTCATAACCAAATCCATCGTTATACGGAGAATTCCAGCCAAAATTCACTCCTTTATACCAGCTGCAGTACGGAGAATGTTCTCTGTTTTTCTGGATATCCTGAAATGCAAAAAACTCTCTTCCGGTATGATTGAAAACACCGTCCACAACCACGCGGATCCCATTTTCATGTGCCAGTCTGACAAATTCTTTGAAATCTTCATTATCCCCAAGTCTTCTGTCTACTTTTTTGTAATCTTTTGTATCATAACCATGTGTAGAAGATTCAAACAGCGGTCCGATATAGATCGCTGTAACTCCGATCTCCTTTAAATGGTCGATCCACGGAAACAGCTCCCGCAAGCGATGCACGGTCTCCGGTTCTTTGTTTTCCTTTGGTGCCCCCGTCATACCCAGCGGATACATATGATAAAAAACTGCTTCGTTATACCACTTTCCCATTTGCAAATACCTCCATCTTAACTGTAAATACCGTACATAAACTGCTTTACAAGTGCCCGCTTTTCCTCCTCTGAAATCTGCTGCGGTCTGCCTTCCCGGTCGCATGCCAGAAGAATATAGTGATTGATCAGACCGATAAATCCAATCGCAAACTGCTCTTGCCTTCCGTTCATATTTCCAAGCTCATGCTCCGCCGCATCAAAGAAATGTACGATCTGCGAATAGAACTTTTTCACAAGCGGCTTTACCGCCCGGTACGCTTCATTCTCCTTCGCAGAATAAAACATCGCCATCAGAAGTGCATAGACTTTATAATTTCTCATCGCATAATCTAAAAATGCAGAAGCAATATTGTAAAGCGTCGCTCCGACATCCCCTTCATAAAAAGATGCCCGCTCCAGTTCTTCATTCAGAACAGTAAAATGTTTCGTCAGCAAAGTCTCCAAAAGACCATATTTGCTGCCAAAATAGTAGTACAACGTAGGTTTTGTAATCCCCGCTTTCTGAGCAATCTCCTGTACGCCAACGGCATCGTAACCCTTGGCATAAAACAGCTCCAGTGCACACTGCAAAATACGTTCTCTATTGTCCATAAATCCTGTCCTTTACTCCTGTTTACGGTTGCTTTCTTCATTATACCGTTCGGTATATAAAGTGTCAAGGAATATCCCGCTAACTTCATAATAAGACAGTCCGGTTTCCCGGCAGATTCTTGCGACTTCTTCGTATTCCGGATAAATCCTTTTTCCATCCGGCAGATCACATACTTTTACTTTCATTTTCCCAAACGGCGTGTCGATCTCTGCCGCTTCTCTTTTTAAGATACTTCGTTCCATGTACATTCTGCGGATGCCAATCGTTGTCGTTTCCTGAAAAATAAGTTTCTCCAGCTTTTCCGCATCTTCTTTTTTGCAGATTACATTTACCTGATATGCCGGGCGATTTTTTTTCATATAAACCGGCGTATAATGAACATCCTTCGCCCCCACCTGCATCAGACGCTCCATCAGAAATCCGAGTGCCTCGCCGCTGCAGTCATCAATATTTGTCTCCAGTTTACAGATCTCTTCTTTTTCCATCCAGCTCTTTTCATTCTCGCTTTCCAGAATCATTGCACGCAGAATACCGGCACAGGCATATTCTCGTTTTCCTGCACCAAGACCTGTTTTTTCGATGAAAAATGACTCCGGAAGTTTATCAGAAGTACGGATCGCCGCCACGATCGCTGCACCAGTCGGCGTAACCAGCTCACCTTCTATCTGCGTAAGTTTCAGTTTCAGATGATTGGCCTGTACGATATTTGTCACCGCCGGAACCGGGATCGGCAGAATGCCGTGCTGACAGCGGACCGTACCTCTTCCTTCGCAAAGTTCTGTCACAATTACCTGATCGATATCCAGATTATCCAGGCAGACCGCCACCGAGAGAATATCTACGATTGAATCTACAGCACCGACTTCATGAAAATACACCTGATTTCTTGGCACGCCATGTGCTTTTGCTTCTGCATCCGCCAGAACCGAAAAAATATCCGTCGCTGTTTTTTTCGCACGTTCCGTCAGGCTGCTGCTCTCAATAATCTGCAGAATATCCACAAAACTTCTGTGCTCATGTATATACTCTGCATCATGGTTATGCACATCATGCCCATGCATATGCTCCGTAGCATGATTATGTGCATAAGTATGACCATGCAGATATTCCATATCATGATCATGATTTTCATGTTCCTTATCAAGAACCACATCAAAGTCGCACGCATCCAGACCGGATTTTTTTACCCTGGAAATGCGGATATCAAATCCCTGTACCGAAAGGCTTGCAAGAGCTTTTTTCAGAACCTGCTGATCTGCTCCAAGATCCAGAAGTGCTGCCACCGTCATATCTCCGCTGATACCGCTTTCACACTCCAGATATAACGTTTTACCCATTCGCCTTCACCCCCAGTCTGTTGATCTGCGTTGCCATATAACCTGCTCCGTAACCATTATCAATATTTACCACCGCAATTCCGTTTGCACAGGAATTTATCATCGTCAGAAGTGCAGAAAGTCCGCCAAGATTTGCACCATAACCGACGGAAGTCGGCACAGCGATCACCGGCTTGTCCACCAGCCCGCCAAGTACGCTTGCCAGTGCACCTTCCATACCCGCAACGGCAACAACACAGTTTGCACTCTGAATTGCCTCCAGATTTCCGAGCAGTCTGTGGATGCCGCTCACGCCCACGTCATAAACCCTCGTCACTTTCGTTCCAAAATATTCTGCCGTCTGTGCAGCCTCTTCCGCTACGGCAATATCTGCCGTTCCTGCAGTGCAGACTGCGATATTTCCGATATGCTCTTTATCCTTTTTTTCAATTTTTATGATATGGGAAATCGGATCATATTCTACCTGCGGATATTTTTCACGCAATATTTCGTACTGATGCTGTGTTGCCCGCGTTCCGAAAACCTGTCCATCTGCCTTGTATAAACGTTCAAAAATATGAAGCAGATGTTCATCTGCTTTTCCGGCACAGTAGATCACTTCCGCAAAACCGGATCGCACCTTGCGATGCATATCCAGTTTCGCATAGCCCATCTCTTCAAACGGCTCCCTGCGGAGAAATCCTTCCGCTTCTTCCACAGACATCGCCCCGTTTTTTACTTTTTCCAGAATTTCCTGTATTTCCACAAAAACACACCCCGCTTTATACTGTCTTCTCAAGACACACAAGCTGCACGCCCGGAATGCCGTTAAACACGCAAGGCACAATATCCGCCTCCCAGTATCCAAGCCGTGCATACAACTTTCTCGCAGCCTGGTTTTTCGCATTCGTATCCATACGCAGATACGGACAGTTATGTTCCTTTGCATAATCCTCATAAAACTTCACAAACGCACTTCCATATCCTTTTCCGGACTGCCCCGGATCTACGACCAACGTATGCAGAACCATAACCTGTTCCGGCAAAATATCCTGATATTTCCAGTTTGCATCAGCATACTCCGACACCTGAACCTGGTTGATCCTCGCTGCTGCCACAATCCTTCCGGCATCCGTCATAACAAACAGATCGTCATTTTTCACCGCTTCTTTTGCGGTATTTTCCGTCGGATAAACGCCGCGTATCCAGCCGATCACCGCTCTGCCTTCCTCTTCCTCCGTTAAAATATGATCATAAATTGCTGCAACCTGTGCAATATCTTCTTTTGTTCCTCTGCGAATTTCCAACATTTTCTGTCCTCTCTGTCTACTCAGAAACCAAAATCTTCATAATCCTCTTTCAAGAATCGATGATAAATAATATGGCATCCTTCATCTTTAAAACAATAATAATATGGATCGTCCGGTTTATCTTCAAAACGGATCAGAATATCAAATTCTCCATTGTCCATATTTTCTGTAATAATATTATCAGAATACTTATGAAACAAATTCAGAATATCATCCATCTTGCATCCATGTTTCTGAAGCAACTCGATCAGGCTTTTAATAAATTCATTTTCCTTCATATTATTATGGACGTACTCGCTGCCTTCCTCCGGAATGTGGAAGCAAAATCGCTCCGCTTTGTGTGTCGCAGCAACCTCTCCCAGCTTCTCTGTGATCACCACCGGAAGGTGGTTCAGACGCTCCTGCATCTGATCTGCATCATCACTCGTACCAAAAAAATGATTCAAAGAGCTGAGCGGATAATACAGGCGAATTTTTTCTTTTCGAAATCCCAGTTTCGCATGGTCTTCCTTGATCACATCAATCAGATTCTTTAACAGTTTTTTGTATCCTTCATTTCCCGGAAACTGATACAGATTCAATCCAACACCGTCCTTATCATAAAAACGTTCCACTTTTCCATTGACTGTGCGGATTGTGATTTCAGCCGTCGCCGAAATCCGACACTCATTGAGATGACCGCCTTTGACATTCATCTTCTCATCGCAGAGATTAATGTGAATATGAAGATAAGTTTTACCATCCATCGTGGAAACATTTCCCGTCAGATCCGTGATCTCCATCGGTCCGTTCAGTTCCGTTTTATGGTAAACCTGTTCCCCGACATTATACAGACCGATCACCGCATGGTCTGCCGCACCGATACCCTCGATCGTTGCCAGTGTGATCTTTTCCCTGTCGCAAATCTTTGTCAGAGACTCTACGATCTCCTCGCCACGGTCCAGACGAACAACATATGCATCATCAAATTTCATGTATTCCATATCTATATCAGCCTTTCCTTTTTTTGTCCCCATAATACCACGAAAGAAGCAGGGATTGCAAATTTTTATAATCCATTTCATCCACTTACATAAAAATGATGTGGATGTCAAAAGTCCCCAACTATGATGCCTACGGATTGTTCCGTGCGTTGCACTCCCACAATCCTGGCATCATAAAAATACAGAAGATTATGAAATTTCGTTTTCATAATCTCCTGCATCTTCTCTTTATACTTCTATTCGAATTTGATTATAATGTGCAGCCTACCGGATCTTAATCGTTACAGATTTCTTCTTTCCGCTTCCATCCGTTGCCATTGCGGTGATCTTCACTTTCTTTCCTTTTGCATTTTTCTTTGCCTTTACTTTTCCGTTTTTCACCGTAGCAAATTTTTGATTGCTGCTTTTCCAAAAAAGTCTGGTATTGGCCTTTTTTGTGGCTTTTACTTTCGCTTTCAACTTAATGCTCTTTCCTGCTTTGACGGTTTTCTTTCCGGAAATCGTAACTTTTTTCACAACACCTTTCATACCGGTGATTGTATAAACTGCCTTTTTGCCGCTTCCATCTGCTGCCTTCGCAGTGATCGTTACTTTCTTTCCGCCGCTGCCTTTTTTCATTGTGACAATACCATTTGCATTTACGGTGGCAGCTTTCGGATTGCTGGAAGTCCATACCAGTGTTTTGTTTGTCGCATTTGCCGGCGAAATATTTGCCTTCAGTGCAATTTTCTTTCCTGCTGCAATCTTATTTGAAATTCCGCTGATCTTAATGCTGCCAATCAGTATACTCTTTGAAGAATCTGTACCCGGTCTTGGATTTGGACTCGGATCTGGTTCCTGATCTTGGCTGCCCGGATTTACAATATAAAATGTACTACTCAATAATCCTTCATAATCACCAATTCCATGAACACCGGCCCAGGCTTCGCCAATTTCTACATTATCATCCAGAAAAACTTCGTAATCCACACCTTCTTTCAAAATTTTTCCATCTGCATCTTCTACTGAAACTCTCGGAATCACCGCATTTCCAGTATAACGAAGATCGCCGAATACATACATTCTTCCATCTTCGATATTTTTCTTTGTGTTCTTCTTTTTGTAGATAAATGTCCAGGAATCTTCGTCACCTGCCGTTACCGTCATCTGTGCTTTTTCCGGTGTATAACCGCTCACATCCGGTGCATCCAGCGTCTGGGAACTTCCAAACAAAGCACGGACTGTTGATGCTTCTGCCAGATCATCTCCCGCTTCATCTTTGTAATATACTGTATAGTCTTTTTCTTCCGGTGTGATTCCTGCTTCATAGGTTGTTTCTGCAGAGTCATACTGTACTGCAACCGTCGCACTTTCAGTTGTTTTTTCTTTAAAATAAGCATAATAGCCAGATGTAACTTCTTCACTTGTTCCATCATCCCAGGTAATATTCAGCGTAAGTCCGGTCGTATCGATTTCTTTCTCTGAAGAGCCATACTGCTGTTTATCTGCCGGTGCTGTCACTTCCACAGAAACTGCCCTGCGGATACGTTCCTCTGCCATGATGCCATTTGTTTCTGCATACTGCCATGCCGTACCGTTTTCACTGCACCATAATGTCAGATTTGCATTATCTCCAAATGCGGAATCTCCAATCTCTGTAACACTGTCCGGCACCTCTACACCTGTCAAAGAATCACAGCCTGCAAATGCATCTGAACCGATTGTTTCCAGCCCATTTCCTGATACAACCATATCAAGTGAACTGCAGTTTTCAAATGCCTGACTGCCGATTTCCGTCACCGTATCCGGCAGGAATACAGCGTTGATTTTATCCTCATTCCGGAATGCCTGCGGATCGATACCCACAACGGTACGTCCATTGATCGTCTCCGGAATGCAGAGCAGATCCTGTGTATCACTCAGTGCCCTTGTCATACGTCTGGAAGCATCTTTTGTCTTTTTTCCATTTAAGCTCACGATCCATACGTGATTGTTTTCATCGGTGCGATACTCGAATTTCGCCGCTTCTGTTCGGTTCATATTTCTTCTGCAGGTTGCGATAAAATTGTCATACCGCATTTTCTGTGAATACAGACTGATACATTGATCCAGCCATTTTTTCTTATATTTTACAGCTGCATTTTCCCCTGATTTTTCCGCAAGCTCACTGCATTTATTTGCCATCTGAAGCAGCGAAGCTTCATATGCTTCATATGCAAACTGATATTCTCTTCGAAGTTTTTTACCTGCTGTTTTTCCGGTCTTCTGATAATTTTGTGCAATCTCAGCGTATTTATTGTTCAGTCCGACACTCAGTGAATTGCAAAGCGACATACTGTAAGCAATCTTCACCAGCTCATCATAGTCTGCAAGTTTTATTTGTTTGCTGATACGTGAATAGAACAGTTTTCCGACTGTAAGTGCACCGCCGACATCAATGCCGGAAAGGGGATCAAACAGCTTTGCCATGTCTGTAACTCCCTTTTTCACAAGGGCTTCCGCAATTTCTTCAAAGTACTTATCTACAATAAATTCCTGAATCGCTACTTCCGATGATGCCCAGTATTTCTGCAGTTTTCCCTTTAATTTCTTCAGTCCCTTATAGGCTGCAGAATCCGGTGCTGCACTGTTCAAAAGCTGATTGACCGTTTCCATTTCCAGATTCGCCATAATGCAGATCGTTGTGCCAACCTGGACTGCCGAAGTTGCAATTCCAACCTTTTTAAAGATGCCGTCAATCTTTGACCAGTTTCCTTTTACCTGTTCAAAAATAGTTTTTGCCTGTTCGGTGGTAAGTGCATCTCCCTTTTCCAGTTTGGCAAGTTCCCACTGTACGCTGGTATCCATTGGCTTCTTTGCCGCTGTAACAAGCTTATAAAATTTAGAAACATTCTTTACTTTACCGCAAACGTTATCCACTACATTTTTTAATGTATCATCCTGTTCATCAATCTGACGGATCAGTTCAATCGCCACTTCCTCTTCTAACTTATCCTCTTCCCATCGTTTTCCGGTAATTGCTTCCAGAATCTGTTTCGTCGGACGCACGATCACATCACCGGACAATGTCTTAATAACAGAAAACAGCTCATCATTATCCGTACGTGCCGCCAGAACATCCGCAGCCGCATCATACAGCGTTCTGTGCATCGTTTTGTATGCCTGGTTATCTCTCAGATAGTGGTGATATTTTCCAAACAGGTCATCCAGACTGTACGGATTTTGTGCCATGTCCTCAGCAAAACCCGTGAAATCATACAGATAGCAGCCACCGTCCTGTTTCATCATTGCAAAACCAGCTTCTACATACGTCCATTCAAAATCATAATTTCCCGACAGCAGTTCTTTCCCTGTCTGGTCGATAATTTTACAATCATCATACCACTCTCCCACTTTTGCAATTCCATTATGCATATTTCCGGCAAGATTAAACTGCTCCGCAATCTGCAGGTTTCCATCCTCGTCACAGTAACCCCACTCTCTTGTTCCTTCTGTTCGAACACGAATCAATGTATCCGCATTATAATTCGAACCATCTATATATTTTTTCAGTAATACGCCTTTATGATCATAAACTTGATATTGTCCGTAGTCCACAGAATCCCCGATACTGAAAACAAAATTTCCATTTTTCGTAACGGACACATCACTGTCTCGATAATAAAGATCTTCCTCAAGATCCAACTGTGCAATCTTTTGAAAGGATGCGTTATAAAAAGCATTTTTATTCCTTATAAAAAAGACAAGTTCAGAACCAACCAGACTTTCTTTCACCGAACCGAAACTTTCTTCATCCAAATCAATTCCAAGCATATCCCAACCGGAAAAAGTCCGATCCAACGTATTAAACAATGCCGCTTTGTTCCCTTTTTGCAAGCTCACCACATGACTGCTATGATCATTTGGGATGCTCCAGGAATCTATGTTCATCTCGTTTAAAACTATTTTTTTGCTGATTGTATCATAAATCAGCACATTCGTATCTTCTTTCCCATAAGTTCCATATCTGAGATAAAGCAGATCATCCCTTACTTCCAGACCATAAACCACCTTATTATCTCCAAGTTCATACACCGGATCCGAGTTTGCATCAATCAGAGTGCATTTTACCGTATGGTCCTCCATCACCGGATTATAGGTTGGATCCACATCTGCACATTCTCTTTCCACTGCATATCCGCCCTTCATGATAATCGGTTCTACATCTTTTCCAAATCCTGTATTATCATTTGTCCCGATCATTCCCCCGTCATACGAAATACGCTTACCATTGTACTGTAAATAGTTGTCCAAATACTTAACAAAATGCTTTTTTCCATTTCCATCAAATCCTACCAAATAACAGCCATCTTCTGAAAAATTTTCGATAATATCCCAGAAAACGTTAATATAAACTGTACAGTTCGGATTATTACAATAATCATTATTATAAATCTGGTTCTTATCTATAACCTGACCATTTTTCATAAGAATCTGCTTACCCTCATCGTACATTCCTAAACCATTTGATTTGAGAAAACATCCATCCCCCAATGAATATATCCTGCTTCCTGTAAAACCTGTCAGCAGTTCACCGGTATTTATATCCATGACTGCTGTTTCCTCATCCACATTTTTTACGCATATCCTTGAACCACTGGTATTGCTTGTAATACTTCTGTATTTACATACTCCATCCCAAAGTCCTTTTGAATCCACAATACCATATAAATTTTTGTCAGAATTTTCATCCCGCTTCATCGCCTGGAAAAACTTATCATCCGACTCGCGTATCGATTCATCCGAAAAATCCGTATTAAACGCATTTCTATCAATATCGTCATACTCCGCTTCGTACAGGATTGTTGCATCACTCTTAAGCATTCCCACTTTTCCGTCTTTTACAAATCGATAAACATCTGTCACAGCTCCCTCGCCATCTCTATAAGGTTCCGGCTGCTCATCCAGATCATATTCAAAATATTTCCCGGTTGTCGCATTGTAGATGTCATATTTTGGAGTCTGCGTCTGTGGTTTCTTAATATAATACAGGCGATCACCCTTATACGAAAGTCTCCAGATTGCATCCACAGAACTATACGACGTCGTTCTCTCCCAGTCGTCATAAATATGCTCATTTTCATCCCAGTCTGTATCCGTACCCGAAACTACAAAAGTCTGGACTATTCCACTCTTTCCAATCAGATAAACATTGTCATCGTACTGTGTCTTCTTTGCACGCACAACAACCAGTCCCGGATAATCTGCAACAACCTTTGCATTTTCCGTGTCCGTGATCTGAACATGCCAGCCTTTTACACTTTCATCTTTAATATCATTGTTTGCCTCCTTAATCGTAAACGGAAGCGTCTCCTTCGTCTGCTGCTCCTTCACAGGCTGCGTCTCCGCCGCAAAAACAACCGGAGAGCCTGTAAACAGCATCGCCGCACTCAGCAGTGCACACAAAATTCTTTTTTTCATGTGAACCTCCTTTTTTACGTTACATTTCTTCATTTCCTTTAAAAACAAAATTGTTCCTTTTCCTATTATCTACTATCACACTCAGTATAACAAAATTACCATTCTTCGATACTGCAAGTATGATGCTTTTCATTATCATAACTAATCCCGACTAAGAGAATCTTACTTTCATATCCCGATAACGCACCCTGGTATCGTTTCTCTTTTATCTGCCTGATCACAGTATCTGCTGATTGATTATATTTTAATTCCACAATCATTGCTGGGCGATTCCCGGCATTTGCCCTTGGCAGAAAAACAAAATCAGCAAATCCTTTTCCGGCCGGCATTTCTCGAATAATAGTATAATATGCCGGTGCAGTAAAATACGCCATTGTAAGCACACAGCTTAAAGAGTTCTCATCGTTGTACTTTAATATAGAAGTATACGTATCATGTGCAAGCTCGATAAGTTCAGCTACTTTCTCAGTGTTACCACTAATCGTTGCCATAAGTAATGTATCACATTTGGAAATTGACGCAGCAACATCTTTCCATTCTCCTGTTTTTAACGCGGATTGAAACGCCTTAGCCACTTCATAATTTGGAATATAGGCACTTAACATATCCGCATCATATCCAAGATATCCAAGATGAATGAGAGCAGTTAACGCATCATCTTTTGAATGAATTTCTGCCAGATCATTTTGGAAACATTCCGTATCCACCATGACTTTTCCACCGGATAGCATTGTAAGGACATCCTCTTTCAATCCTGAATAATTCATCATAATAAAGTTATTAATCGTGCCAAAAGCAGAGGTATTTCGCCAATAGGAATCAAAATCATGATATTTCATCGCCTGTGATACGGAATTTGGATTATACATGTGCATTCCATCGATCAGATATCCATTGTACCATTCTTTTGTAGTTTCAAAATCCATATCATATCTTTTACATAAAGCCTTAACTTCTTCTTCGGTAAAGCCATAGTATTTCGTAATCGGTCTGGATTTTAACATAGTATATTCTTCAAAGTTGTTTAAAGCCGATTCATCCTTTATTTTCTTAATTGGCATGATACCTGTGATATATCCAAGTGCTAAAAAGGATTTTGATTCTTCTGACTTAAACAAAGAATGGAGAAACTGTAAATATTGATGGATCAAATCCTGATCTGTACTGTTTCGTACCACACAATCCCATTCATCAACGATAATCACAAAAGGAATCCCTGTTTTTTCGTATATTTTCATAAGTACATAACTGATACGATCCCGTTCATCAAATTCTTCCGGGTAATCCATTTTCAATTCTTTAAAAATATCTTCTATTATCTTTTCTACAATATCCTTTTTATGAAAATCCCAAAAGGACGAAATATCCAAATGGATTACATTGTACTTATTTCTGTATTTTTCATAATCTGGATCTGATGCAATCTTTGTACCTTTAAACAATTTTGCAGAATCACTGCCAAGACTATAATAAGCATCAATCATCCCCGCAGCATGTGACTTTCCAAACCGTCTGGCATGACTGACAGCAATACAATTTTTAGGTGTTCCAATGGCTCTGTTCAAGTATTTTAGTAATTCTGTTTTATCCACATATATTTCATAATTTCTATCTTTGGTAAAACTCCCATTTCCTGGATTAAAAAAAATACCCATCGTACCCCTCCTTTTACCTTACATTTCCCTTTAAAACTAAAATCCTTTCACAAGTTTCATTTTCCTATTACTACATTCAGTATATCGAGAATTTACAGACCGCACAAGCTTTCTTTTTCGCACATTTTGCCAAAAACAAAAGCGACCATCTGATGTAACAGTTGATCGCCTTTGTTTTATTGTGAAAAATATTTTATCAGATTTACATTCAGTTTTTTATTCAGAATGATCCTCTATAAATTTTTCTAAACTCGGAATTGCTTCAATATCCTTTAATACCTTCTCTACTTCTGATTTTTCCTGTTCCAGATCACTTATTTCTCATTTTTCAATAAAGAGAGACCTTTTAATCTAAGATGTGATTATATTTTTCACTTGCATAATTGGTATTTTTCTGATAGAATAGCAAATCGAAATAAAAACGGTTATTTATATTGGAAACGCACATCCTCCGGATGATAACGAACAACACGTAGCTCATTATCAAAAGGAGGATATTTTTATGCCAAAAACTAAATTTGAAGACGCAATTTACACAATTATCATGGCTACCATTATGGTCTACGGAATGATCGTATACAATGTAGCCCTGAATACCGGTGGTGTATCCGGTCAGACCTTTCTGCTGGCTACCCATGAAATGATCATTATGGTTCCGGTTGCCTTCGTTCTGGAATTTTTCATTGTCGGAAAAATTGCTCAGAAACTCGCATTCACCGTAATGAAACCTACCGATCGTCCACAGTTCATCACCTATGCCATTTCTATCTGCATCTGCTGCATTATGTGTCCGATCATGAGCCTGGTTGCCACTATTCTCTTTAAAGACCAGCACACATTCGGCACCTGGATCCAGACCTGGGCCATGAACTTCCCGATGGCAATCTGCTGGCAGATGTTCTACTGCGGACCGCTGGTGAGATTGATCTTCAGAACGATTTTTCGCAAGAAGTGACATCCTCCCCCACCTATAGAGGTGGGGGCTTCCCTAACCTCGGCGGGTTTGGTTCTCGTTCGATAGTACCAATGTGCTAAGCATAAGCGAGCTAACCCCGTGTGTCCCACGGTTTCTATTCTATTGAGTTTCTGTCATGCAATTACTAACCGCATTCCCTCATTTCTGATATTGATAGCCGCATTTACATCTCTGTCATGATGAATCCCGCACTGCGGACAATCCCACTTTCTGAGAGCAAGATTTTTCGTTTTTGTGTTCTTGTAACCACAGGCGGAACAGATCTGACTGCTTGCGAAAAATTTATCCACCTTCACTAACTTTTTCCCCTGTTCCTCTAGTTTGTATTTTAAGAATGTTGTGAACATCCCCCATCCGTTATCCGAAACAGATTTTCCAAAATTCAGTGACCGTGACATTGCTTTCATATCCAGATCTTCTATACATATACAATCATAGGCATTGGTTATCTGTCTTGATTGTTTATGTAAAAAGTCTTTTCGTTGGTTGGAAACCTTTTCGTGGAGTTTTGCTACCTTGATCCTCTGCTTGCTGCGGTTGTTCGAACCTTTTTGCATTTTGGAAAGCCTGCGTTGTTCTCTCGCTAATTTTTTCTCCGCTTTCCTATAATACCTCGGATATGCAGGCTCATTCCCATTACTGTCACGATATAATTCGTGCATGGAAAAATCCAGACCTAAAAAACGCTGCATCTCCTTTTCCTGTACCTGATCTTCGTACTGAAAAAGAATACTTGCATAGTATTTTCCCCC
>OCPS01001812.1_pt1 | contig 16100 bp, 10 predicted proteins | sample 1538651 | NCBI WGS metagenome assembly OCPS01 (sample SAMN04571715, study PRJEB22368) | human gut metagenome | biome: human gut; material: stool | host: Homo sapiens | place: Luxembourg | collected 2012-09-21 | reverse complement strand
AAGACCTGTATCGTACTCTGTACCCTTAAATGCCTCTACCATAACTTCTGTAGCCGGCTGTGATGTTCCCATTGAAAATGGTGACATAGCTGTATCGATGATATCTGCACCTGCTTCAACAGCTTTCATATATGTCATTGAAGCAACACCTGATGTATAATGTGTATGCATCTGGATAGGAAGTGAAGAACCATCCTTTAATGCCTGTACAAGTTCTGTAGCCTTAGCAGGAACAAGTAAACCTGCCATATCCTTGATACAGATAGAATCTGCACCCATATCCTCAATTCTCTTAGCTGTTTCTTTCCAGTAATCAAGAGTATATGCATCACCAAGTGTATAGCAAAGTGCTATCTGTGCGTGAGCATTAGGATTTTCTTTCTTAACAAGCTTAACTGCCTCAACTGATGACTTAAGATTTCTTAAATCATTGAAACAGTCAAATATTCTGATTATATCAATACCATTAGCGATAGACTTCTGTACAAAATATTCTACAACGTCATCTGCATAATGATTGTATCCGAGGATATTCTGTCCTCTGAATAACATCTGTAACTTTGTATTCTTAAAACCATCTCTTAACTTACGAAGTCTTTCCCAAGGGTCTTCCTTAAGGAAACGAAGTGATGCATCAAATGTAGCACCGCCCCAGCACTCAACTGAATGATATCCAACCTTATCCATCTTGTCTATGATTGGAAGCATCTGCTCTGTAGTCATTCTTGTAGCAATAAGTGACTGATGAGCATCTCTTAATACAGTCTCAGTTATCTTTAATGGTTTCTTAACCTGATCTGCCATCTTAAACTCCTCCTATATATTCCTATATATAAAGTAAATAAACTCTAATTAAGCTGCGTAAGTAACTTCTATTCAGACTTAGAAGGTCTTATGATATATATAGACCATTCCTCTGTCCACAACGAAGTTGCGTAAGCAACTTCTATACAGACTTAGAGGGTCTTAGCTCGCGTATTGTGCGAGCTTAGAGCCTCTTAGTCTGTTTTACATAACACCAAACATCGCCATAAATGTACCAGCTGCAACCGCTGTACCAATAACACCGGCTACGTTAGGTCCCATAGCGTGCATCAAAAGGAAGTTAGAAGGATCTGCTTCTGAACCAACCTTCTGTGAAACTCTGGCTGCCATTGGAACTGCAGATACACCTGCTGAACCAATAAGTGGATTAACCTTACCGTGTGTAGCCTTACACATAATCTTACCAAATATAACACCTGCCGCTGTACCAAAGCAGAATGCAATAAGACCTAATGCAACAATCTTTAATGTATCAAGATTGAGGAAGGCTTCTGCACTTGTTGTAGCACCAACTGATGTACCAAGAATAATAACAACTATATACATAAGTGCATTGGATGCTGTTTCTGTAAGCTGCTTAACAACTCCTGACTCTCTAAAAAGGTTACCAAGCATAAGCATACCAACAAGTGGTGCTGTTGTAGGAAGAATTAATACTACAACGATTGTAACGATAATAGGGAAAAGAATTTTCTCAAGCTTAGATACAGGTCTTAACTGTTCCATCTTAATCTTTCTTTCTTTTTCAGTTGTTAATAACTTCATAATAGGTGGCTGAATAATTGGTACAAGTGACATATATGAATATGCTGCAACCGCTATTGGTCCAAGGTAATTAGTCTGTCCTAATTTACCAGCAAGGAATATTGATGTAGGACCATCAGCACCACCAATAATAGATATAGCTGCTGCTGCCTTATCTGGGAATCCCATAAATATAGCCATAATGTAAGCAGCAAATATACCAAACTGTGCTGCTGCACCTAAAAGGAAACTCTTAGGATTAGCGATAAGTGGACCAAAGTCTGTCATCGCACCAACACCAAGGAAGATAAGTGATGGCAGAATACTCCATTCATCTAATAAATAAAAATAATGTAACAAACCACCTACGCCATTGCTTGAATCTTCAATAGATAACATAATATCCGGGAAAAGATTAACAAGTAACATACCAAATGAAATAGGTACTAAAAGCAGAGGTTCATATTCTTTTTTGATTGCCAAATACATGAAAAACAGCGCAACCAGAATCATCAGATAATTACCCCAAGTGAGGTTAAAGAATGCTGTCTGGTGAACGAGGTTTCCCAATGTTGATAAAATATATTCCATTTTTTACCTCCGTATATTATCTCTACACAACTAATTGATATATCAATTAGTTCATAGAAACTAATACTTTACCTGACTCTACTGAATCACCAGCTGCACACTCAACTGTAGCAACTGTACCATCCTGTGGTGCACAGATTTCATTTTCCATCTTCATAGCTTCAAGAACGAGTAATACATCACCCTTCTTAACTGCTGTGCCCGCATTAACGTTAACCTTAAGAATCTTACCAGGCATTGGTGCATTGACCTTTACTGCACCCTGTGCGCCTGCTGGTTCTGCAGCCTTTGGTGCTGCCTTAGGAGCTGCTGCTTTTGGTGTTGCTGCCTTAGCTGCACCTGCTGTGCTTCCTGTTCCTTCTTCTACAGTAACATCATATACATTACCATTAACTGTTATTGTATAATTCTTCATAATTTATTTCCTCCTGCTATTAACCTTTCTAATTGAACGAACTACAAGTCCGTCTGTAGATGTATTCTCTGATGCAGCAATAGCTGCTGTTATAACTGCTATAAGTTCAAGATCATCAACTTCTTCATCCTGCTCTTCGCTTGAAACTATCTGAGCAATAGCATTATCAACACCCTGGGCATCATTAGATGCTTCATTCTTAGCCTTATTTTTGTTCTCAAACTTATTGATGTACTTAAATAATGAAATAATGAATGAAATAAATATAAGTACAACGAATACTGTTCCCATACCGATAAGAGTATTCATTACTGCTTTATACATCTTCTGTCCTGTAGTATATGATGGATTTATAGCACCATTTTCAAGTGTATAGTCATCATTAATTACGAATTCAAATGTACATTTATCATTCTTCTCATATGAAGTATCAACTGTAATAGTACATAACTCACCTGTCTTGCTGTTGAGTTCTACATTAATTTCATTGATACTCTTTAAAGCACCTAACTCACCTCTTGTGCTATTCCAGCTATTATAAAAAGCTATTGTCTTAACACTAATTCCACTCTGGTCAACAATGTATAACTTATTATTTACCATTGTAAGTGATTGAGCTGCCTCTGCATCCGCTGTTATCTTAGCAGAATCATTCTTATCAAGATATGTAATCATATCTTTAACCCAGTCTACAAGATAAGCCTCACTGGCATCAAGCTGCTGCTGTTTTAATTCTGTCTTGGCACTTGCTGTTGATATAGTGCCATTAGATGAACTGCAGGCTGTCATACAGAATACACAGATAAGTAATGAGAATAACACTAAGAACTTTTTAAACTTAATTTTCTTCATATTATCACCTCTTCAATTATACTGTGCCATGCTTCTTATCTGCACGAACCTCTCTTTTATCAAACAACATTTCAAATGCTGCAATAATGTACTTTCTTGTATCTTCTGGGTTAATAATTGTATCAACATAACCTCTTGCAGCTGCCTGCTCAACGCTTGACTGTAATGCTGCATATTCAGAAGCCTTTTCATTAATCTTAGCTGTAACATCATCTGCTGCTGCGATTTCATCAGCATACATAATCTTAGCAGCTAAAGAAGCATCCATCATACCGATGCTTGCCTGTGACCAGGCATATACCATATCTGCACCTACTGACTTAGAATTCATAGCTACATATGCACTTCCATAAGCTTCACCTGTAATTACATTAACCTTTGGCACATCTGCGTTAGAAAATGCATATACTAACTTAGCAGCTGCCTTGGCAATTGTCTTCTCAGCTCTTACATTAGCTTCAAAGCCCTTAACATTAGTAAGTGAAAGCACTGGTATTTCAAATGCGTTACAGAATGTTACGAATTCGGCTGCCTTATAAGCTCCATCTGTAGTTAATACAGCTGCAAACTCTTCTGCCTTTTCGCCATTCTCATCATATATTGCTGTTCTGTTAGCAACAGCACCAACTGTAACTCCATCAAGCTGAATGAAGCCAGTTACCATTTCCTTAGCATATTCAGCCTTAACTTCTACAAATAATCCATCATCTGAAATATCTGTAAGAGCAAGTGCAGCATCAGCTATCTCTGCTGACATATCAGCGCATACTCTGTTAAGGTCGTCCTGATTATCTGTGTATACAGCACCTTCCTCATTATTAGATGGAAGCATTGATACAAGCTGTCTTACTCCATTAGCGATTGTTTCTTCATCACCAATGAAATCTGCAACACCTGCTTTAGCCATAAATTCTGCACTTGATGTATCAAGCTTAGATTCATAGTTGCCATCTAATGCGTTAGGACTGTTAACAAATAACTTAGCCTTCTTTTCTTCCACAAATACGAAATCTGAAAGTTCTGCAAGAACAGCAAGACCTCCACCACATTCACCGTATACGGCTGTAATCTGTGGAACAATTCCAGAAGCTAATGACATATTCTTATAAATCTGTCCAAAGCCGTCAAGGGCGTCTGTTGCTTCCTGAAGTCTTAAACCTGCGCAGTCAATCAGACCAATCACAGGAGCTCCCATTTTCATTGCCTTCTCATAAAGATTAGCAATCTTCTTGGCATGCATCTCACCAATTGTTCCGCCTAACACAGCAGCATCCTGGCTATACACATACACAAGATTTCCATTGATAACTCCATATCCTGTGATTACACCATCAGATGGAGCCTTTTTTTCCTGCATGTTAAAATCTGTTGCTCTTGCTGTAACAGCCGCTCCGATTTCAACAAAACTGCTATCATCAAGAATTGCTTCGATTCTTGATAAAGCCTGTGTAGTATTACTCATCACCGAGACCTCCTCTTTGTTATATATTGCTTAATGCAAACAACTATTGTTTATTTTATAACAATGTAAGTTAAATTACAAGAGATTTGTTGTTGCTTTCCACGTTATTTTGTTAATATTATACGCATTTTTCATTAATTTTGCACATAGGACATATATGTTATTAATCTTTTGTTTCAAGAACTATAATAAGTCCTTTATGAACCTTAATTATTCCCTGTTCATCTTCCACTTCGTTGCTCTGGCATATACTTAATCCCTGCTTTAATTCATAATTATCAAGCGTATATTTAAATCCCTCAAGGCTTAAACTGACATTTTCTGACATAGGAATAATTGACACATATCTTCCATACTGGCTGTCTTTACGAATTATATGTATTCCATCAGCCTCACTTAAAAGATATATATAATTGTGTTCATCAACTATATGGCAGTCCTTTCCACAATCAGCCACCACCTTCATATTTCCTATATTGGTAATTGTGTGATCCATTCTTGTTCCTGTCGCACCAAGTATATATATGTCTGTTGCACCCTTTTTAAGTGCTGTCATAATCGCAAGATGTGTGTCGGTATAATCTTTTTCTTTAGGATATATCTCAAATTCAGTATTACTCTTATATGTGTCAAGCACATCTTTATCTACTGAATCGTAATCTCCAAGCAGATAATCCACCTTCAATCCAAGCTTATCAGCATACTCAAGCCCGCTGTCAGCCGCTATGCAATAATCAAATGTCTGATTATCAAGCCATTCCTTCGCCCACGCAACATTAATACTTCCACCTGTAACAATAAGAGCCTTGCTCATCTTCTATAACCTCCTTTTTAATTATCAATCTTTTAAGTTTTCTGCCCATGTTCTTTAATTTTTCACATTTATACTTTATAATTAACCAAATAGTAATTAAGCGTATATATTTTAATAAGCAGACAGCATTTTCATTCTGCTTACATCTGGTAATAGTACCACATTTTACTGATTATATATAGTTTAATTTACGCAAAGCATTTTAATGCTACATATTACATATTATTCATATGCATAGAAAGGAGATTATTGTGAGCAGCTTAAATTCACAGTCAGACAATACAGTTGATGAACACATCATTGACGAAGCTAAGCAATCTGGCATTTCTGAAAAAGAAGCCAAAAATATTATCGAGGAAGAAGAAGGCATTGAGCTTTTACAGCACTCTGGCAATCTGTATGAGTCAACAGATGACAAATATAAAGATAACTTGTCGTCTGCAATAACTTTTTTTGTATGCGGTGCTGCTGGAATTATAATTCTTATTCTTAATGACATCGGAATATTAAAGTTTGTAACAAAAGGTAGTTCTAATTTCATACTTGTAAATGTTGTTCTTGGTCTTTTATTTGTTGGATTTATCGCAATAGGTTTCTGGTCTTTAAAGTATTCCAAGAAAATCAAGTCAAACGCCTCTATCGAAAATGAAGCAACGGACACTATTATCAACTGGCTTAATGACAATGTAACCAAAGAAGACATTGAAGGTTCTTACAACAATGATATTGCAGAAGAAATGAAATATTTCAACAGAAGTGATTACATCAAAAATGCTATTATGAAACAGTTCCCTGACACGTCTGAAGGGTTATGTGACACTATCTCTGATAAATACATTGACAGCATTTTCAATATGTAAATCAACTTTACAAAAACAAAAAGAATATACAGGCTTCTATAAAAAGCATACAATCAGCTTTATAAAAACACTGGCTTCCATAGAACCATACAGTCTGCTATAAAATCACGCAGCCTGTCAATGCTAAATATTACCCAGCTATAATCAGGCTATAACATAAGATAAGCAAAAGCTGTTGGTTTATTATCTAAACACTGATAATAAATCAACAGCTTTTTACTATTATTGTAAATATAATTACTTACTTTGAAAGGTACTCATCAATACCCTTAGCAGCAGCTTTACCAGCTCCCATAGCAAGAATAACTGTTGCAGCACCTGTAACAGCATCACCACCAGCGTATACGCCTTCCTTAGATGTCTGTCCATTAGCTTCTTCTGCTACAATACATTTTCTCTTATTAATCTCAAGACCCTTAGTTGTAGATGAGATAAGTGGGTTAGGTGATGTACCAAGTGACATAATAACTGCATCAAGGTCCATTACGAATTCTGAATCAGGGACTTCAACAGGCTTTCTTCTTCCAGAAGCATCTGGCTCGCCAAGTTCCATCTTAACACACTTAATACCTGTAACATTACCCTTATCATCTGTAAGGACTTCTGTTGGGTTAGTAAGAAGGTCAAATATAATCCCCTCTTCTTTAGCGTGATGTACTTCTTCTGCTCTTGCAGGAAGTTCTTCCTCACTTCTTCTGTATACAATATGTACCTCAGCACCAAGTCTTAATGCTGTTCTTGCGGCATCCATAGCAACGTTACCACCACCAACGACAGCAACCTTCTTAAATCTTGCTATTGGTGTATCATAATCCTCTCTGAAAGCTTTCATAAGATTGCTTCTTGTAAGGTATTCATTAGCTGAGAATACTTCATTAGCATTTTCTCCTGGGATACCCATAAATCTTGGAAGACCAGCACCTGAACCGATAAATACAGCATCAAAACCTTCTTCATTAATAAGCTGGTCAATTGTCATTGACTTACCGATTACTACGTTAGTTTCAATCTTAACGCCAAGCTTCTTAACATTTTCAATCTCTGATGCAACAACTGTCTTCTTTGGAAGACGGAATTCTGGAATGCCATATACTAATACTCCACCAGCTTCGTGAAGTGCTTCAAATATTGTAACATCATATCCCATCTTAGCAAGGTCACCGGCACAAGTAAGTCCTGAAGGACCTGAACCGATAACAGCCACTTTCTTACCCTTCTTCTCTGTTGGCATCTCTGGTGATACATTGTTCTCTCTAGCCCAGTCAGCTACGAATCTTTCAAGCTTACCAATTGATATAGCTTCGCCCTTAATTCCTCTTATACACTGACCTTCACACTGTGTTTCCTGTGGACATACACGACCACATACAGCAGGTAATGCAGATGACTTTCCAATAACCTTGTAAGCTTCTTCAAAATTACCTTCTTTTACATTATGTATGAATTCCGGAATATTGATTGATACTGGACATCCCTGTACACATTTAGCATTCTTACAATTAAGGCAACGTGTTGCTTCTTCCTGTGCCTCTTCTGCATTATATCCAAGGCATACCTCATCAAAGTTCTTATTCCTTACATCTGGAGCCTGTTCCCTTACTGGAACTTTCTTCATAACATCCATTATATATACCTCTTTTCCGTTGATTAATTACATTGTCCACATCCACCGTGATGTGTATCTCCTTCAAGGGCTGCAAGCATAGCTCTGCCCTCTTCTGTCTTATATGTCTGCTGACGTTTCATAGCCTGGTCAAAGTCTACTAAATGTCCATCGAACTCCGGTCCGTCTACACAAGCGAACTTAATCTCATCACCAACCTGAAGTCTGCATGCACCACACATACCTGTACCATCAACCATAATAGGGTTCATACTTACAACTGTAGGTATACCTAATTCCTTAGTTAAAAGACAGACGAATTTCATCATAATCAATGGTCCAATCGCTATACATTTGTCATACTTCTTACCCTGTGCATAAAGATCTTTAAGTACATCTGTACCCATACCTTTTCTTACATAGCTGCCATCATCAGTTGTTATATAAAGATTACCTGCCACTGCCTTCATCTCTTCTTCTAATAAGATAAGGTCTTTGTTCTTAGCTCCAACGATAACATCAACATCTACACCATGCTCATGAAGCCATTTTACCTGAGGATATACTGGTGCTGTACCTACACCACCTGCTATAAATACGATATTCTGCTTCTTTAAATCCTCAATATTCTCGTGAATTAATTCTGAAGGGCATCCTAATGGACCAACGAAATCACTAAAAGCATCACCTGCTTTAAGGTGAGACATTTTTTCTGTTGATGCTCCTACTATCTGGAATACAATTGTTATTGTTCCAGCTTCTCTGTCATAATCACAGATTGTAAGAGGAATTCTCTCTCCTTTTTCATCCATTTTAACAATTATGAACTGGCCAGGTTCACAGTGCTTAGCAACTCTTGGTGCTTCAACATCCATAAGAAAAATCTTTTCTGCTAATTTTTCAGCCTTAAGAATCTTGTACATTTTATTACCCCTTTCAGTTATATATTATCTGAAGTGTTAATCACACATCAAAACTTAATTATATGCGGCTGCACTATATGCTCCGCCATTCTGTGTCACTGTATAGCAGTCACCTGTCTTAGTCGCGACACCATAATAACCAGCTGTAGAAGTCTTTCCCGTCTTAGATGTCACATCATATCTTACAACGAACATCTCAACTCCATCTACAGTTGTCCTTGACTGATATACAAATGTAACTGTAGAACCATCAGCAGCTGTAGTTCCATCTGACTTAAGCACTCCCTTTGATATAAGCTTTCCTTTTAATATCTCAAGTGCCTCATTATATACATATGTCTTAGCCTTGTTGACAACATAGTTACGCTTAACAACACTGCTTGACTGGTTATGCGAATCAATTATAACAACAGATATTACATTATTACCTGTTGGAATTGTAAATGGTTCAGAGTATTCCTCCGAATTCTTAGTTGGTGTAGAACCATCTAATGTATAATACGCTGTACTGCCAACTGGAATATTATCTATTGTCACAGTCTGTCCTTCCTCATATGTTCCTGAGGCAGGACCTACTGTTGGTGCAGATGGCTTCTTAAAGTCAACTGTATACTCCAGCTCCACAACATCACTGCACACTCCTATGTCACTAATAGCAATAGCCTTTATTGTAGTAGTACCACTCTGTATTTCTATTGCTGTACCTGTGTAACGTTTACTTTTCTTATCTGGCTCAGTCTTATCTGTTGTGTAATATATTGTTGAACTGCTGTTCTCTGTAAATTGTAACTTAATCACATCATCATAGCTTCCAGCTTCAACTGATGGCTTAGGGGTTTCAACAACATAATCTGTAAGATATTTGTAACCCTGTTTATCCTTATAATCTTTAATAAGCTTATTAAGACTTGTTCCATCTTTCTTAGTATTATATATTGAAGCTAATGCTTTTATAGCTTTCTCATTATTCTCATCAAATGATAAAATATCCTTTAACACTTCAATTGACATATCTGTATTATCTGTTGCAGCATAACACTGATACAATGTATATTTTAAATCTACATTTTTCTTGCCTTCAGATAACTTGGAAGCTTTAGCAAGATACTTAATAGCATTATCATAATCCTTGTTCTGATAAGAACCCATTCCTTTATCATAATTATATTGGAACGAATTCTTATTCTTATTATTAAGAACAACTCCGACAACTATACCTATAATAACTACTAAAGCAGCTACTACACAGGAAACAGCTATAATCATCTTTTTCCTCTTAGCATCCATAGGCTTCTTATCCTTTTCCTGCACGCTGTCATCTTTCTCATTATTACCATTATTCATATGTGCATCAGAGCTCTTATCCTGCTGTTCTGCCATATTATATTCTGTTACCGGTTCTGACTCCCTGACTTTATTATATTCTTTTACTCTGCTGGTATCATCTATATTATTCTGTTCTTTATTGGATTGAAGTTTTTTGTCTGCATTCAAATCACTGATATTAATTGTAGCATCACTTACTTTAGTGAGCATATCATCTGTGACCTTAGGTATAACTCTTGTCTTACCCATTGTTTCATCAGCCAACTCATCATCTTCATCCGATAACTCGTTCTGAGTATCTATGAACGCCTTAGCAACGTTAGTTTCTTCTTCAACAAGCTTTTTCATTGATTTAATTAACTCATCATCTAACTCATCTTTGTCATTGCTATTCATACTTATTCCCCTGCCTTTATATTTTAACTAATAAATTCTAACATATTGATACTCAATAATCAATAAATTAACAAATTAAACTTTTTGAACTTTATAGCCATTACCCATTTGATATATATTATTTTATTATTTTCTTAATTCTTTTTATCGTTCTTTCACAAATAAGACATACTTTGCACACAATTACAGGTTATATTAATAATCAGATAGCAAAGTTAATTCTTTCTATCTCCCCCTCATATTAAATAATAAAGAACAGGCACCATAAGAATTATCTTATAGTGCCTGTTTCTTTTTATATTGTCTATTTTGTTCTATAAGCCGTTTATTATTACAGTCAGTTCCATTATGTTCTGATAACAGCCAAAATATTATATAAAGAATGGTTATGCCAGACTTGAATGTCTGGCATAACCATCTTTAAGTTCTATAATATCTTTAAAGCTTATATCAAGAATTGAAATTTCCCAGCAGTATTACCTGATGTTAGTAACTGTTACTGTACAGCTAAGTGTCTTATTATGAACTGTAGCTGTTACTGTAGCTGTTCCTGCCCGTCTACCTATAACTTCACCTGATGATGAAACCGTACATACTCTTGGATTAGAACTTCTCCAGGTAACAGCATCTTCTGTACCTATTACATCTAGATTAAATCTATCGTACTGCTCCAATCTCACTCGTGATGTACTCATAGCAAGCGAATGTACCGTACATGAAGCTTCTACACTGCTGTTATTGCTTATAACAAACACATCTGCAGTACCAGGACCAACGGTTGTGATTACACCATTCTGGTCTACCTGTACAATTCCTGTATCTGTTGAATACCACTCATAAGAATCTGTATTATTAACAGGTCTTACAATTACTGATAACTGTCTAGCTCGTCCAGAAAGCATATATATTTCTTTAGAGTTAATTCTTAATGATGATATGTTAACAACTGGTGTTACATATACCCAGCATACACCCTTAACTTCGTTACCGTCTTGTGATGTAGCTGTTATCTTACATTTACCAGTACTAAGGGCAAATATTTCTCCCGACTCATCTACTGTTGCAATAGCTTCATTAGATGATGTCCATGATACATCTTTGACAGTTGCACTATCTGGTGTTATGACTGCTGTAACCTTAGCTGAATCACCAACAAGAAGCCTTACTGTATCTGGTTCAACTGTAATTCCTATTACAGGATCAACAACCTTTACAATACAAGAAGCACTAACACCACTTCCGTCTGCCGCTGTTGCTGTAATAACTGCATTACCAACTGAGTTGGCACTTAAGTTACCATTGCCATCTACATAACATATATCATAATTAGAAGATGACCATACTATATTCTTATTAGTAGCTGTATCCGTTCCAACAGAAGCAACAAGCGTTCCTGTTGAACCAACATTCATAAATTTATCAGTTTCACTAAGAGTTATTGATGATACATACTCTTTTACTACAATCGTACACGCCGCCGTTAACTTATTAACTTCGGTTGTCACTTCAATTATACAACTTCCACCCTTTAATGCTGTAACAACACCATTTTCATCTACTGTTGCTACTGATGGATCACTTGATAAATATGTAACATTCTTATTCTCAGCATCATAAGGTTCAACTACCGGTATGATTGCATATTTAGCTCCAACCCATAATTCCTGATAATCTGAGTTAAGCGAAATTCCTGTTACCGGCTGTGTAACCGTTACAACACAATATGCTGTAAGTCCTGTATCAACATTGGTTGCAATAATAGATGTTGTACCAGCACCTACTGCTGTAACCTTACCATCGCTCTCAACTGTACACACGCTCTCATCACGGCTTTCCCAGCTGATAATCTTATTATCTGCATTCTCTGGAAGACAAGTAGCATTAAGCCAGAATACCTGACCCTGTCTTACAGTTATATCTGTTGTATTAAGTATAACCTGTGTTACAGGCTGTTTAACATATATATTACACATTGCTGTGTAGTTACCGTCCAATGACTTACAAAGGATTGTACAGCTTCCTGTTCCAACTGCCTCTACAAGACCATTAGAATCTACGATACACACATTAGTATTAGAAGATTCCCATACTACTGTTCTATTAGTAGCTGTTACCGGAAGAACCTCTGCTGTAATTCTTAATGTACTGCCTATTGACATTATCTCATCAGTATAATCAAGTTTAATCTGCTCTACTGGTATGCTTATGATAAAGTTACAAGTAGCTATATATGCTCCATCTGTTGTCTTACATACGATTGTACAATATCCTGGCTTAACATACTTAACAAGACCATTCTCATCTACTGTTGCAACTGATGGATCTGATGATGTCCATGTTACAGCACGGTCAACACCTTCGCCTGCTGGAAGAACAGTTGCAACGAGCTGATACTGACCAACTGCCATCGATGATTCAACTGTTGTTGCATTAAGTACAAGACCTGTTACAGGTTCTCTTACATATACATCACAAGTTGCTACTTTAAGTCCGTCTTCTGTTATGACCGTAATTGTTGTTGTACCACCAGATACACCAGTAATTGTAGCTGTATAGCTGTCACCTTCTACTGTTGCAACATCTGTATTAGATGATGACCATAATACTTTATTATTAGTTGGTGCTGATGGGTTAAATATAAGCTGTACAGTATCAGATGAACCTCTGTCTACTGTAAGTGATGAAGGATTAATAGTAATCTCACCCACTGGTGTTGTAACATATACAACACAGGTTGCTTTCTTAATAACGCCATTAACATTCTGTGTCACCTTAATATGTGCTATACCTGATGCAATACCTGTTACCTTGAATGTTCTTCCGTCTTCTGACTGAACTACATTAATTAAAGTCTCAGTTGGAACAACTCCTGCTGCATCTGGCTGATTCTCTACTGTAAATGTAATATCATCCTTGCTAGGATTATTAGTTACAAGTGCCACAAGGTTCTGTGTATCACCTATATTAACACTCATTGATGTAAGGCTTAAGCCAAATCCATCGATAACTGTAATCTCATAAGAAAGCTGATTATTAAGCTTGTACTTTGTTGAAAGTTCATCGTCAACTCTTGTTGCATATATAGTAGCTTTACCAGCTCCCATTGCTGTAACAAGACCTGTTGTTGCATCAACCTGAAGTACGCTGTTATCAGATGTTGACCAGGTAACCTCTGTTGATTTAGCAGAAGTCTTAAGCTGTATTGAGTCACCCACATTCATATTGCTTACATCATTGCCAAGCTTCTTAAATGGTACAACAACATTAACTACATCTTTGGTCGCCCAGCCTATGTTACCCTGTACATCATTACTTGCAACACCTGCTGTTGCCTGGGCTACACCTGCGTTAACACCTTTTACGCTGCCAGCCTTATATGTAATTACGTCTGTATCTGATGATACATATGTAACACCTGCTGTTGCTGGATACTTAATATTAGAAGGAATTGCTTCTTCTTTAAAGTCTTCAAAATCTTTATCTGATAATGTAATAAATCTTGTACCATCAGAAAGCTTCTGAATAGAATGTCCTTCTGAGTTAGCAACTCCATCAGTGTATTCGACCTTTGATGTTATCTGGTATGTTGCTGTAAGAGAATTGATACCATCACCATCTGCTGTTCTTACTTTAAGATTAGTTCTACCACCACCGACAATCTTAAGTGTTACTTTAGCACCTGAAGATGATACTTTCTCTACAATACCATCTTTAGAAAGACTTCCTGTCTTATCATTGTCTGTTTCAACAAATATTTTATTAGTATCATTGGCATTAGATGTTATCTCAATAATATCTCCTACCTGATAACAAAGCATTTCTTCTTTTGTAAGCTCTACACCATTTCTGTATGCCTTAAAGCTGTTAATCTTTAAAGGAACGATGATATCTACAGAGTCATTTCCAAGCTCTTCTTCATAAGTAATGCTACCGTCTGGTCCGTAAGCCTTAGTATAATATGTAGCCGTAATTGTTGCCTTACCTGCTCTATTACCATATATTGTAGGATTGGCAGTGCCTTCTGCTGTGTCTGCATATTTAGTTCCCGCACTATCACTTACGACAAATTTAATAATATCAGAGTTGGATACTGTCCATTTAAGATTTCTTACTGCCGGCTTATAATTATCCGGTGAATCCTGACTGACATTATTCTCATCTCTTCCCGACATAGTTGCCACGATGCTGTTCGACTCTGTGCCCTGATTAACAATTGTTGCTGTCGTTGTCACTGATACAGTGACACTGGAATCAGCTTTAGCAAATACCATATATCCGCCAAATACGAATATAACAAGCATTGCTGAAAGCAATATTTTCCATTGGATTTTGAGTTTTCTTAACTTCTTGATATTGCTCATATATATGCCTCATTTCATAAATATTATTCATTGGTATACTATTTTAGAAATATTTTACAATATCTCCACAATATTTTCAATAAGCAAAAAGTTCTATTTTCAATAATTATGTATATTTTTTTAACATTTCACTTTTTATAAATTGCATTACATCTTACATAATACATTATATTTCAATTTATATATAATGTAACTTACCAATATTCTTTTTAATCAGTGGAAAATTGACAGCTTTATACAAAACTTTACTTAAATATATAGATTAAATCTAAATTATATGTTAATATGATTATGTAAAAATTTATTTGGAGGTATCTAAAAAATGAAATTAAATTTAAGACCAGCTGAAGAATGCACATTTGATGCTGTATCTTTAGGTGAAGTAATGCTTCGTCTTGATCCAGGTGAAGGAAGAATTCGTACAGCAAGAAGCTTTAGAGCATGGGAAGGTGGCGGAGAATATAACGTTATCCGTGGTCTTCACAAGTGCTTCGGTATGAGAACTGCTGTTATCACATCTTTCGCTGATAACGAAGTTGGTCTTCTTATGAAGGACTTCATCGAACAGGGTGGTGTTGATACATCCCTTATCTGCTGGAAGAAGACAGATGGTATCGGTCGTCTTTGCAGAAATGGTCTCAACTTCACAGAAAGAGGATTCGGTATCCGTGGTGCCAAGGGTTGCTCAGATAGAGCTAACACAGCTATTTCTCAGGCTACTCCAGAAGATTTCGACTTTGATTACATCTTCAAGAACAAGAGCGATGGTGGCTTAGGTGTTCGTTGGTTACATACAGGTGGTATCTATGCTGCTCTTTCTGAACAGGCTTGTGAAACTGTTATTGCAGCTTGTAAGGCAGCTAAGAAGTACGGTACAATCGTATCTTACGACCTTAACTACAGACCATCTATGTGGGAAGCTATTGGC
>OCPS01001804.1_pt1 | contig 16149 bp, 18 predicted proteins | sample 1538651 | NCBI WGS metagenome assembly OCPS01 (sample SAMN04571715, study PRJEB22368) | human gut metagenome | biome: human gut; material: stool | host: Homo sapiens | place: Luxembourg | collected 2012-09-21 | reverse complement strand
TAATCTCACAGGACCTATAGGGCTTGTAATAGGTAATGAAGGAAGCGGCGTTGGCAGGCTTGTAAAGGAAAAATGTGATTTTGTTGCATCTATACCTATGAAAGGTGATATTGATTCACTTAATGCTTCAGTTGCAGCCGGAGTGCTGGCTTATGAAATAGTACGACAGAGAATGACAAAATAATGCCGCAGCAGATTTATGGAGGCTGAATTGGATTTCAATAAATGCAGTGATGAAACATTGATTGATATATACCGCAAAGGTGACGAAGCGGCAATAGAAGTTCTATTTGAACGGTATAAAGATATAGTCAGAAAAAAGGCAAAAGCCATGTATCTGGCAGGAGGCGACAGTGATGACCTCATTCAGGAGGGAATGATTGGACTTTATAAAGCTGTCAGGGATTATGATGATACAAAGGAGGCTGCGTTTAAGACATTTGCAAGCATGTGCATTAACCGTCAGCTTATCAATGCCGTGACAGTTTCAAACAGAAAGAAAAATATGCCGTTAAACACATATGTGTCGTTCGATATGCCGGCATATCCTGATGAAGATAATGAAACACGGCTTGTTGATATTTTAAAACCTGAATCAGAACAGAATCCTGAAAAATTATTTATAGACAGGGAGTACAGTGATTCATTCAAAAAAAAGTTGTTTGACAGGCTTAGCAGCTTTGAAAAACAGGTGCTGCAGCTGTATATGGAAGATAATGATTACAGGCAGATTGCAATGCTTCTGGGAAAAACTCCAAAATCAATAGATAATGCAATTCAGAGGATAAGAGCTAAGGCAAACAGCATATCTTGACAAAAGATAAAAGCTGTAATAATATAGATTTTGTCTTGCTGATGTAGCTCAGTGGCAGAGCACTTCATTGGTAATGAAGAGGTCAGGGGTCCAATTCCCCCCATCAGCTTTCAGACTGAAACTTTTCTGAAGTATTTTTTAGGACGTTTTACAAAATATACCGCCATATCGGATTGATTTTCCGGTGTGGCGGTATTTTTGGCATATGCAGGCAGATGAAGTGGAACGATTAATTTATTTGAATATATTGAACTTATTTGATTACAGCAGCCTGATAAAAGAATTTCTGGTAATAATCAGTAAATTCATCTATTGTATGTGTTACAATTCCATAAGTCGGGTCGGCAAAAGTTACCGTCCTGTCTGTAAGGTTGTATCCGGATAGAACAACACAGTGTTCATATGACGGCCATGAGAAATACTCGCCGTCAGAAAGGGGAACTTCGCGGTAAGTGATGTCTTTTACAGAATAATCGTATGAAGTCCACACAATAACCGGATTCCCTGCGGCAACATATTCAAAAAGTGAATGTACAGATGAGTAACTTATTACATGAGCCGTCAAATTTGAATTATTATTTTTTAAAAATGAATTTGCTGCAGTTACAATAGCTGGTGCAAAACATCCGCTTCCGTGTTCGTCCCATGGTGAACCGAGAAAATAATCTATAAAGCATCCGGCATCAGCGGTATCACGCATCGGCAGGTAATTGGTTGCAAGAATCTCTTTGTCAACATTAAAGCCGTAAAAATGAAGAACCTCGGCGAGCGATGTTATCTCACATCCTGTAGGAAGATCGGGTTCCTGGCTGATGAAAGGAACATCTAGCTGCATTTTTGATGGGATGTTCCGGCTGCTTTCGGCCGCGGTTGTATATTCGTGTTTATCAGAGTATACATAATCAAAATCCTGTGATGAAGTTTCTGATGTGGCAGATACAACAACAGAGGCATCGTTTTTATTTTTATCTTTTGATGAATCCAGATACATAGTAACAACAAAAATAAGAGCTGCGACTGATGAAATCAGGATTATGATTTTTAAAATATTTCTTTTTGCTTTTTTCACTTACAAAAATCTCAAGTATATAGAATGATTAGAAAAATATATTTATTTTCATTATATACATAATAATGATTGATTGCAAATCCAAAGATGTGGTATTATACTAAAGTGTGGTTGTAAAACCCGGATTTAAGTATATATATGCAGGCTGATATAGATAAATGTCAGCGGAATGGAGGAAATATGGTAAAAGCTATCGTTGGCGCTAACTGGGGTGACGAAGGTAAAGGTAAGATTACAGATATGCTTGCTGAGGAATCTGATATTATTGTAAGATTTCAGGGAGGAAGTAATGCAGGACATACCATTATCAATGAATACGGTAAATTCGCACTTCATCTTCTGCCATCAGGCGTTTTCTATAATCATACAACAAGTATTATTGGCAACGGCGTTGCTCTTAATATTCCATACCTTATCAAGGAATTAAAGAGCCTTACAGACAGAAATGTACCTATGCCTAAGATTCTTGTATCAGACAGGGCACAGATTCTTATGCCTTATCATGTTGATTTTGATACATATGAGGAGGCAAGACTTGCAGGAAAGTCATTTGGTTCAACAAAGTCAGGCATAGCACCATTCTATTCAGATAAATATGCAAAAATCGGATTCCAGGTATGTGAATTATTTGGAAATGAGGATGAACTTAAAGATAAAATAGCTAACGTATGCACACTCAAAAATGTTATGCTTGAGCATTTATATCATAAGCCGCTCCTCAATCCGGATGAGATATTTAATACTTTAATGGAGTACAAGGAAATGATAGCTCCATATGTGACAGACACATCTGCATATCTTAATAAAGCATTAAAAGAAGGAAAGAAGATTCTTCTTGAGGGTCAGCTCGGTTCACTCAAAGACCCTGACCACGGAATTTATCCAATGGTTACATCATCTTCAACACTTGCTCCTTATGGTGCAATCGGAGCTGGTGTTCCGGCTGCATCAATTCAGGATGTTGTCACGGTAGTTAAAGCATATTCATCAGCAGTTGGTGCTGGTGCATTTGTAAGTGAAATATTTGGAGACGAAGCAGACGAACTTAGAAGACGCGGCGGTGACGGCGGCGAGTTCGGTGCTACAACAGGTCGTCCTAGAAGAATGGGATGGTTTGATGCAGTTGCAACACGTTACGGTGTAAGAATGCAGGGTACAACAGAAGTTGCTCTTACAGTAATAGATGTACTTGGATATCTTGATGAGATTCCAATGTGTGTAGGATATGAAATTGACGGTAAAGTTACAAAAGATTTCCCTACAACACCACAGCTTGAGAAAGCAAAGCCGGTATGGAAAGTGATGCCGGGCTGGAAATGTGATATTCGTGGAATAACAAAGTATGAAGATTTACCAGAGGCATGCAGAAACTATATCGAGGCAATTGAAGAGGAAATCGAAGCACCAATTACAATGGTTTCAAATGGTCCTGGAAGACATGAGATTATTCACAGAGAAAGCAGTTATTCTAAATAATCTGGTAAGATAAAAGACAGGTGTCAGCTGTCGGAAACTGTGCATTGACAGACGACGGCCGGTGTCATAAAAATAAGACAGCGTTGATAATAAGTCAACGCTGTCTTGAATTATCTTTTTGACAGATATCTGTATACAAGCATCATTGCGTATATTACAATGGGAAATACGATATCTGTAAATATAAGCCCTTTAAAAAGCGTTCTTGCGGTCTGCGTGTCGATAAAAGCAGTTATAAGTGTGACAATTATCAGGACACCCCACAAAATAACAGCGGTAAGGGCAACACCTCGTTTTACTTTTTTCATATTTATTAACCTTTCCGTGATATGAATTAATCATTATCAATTTATATAATAATAGCATAGAAAATAATAATATAAAAGACTTTATATATTAAATATAATTATAGGAGAAAAACAATGGTAAAGAGTGTATTGGAATATCTCGAGAATTCAGCAGCAAGATTTCCTGATAAAAAGGCAGTTGCTGATGACAAAAGCAGCATGACATATTCAGAACTTGTAAATAATGCACGGAATATTGCGGCAGGACTTCTTCCTTACACAGAAAGAAGACAGGCAGTTCCTGTATACATGGACAAGAGCTGTCATACACTTGCTCTTTTTATGGGAGCTGTAATGGCAGGATGTTTTTATGTCTGCCTTGATCCAAGCCAGCCGGCAGAAAGAATCAATATGATTCTTGAGACGCTTGAGGCGAAACTTATGGTCGTTGATGAAAAATCAGCAAAGAAGCAGGCGAAGCTTGGTTTTGATGGTCCTGTTCTTAATATTGACGAGCTTATGACACATGAAGTGACAGAAGAAGAGAACGAAAAACTTGCACAGATAAGAAGTGAAGCTCTAGATATTGACCCGTTGTATTCAATATTTACATCAGGCTCAACAGGTGTTCCTAAGGGTGTTATAGTAAATCACCGTTCAGTCATAGACTTTATAGATTGCTTTACAGATACATTTAACATCAGTGAAAATGATATAATTGGCAATCAGGCACCATTTGATTTTGACGTATCAGTAAAAGATATTTATTCAACATTAAAATGCGGTGCAACAATCCAGATTATACCTAAACAATTATTTTCATTTCCTACAAAACTTCTTGATTATCTTGATGACAATAATGTTACAACACTTGTATGGGCTGTTTCGGCATTGTGTATAGTTACAACTTTAAATGGCTTTGAGTACAAGGTTCCGTCAAAGATTAATAAAGTAATTTTCTCAGGTGAAGTTATGCCGGTAAAACATCTTAATCTCTGGAGAAAAGCATATCCGGATGCGATGTTTGTTAATGTATACGGACCTACAGAAATCACATGTAACTGCACATATTATATAGTTGACAGGGAGTACGAACTTGACGAGACACTTCCTATGGGTAAAGCATTTCCTAATGAGAGAGTATTCCTGCTTGATGATGACGATAATATTATCACTGAATCACAGCCGGGTACAACAGGTGAAATTTGTGTTTCAGGAACAGCAGTGACAATGGGTTACTATAACAATCCGGAAAAGACAGATGCAGCATTTGTTCAGAATCCTCTTAATAACAAATATAATGAAATAATATATAGAACGGGCGACTTAGGATATTATAACAATGATGGTCTTATGTGCTTTTCATCAAGAAAAGATTTCCAGATTAAGCATATGGGACACAGAATAGAGCTTGGTGAAATTGATATGGCAATCAACGCAGTGGATGATGTCGTAAGAGCATGCTGCATATTCCATCAGGACGCAAATAAGATTCTTGGATTCTATGAGGGAGCTGCAGATAAAAAGACTATTACACATGTTCTTATGCAGAAACTTCCAAAGTTCATGATTCCACAGGAATTTATCCAGGTAGAATCAATGCCTATAACAAAGAATGGTAAGATTGACAGAAAACTTCTTCTTGAAAATTATATCGGAGGCGAAAATGCTTAGTATAGAAAAAATAACACAGCTTGCAAAAGAAAATTCAACACCGCTTTATATATTTGATAAAGATGAGCTTGCAGACAGAATTTCATCAATAAAGAGAATAGTAGGAGATGGCGTCACAATATGTTATGCCATGAAGGCTAATCCGTTTCTACTCGATGCGGCAAAAAAGCTTAATGTGAAATTTGAGGTGTGTTCGCCGGGCGAATTTTCAATATGTGAGCGTGAAAATATTAATATGTCAGACATAGTTCTTTCCGGTGTCAACAAGGAAAAGCATGATATAGAACATGTCATGGACGACTGTGGCGGTGTAGGAATGTATACAGTTGAGTCAGTAAGCCAGTTTGAACTTCTCAATGAATGTGCGGCAAAAAGAAATATTACAATACCTGTGCTTTTAAGAGTTACAAGCGGCAACCAGTTCGGACTTGACGAAGCTGAGGTTGAAAGACTCGTCTCACACAGAGAAAACTATCCTAATATTGATATACACGGAATCCAGTGTTATACAGGTACGCAGAAAAAGAAAATTGACCATATCACAAAAGAACTTGAATGGCTTGACGGAATATGTGATATGTTAAAAGAAAAATATGGTTTTAATGCAAGGGAGCTTGAATATGGACCTGGACTTCCTGTTTCATATTTTGGCGAAGATGCTTTCAATAATTCGTATGATATGTTAAAAGAGTTTGCCGAGTATCTCAAACCGCTTAAAAGTAAATACAAGATAACACTTGAGATGGGTAGATATATTGCCGCAACATGCGGAGTATATGTGTCATCAGTTGCTGATACAAAGACTAACAAGGGCCAGAACTACTGTATAATTGATGGTGGAATTAACCATGTTAATTACTATGGACAGACAATGGCAATGAAAGTTCCGGCTTATACATTTGTGAAAGCCGACGGCACAGCTGCGGCAGGCTATGGTGCGAAAGATTACGGCACAGAACCTGAAAAATGGACAATATGTGGTTCACTGTGTACAGTTGCTGATGTAATTGTAAAAAATCTTCCGATAGGAAAGCCGGAATCAGGCGATATGATTATTTTTTATAATATCGGTGCATATTCTGTTACAGAGGGAATTTATCTGTTCCTGAGCAGAAAAATGCCTAAGATTATAGCATACAGCGAAAAAGAAGGAACGAGTTTATACCGTGATTTCAAATTTTCGGATAAGATTAATTCGAGAGAAGATCTTATTTAATAGATTATTAATATATAATTCACTTTCATTTTTCAAAAATGTGCTTGACTAACACAGGAAGATGTTATATTTTAAATTCGATATACTAAAGGGGTAAATATAAAACCCTGTTTGGTCGATATAATTTAGTGAAAGAAAGGTCAGGATTTTTATAATGGATCAGTTAATGGACATTTTGACAGAAGTTAATGCAGACGTAGATTTTGAAACATGTGATACACTTATCGATGATGGTATTCTCGATTCTTTTGATATCGTATCAATCGTTGGTGAGCTTAATGACACATTTGATATTGAGATTACACCTGTTGACATTGTTCCTGAGAATTTTAATTCTGCAGAGGCAATGTGGGAGATGATTCAGAGACTTCAGGATAACTAGGATATGCATTAACGTGACATGAGGCAGATAATGCCGCCGTATTTGTTTATGACAAGGAGGAATTGATATGTCAGGTTTTAATTTGTATACTTCTAATTCTATTTCAACTTTATTTTCTTCATTGGGAAACAGAAGTAATGGAAGCACAATATTTTCCGGGCTTGATTATTCAACATTATCAAGCATCCATAATGGCTCATATAAAAAGCTTCTTAATGCTTATTATAATAAAACAGGCAACAAAGATGCTGTTTCAAGCATAACAGCAGGAAAGACTGATGTTAAGAAAACAGATACCAATGCTGTAAGTACACGTAATAATGCATCTAATGTGAGCGAAGATATTGATACATTAAATAAGAGCGATTTATGGAAACAAAAGGAAATAAAAGCTGAGGATGGCAGCAAGACAAAGGAATATGATAAAGATGCCATTTATAAGGCAGTTTCATCATATGTAAAAGATTATAATCTTCTTGTTGACAGTGCAGGTAATTCTGAGAGTTCCTCAGTTTTAAGAACAGCATCAAGTATGGTTAATTATACTAAAGCTAATAAATCGGTGCTTGCTTCAATGGGCATTTCGATTGGTGCTGATAATAAGTTGAGCATTGATGAGAAGACATTTAAAGGTTCATCAATGGCAGCAGTTAAATCTGCATTTACCGGAGCCGGTTCATATGGAAAGAGCGTTCAGGCGAGTGCATCAATGATTTATGGCTCTGCGGCAGCACAGGTTGCCAAACAGTCAGGAACAGGATTGTATTCATCAGGAGCATCATATTCATATGTGAATGGTTCTATTTATAACAGTTATTTTTAAATAAAAACAGCGAGAGGAAGCAAAAGACATGGCTTTACTTGAAACTTGGAGAAAGTTAGCATACGAGACAGAGATGAACCAGAATCAGGCAACACAGTTCTGGGGTAACTATTTTAACCTTGAAAAAGGAATTTATGAGCAGATTCTTTCAACACCGGACGAACCTGTATCAGGAACAGTTAAAGAACTTGCAGAGAAATTTAATGTTGAAGTTTTAATTATGACAGGATTTCTTGACGGAATCAATGACAGCTTAAAGAATCCTAATCCAATTGAGACAATGGAAGAGGATACACAGGTAAATCTTGATTACGATAAGGAAAAACTCTATTACAACATGGTTGGTGCAAAAGCTGACTGGTTATATGAACTTCCACAGTGGGATAATCTTTTAGATGAAGCAAAGAGAAAAGAGCTTTACAAGAAGCAGAAACTCTCTGGTACAGTTATCAAAGGAAAGAAGATTGGCAGAAATGAGCCATGTCCATGTGGAAGCGGCAAGAAATATAAGAACTGCTGCGGTAAGAACGCATAACCCACGATGTCTTAGTGAGATAAAAGACGGTGCAGGATTTATTCCCTCACCGTCTTTTTAAGTGTTTTGAAATATTTAACAATGTAAAATACTAATGAAATTATGCCAATAAATGTAATTATAAGAAGGCACAGATATAATGGAAGACTGTAATGATACTGGCTTATCATTATCGCTGATGTATGTGATGACAATCCTGAATAATTCCAGTTTAAGTCAATAGCCATATATTCGAGCAGTGGTTTAAGATAAGTATCATTTTTCTTTAAAACGGCTTTGAATGAGACATTATCAAGTGATACAGGAATGTCATTATCTTTATTAAAATATTTTGTGGAAATAAGATAAATTGTACATCTGTCATCAGCAAGAGTGTAATAGTAATGTCCTTTTACACGGTCATGGTCAATATAATCATATCCTGTATAATATAAAGTATCTGCGTTAACATTGACATATCTGGCTCCGGACAGATAACAGTCGTCAATATTATCAGATGAACTGTATGACTGTGGTTTGAAGCTTTTGAAAAGCGATATACGCATGCAGGCTGATATGGTGATAAGTACAAATAAAAATAAGAATACAGCAGCCTGAATCTGGTGGTTAAATAAAATTGACTTTAGTTTCTTTAGTTTCATAGAACGTTCCCTGTTAATAAAGTTATATATAAAATTATTATATAATAAATTAAAATTTAAAGAAATAGGGAAAAGGTAATTTAATAAACATTGCTTTTTTTCAGAAAAATTGTTACATTATATAAATAAGATGAAAATGTGGCGGGAATCAGTAAGAACGGAGAAAATTATGGAAGCTTATACAGGATTTGCTTATGTATATGATGAATATATGGATAACATTCCATATGATGAGTGGAGTGAATATCTGATTGAACTTTTAAAAGAAAATGGTATAGAGAAAGGACAGTGTATCGCAGAACTTGGATGTGGAACAGGAACAGTTACGAGAATACTTGACAGTAACGGATATGACTGTATCGGGATAGATTTGTCAGAAGATATGCTGGCAATTGCCTCAGAAAAGACATATGACAATGATCAGGAGATAATATATACACATCAGGACATGCGGGATTTTGCACTTCCTTATACAGTTGATGCCATGGTAAGCATCGGCGATTCAATGAACTATATTACAACAGCCGATGATTTGAAAAGTGTTTTTGAATGTGTATATAACGGACTTGAAGAAGGCGGAGTCTTTATATTTGATTTAAAGACAATACATTTTTTCAGAGATATATTAAGTGATAATACATATGCCCAGAACAGAGATGATTCAGCATTTATATGGGATAATTGTTACGAAGAAAAAACGCGTAATAATATATATAATCTTGCAGTTTTTGTATTAAATGAAGACGGAGCTTTTGACAGATATGAAGAAAATCACTGCCAGCACGGTTTTACAATGGAAGAAGTGCTTTCATCAGCAGAGGCGGCAGGACTTACATGCACTGCCACATATGATGCATTTTCACATGATGCACCAAAAGATGACAGCGAAAGATTATATTTTGTATTTAAGCGTTAAAATGGAAAATAAAGATGTATAATCGGAGGAATAGGAATGAATGATTATATTGTAAGAGGAATTGCAGCAGGTGGACAGATTCGGGTGTTTGCAGCAACAACCAGAAATGTCGTTGAGACGGCAAGACAGCACCATGAGATGAGCCCGATTGCTACTGTTGCACTTGGAAGACTTCTCACAGGCGGTGCGATGATGGGAACTATGATGAAAAACGACTCAGATGTCGTTACAATACAGATTAAAGGTAATGGTCCAATCGGTGCGATGACGGTTACTGCTGATTCAAAAGGAAGAGTAAAGGGATTTGTTGCCAATCCACAGGTAATGCTTCCGTTAAAAGACGGAAAACTTGATATTGCGGGTGCGTTGGGACTTGGCGTGTTAAGTGTTATAAAGGATATCGGATTAAGAGAGCCTTATGTTGGAGATACAATACTTGTTACAAGTGAGATTGCAGACGACCTGACATATTATTTTGCAACAAGCGAGCAGGTGCCTTCATCAGTAGGTCTTGGTGTCCTCATGAATAAGGACAATACAGTTGAACAGGCGGGTGGATTTATAATCCAGCTTATGCCAGATGCAAAGGAAGAGACTATAGAAAAGCTTGAAGCACGTATAAAAGAAGTAAAGTCGGTAACACAGCTTCTTGAAGAGGGAATGACCCCGGAGGAAATCCTTGAGCATATTCTCGGGGATATGGGGCTTGAGATTCTGGATAAGACGCCTACAGAATTCTATTGCAACTGTTCAAAAGAGAGAGTTGCAATGGCAATCATGAGTGTCGGCAAAGATGAGATTGACCAGATGATAGAAGAAGGCAATCCTATAGAAGTCAAGTGTCATTTCTGTAATACAGCATATAATTTCAGCATAGATGACTTAAAACATTTACGGGAACTTTGTGAGAAGAGAAGATGAAAAATATAATATTTATCGGAATGCCGGGCAGCGGAAAGAGCACACTTGGTGTAGTTCTTGCAAAAAAACTCGGATATAGTTTTATAGATTCTGACCTTGTAATTCAGGAAAAATACGGTACAACACTTGAAAGAATTATTGAAAAATATGGTGACGATGGATTTATCAAAATAGAAAATGATGTCAATTGTACAATAAATGCAGAACATGCAGTTATTGCAACAGGTGGAAGTGCCGTGTACGGAGAAACGGCAATGGAGCATTTTAAAGATATCGGAACTGTTATATATCTTGAGGTTGACGAGATTGAGCTGGAAGAGCGAGTAGGAAGCCTTAAAGAACGTGGCGTTGTATCAAATGGAAAGACAACAATTGACGAGATATTTGAAGACAGAAAAAATCTGTATCGTAAATATGCCGATATTACACTTAATCTTAATGGAAAAAGCATAAGAGAGTCAGTTGATGACATTTATGATAATCTTATTAACAAAGACAGCAATTATTAATACATTGCAACAAAAACAAATTTGTTTTATACTTAACTAACTTTATAGCAGGAGGAAAAAATCAAATGGAAAATGAAGCTGTTTCAAAAAATTTCATAGAGCAGATTATTGATAAAGATATTGCGGAGGGACATTGCAAAAAGGTTATTACAAGATTTCCACCTGAACCTAACGGATATCTTCATATAGGTCATGCAAAGTCAATACTTTTAAATTATGGACTTTCACAGGAATATGGCGGACAGTTTAATTTAAGATTTGATGATACAAATCCGACAAAAGAAAAGGTTGAATTTGTAGATTCGATTAAGCGTGATGTAGAGTGGCTCGGTGCAAAGTGGCATGGCGATGTTTTATTTGCATCAGATTATTTTGATAGAATGTATGAGGCTGCAGTAAAGCTTATCCGCAAAGGGAAAGCATATGTGTGTGACCTTACACCTGAACAGATAAGAGAGTACAGAGGAACACTTACTGTCCTTACAGAAACCGTTCGGTTGAAGAGAACCTTGAACTTTTTGAAAATATGAAAAATGGAATGTATGCAGACGGAGAGAAAGTGCTTCGTGCAAAGATTGATATGGCAGCAGCCAATATCAACATGAGAGACCCTATTATTTACAGAGTTGCACATATTTCACATCATAGAACAGGTGATAAATGGTGCATTTATCCTATGTACGATTTTGCACATCCGATTGAAGATGCTATTGAAGGTGTTTCGCATTCAATATGTACGCTTGAGTTTGAAGACCACAGACCGCTTTATGACTGGGTTGTAAGAGAACTTGAATATGAGAATCCACCTAAGCAGATTGAGTTTGCAAAGCTTTACCTTAACAATGTTGTTACAGGAAAGAGATATATTAAGAGACTTGTCGAAGATGGAATTGTTGACGGATGGGATGACCCACGTCTTGTATCAATTGCAGCTTTGAGAAGAAGAGGATTTACACCTGAATCGATTAAGACATTTGTTGAACTTGTTGGTGTTACAAAGAGCCAGGGCTCTGTTGAATATCCGATGCTTGAGTATTGCATAAGAGAAGACTTAAAACTCAAAGTACGAAGAATGATGGCTGTACTCAATCCTGTAAAAGTTATTATTGACAACTATCCTGTTGGACAGGTTGAATATATGGAAGTTCCTAATAATCAGGAAAATCCGGAGCTTGGAACAAGAAAAGTTCCATTTACAAAAGAACTCTATATTGAGAGGGATGATTTTATGATCGATCCTCCAAAGAAATATTTCAGAATGTTTCCTGGTAATGAAGTGCGTCTTATGAATGCTTATTTTGTTACATGTACAGACTATAAGACTGATGAATCAGGTGAAGTTACAGAGATTCATTGTACTTATGATCCGGAAACACGCGGCGGTAATTTTGAGGGCCGTAAAGTAAAAGGTACAATTCATTGGGTATCTGCATCTGAAGGCAAGCAGGTTCAAGTACGTCTATATGAAAATATCGTGGATGAAGAAAAAGGCGTGTATAATGAAGAAGATGGTTCAATAAATGTAAACCCACATTCACTTACAGTCATTGATAACTGTTATGTTGAGCCTGAACTTATGAATGCAGCAAAAGAAGAAAAATTCCAGTTTGTAAGAAACGGTTATTTTTGTGTTGATATTAAAGACAGTGAGGCTGGAAAGCCGGTGTTTAACCGGATTGTATCGTTAAAGAGTTCATTTAAACTTCCAAAATAATAAGCATGGAGGCTCATAGTGAGTGAATTAACACAGGAAATTGAAAAAGAAGAGGGTATGTATGTCTATGATAAAAAGATAGAATGTCCTGTATGCATGAAGGAATTTACAACAAAGATAGTAAAGACCGGAAAAGCAAGATTTAAGGGGAGTGAAATGGATTTACGTCCGATATATGAGGGAGTTGACACCATAAAATATGATGTTTACATGTGTCCTCATTGCGGATATTCTGCAGTATCAAGAGAATTTAATAATATTACACATTCACAGCGTAAAACGCTTATGGAAGAAATCGGCAGTAAATATGCCGGGATTTCAGGTGGACACGATGAAATATATTCATATGATGAAGCTGTTGTCAGATACAAAATGGCACTTCTTACAGCTATAAAAAAGCCTGCAAAATTAAGTGAATGTGCATATTTATGCCTGAAGCTTTCATGGCTTTACAGATCTATGTCGGAAGAAAAAATAGAAGAGCATTATAGGGAAAAAGCTTACAAAGGTTTTGAGGAAGCATTGCAAAAAGAATATCCTCCGATATGTGGAATGGATGAAAATACTATTAGTTATCTTATGTCAGTTCTTGCATACAAGAGCGGCGATAATGATAAAGCGATGCAGTATGGCTACAGTGTAATAAGCTCAAGAGGAGCTTCAACAAAACTTAAAGATAAAGAACGTGAGATTATAGACATATTAAAGGCGGAGAAATAAAATTGAAAAAGATTTTGTTCTGGTGCAGAAACGTGGCTTGTGCCGGTCTGCATACCGAAGTAGGAAAGATGATAATTCTTTCATTGATTATTAATATGATTATTGAATGTCTGAATCACAGAAATTTATGGGGATTGGCAGAGCTATTTGCCAATCCTGTTGTGTTTCTTTACAATACTTCAATAATATTTCTTACATTATGTATAGGATTTTTTACTACACGCAAGGTTTTTGTGTATGTAATGATATCAGCGATATGGATAACACTGGCGGTTATCAATTTTGTTGTTTTGTCTGCCAGAAAAACTCCATTTACAGCAATGGACATATATCTGATAAAAGATGCGGTTAAAGTATTGCCTGTATATCTTAATGTTTTTCAGATTATACTGATTGTTATTGGAATAATTGCAGGTATTGCGGGATTGGTGTTTTTATGGATTAAAGGACCAAAAGTAATAATTGCACAGACATTAAAGAGAAGAATAATATTTTCATCTGTAAAAACAGTTATTGCCGGTGCAGTTGTTACAGCATTGACAGTTATACTGATTCCGGCAGGTGTTCTTGGACGCAATTTTGGTAATCTTGGAATAGCATACAGGCATTACGGATTTGCATATTGTTTTTCATGCAGTGTTGTTGGGCGTGGAATAAGCAAATCGGGAGAATACTCACAGGAATATATTAACAATATAAAAAATAATATTGAAAATGAGCAGACTGACAATGGCGTTGTTAATTCACAGGAAGCACCCAATATTATATTTTTGCAGCTCGAGTCATTTTTTAATCCGGACAGAGTTAAAGGAGTAAAATTTTCACAGGATGTATTGCCTAATATGAAAAGACTATCATCAGAATATTCAGCCGGTTATATATCTGTGCCATGTTTTGGTGCCGGGACAGCAAATACTGAATTTGAGGTACAGACAGGAATAAATCTTGATGATTTCGGACCTGGTGAGTATCCTTACAAAACAGTTTTGCAGTCGGCTATATGTGAATCGGCGGCATATGACCTGAAAAATCTTGGATATAGCACACATGCTCTTCATAATAATGACGGAACATTCTATAACCGCAATAAGGTTTTTTCACATCTTGGATATGATACATTTACATCAATAGAATATATGTCAGATATTGAATATAATCCGATAGGCTGGGCAAAAGACAGCATACTTACCGGCGAAATTGCAAAAATTCTTGATTCAACGGAAGGCTCCGATTATATATATACAATATCAGTTCAGGGACATGGCGATTATCCGTCGCAGATGCCGGAAAATTATAATCCTGAGATAAAAGTTGAAAACTTTTTTGATGGGGCAGATAAGGCTGCGTTTGAATATTATATTAATCAGATACATGAGATGGATAAGTTTGTCGGTGAGCTTGTAAAGTATTTATCAGAAAGGGATGAGCAGACAATTCTTGTAATGTATGGCGATCATCTTCCCGGATTTAATTTTACAAACGAGACACTTTCATATGGTAATATATATCAGACACCATATGTTATATGGGATAATATCGGTCTGAAAAGAGAATATAAGAATATGGAAGCGTATCAGCTTTCGTCATATGTATTTGGAAGGCTTGGCATTACAGAAGGATATATTAATAAATATCATCAGAAACAGAAAGATTCAACAGACTATCTTAAAAATTTAAAAATTCTTGAGTATGATATACTATATGGTGACCATGATATATATGGTGGAGAAAATCCATATCAGGCAACGGATTTAAAGATGGGAACTGATGAGATAAAAATAACAGATGCATATGAATATTCCGATCACATATGTGTAGAAGGAGAGAATTTCAATACGTTCAGCGTAGTATTTGTCAATGATAAAGAATGTACAACAGTGGCTGTTAATGGAAATATGCTTATTGCTAAAGGTATAAAACTCAAAAAAGGTGATAAAGTATCCGTTGTGCAGCGTGGCAAAGATAAAATTGAACTTAGCCGTGTGACGTTTGAAAATTAAAAAAATGATTTTTATATGTTGAATAACTATATAAATGGTTGTTGACAGTGCATAAAAGTAATGCTAATATAGGAATGAGGTATTTGCTTATAGGCAAAACGTCACATTTTTTTTGGAGGTACTTGAAATGAAAGGTACAGTTAAGTGGTTCAACAATCAGAAGGGTTACGGATTCATCAGCGATGAGAATGGTGATGATGTATTCGTACATTACTCAGGTCTTAACATGGACGGCTTTAAGTCATTAGACGAAGGTGCTCAGGTTGAGTTCGATGTTACAGAAGGAGCTAAGGGTCCACAGGCAACTAATGTAACAAAATTATAATCCGCAATGTTCTACAGTGTGCCTTTTTAAATATACAGGTAATTTTTGAAAAGATATATTGTTTGCAATAAAGATTATGTGAAAAGCAGCTGCATTATGTAGCTGCTTTATTTTATATAAATTTTAT
>OCPS01001770.1_pt1 | contig 16435 bp, 7 predicted proteins | sample 1538651 | NCBI WGS metagenome assembly OCPS01 (sample SAMN04571715, study PRJEB22368) | human gut metagenome | biome: human gut; material: stool | host: Homo sapiens | place: Luxembourg | collected 2012-09-21 | reverse complement strand
ATCTCATATTCATTACACCGTTTACAGATGCGTTTTTTCATTCCGTATTTGGTGCAGGTAGGTTCTTTGGTGATCTTCCATTCTGCAAAATCATGTCCTAGTGGATCACTGATCGGTGTTTCTTTTGTTTCTCCGCATATGCTGCATTTTTCTACTTCCATCTCGCCTTTTTCACACGTTGCCGGGATGTTGTCCTGTTTTACCCAGGTATGCTCTTTCTTATTGATTGTTTCTCCGGAACTCAGCTTTTTATTACATACGCTGCAGTAGGTATCTCCGGTATACCCTGTGCTACTGCAAGTCGCTTCTTTCTTGTTTCGGATCTCTGGTTTATGGCCTGTGGCGTTGATCGTATGATTCTCTCCGTATCCACATGTCTTACAGATGTATCTTGCGATTCCGTTGGATGTGCAGGTCGCTGCACTTAGTACCTTGATTTGCCAATCATGTCCTGTTGCTTTGACTGGTTCGGTCTTGGTCTGATTGCAGACAGTGCAGGTGTATTGCTGTTCTCCATTAACTGTACATGTTGGCTCTTTTGTGATATCTCCTGCCTTCCATTTATGTCCACCTAGGGATGGTTTAGTTTCTACTTCTTTGGCATCTTTACATCGGGTACAGAGGTAGGTTGTAATTTCTGGATGAGTACAATCCTGTTTTTGAGTGAGTGTTCCATTGGAGTAGTCGTAGTTGTGTCCTTTTGGTTCCTGATTGTAATCTCTATAACGATAAATACATCCTGGATTTGTACAATAATATCCCATATATCCATATTCTTCACATGTTGCCTGTGCCTGGCTTGTTTTAACTAATTTATGATTTCCCTTACATACAGAATGCTCTTTGCTCCAATCATCTTTTGAAATATTAGAGTATGTGTTTTCAATATCATTATTTTTTGGTGTCACATGAAGATTGAACATATATTCTTTTCCATATAAAAATTCGCCATTAGGATTTCCATCTTTATCAACTGTGATTCCTGTACAATCTACATAATAAAACGTCCCGTCAATCTGTACTAAATTCCATGCATGTTGTAATCCGCTACTCTTAGTAGGTCCCTCTTCGAAAAGTGCCATTATTCCAGCTGCATTTGCCATGTAATGAAAAAGGTTTGCATATCCATCACATACTGCATATCCATCTAAAACTGCTCCTGTCATATCATGGGCATTCTTTCGTGGACAACTTCCTGGATTTTTAAAATACTCTTCATCATATTTTACATTTCTGGCAATCCAACTACAGATTGTTTTGCACTTTTCAAAATCAGACCTTTCATCTAAATCAAGACTTTTCATTACTTCTTTTAGCTTTGCTTGAGCCTGAAAATATCTTTCATTTGACACTGTATAAGAAACATTAGAATAATAAAATACTCCCTTATAGGATTTTGTATCTTCATCATACACAATCTTATCATTATCACTATTTTGAAGATTTCCTCTTATAACAAAGAACTGTCTTAATCCCTGTCCTTCATCTGGATTACCTGTTTCCTTATATGTCTCTTTTTGTACTGCATCATTAAATGGATTCGCTCCATTATCTCCATCGATATCTGAAACCCTCTGATCCGCTTTAATCTCAACCGGTATACTGATGGAATATTCATCAAGTTTCCGTTCAATTACAATCTTTTTGGTAATCTCAGCAATCCCTTTGATCGCATCTTTATAATTATCATAGACTTGCGTTTTATCTGACGTACAGATATAATCCGTCGATCCTGATGCATAGGTCCGTAACCGATATTCAAAGCCCTCCGCAGACGACTTGATCACTGCTTCTTCTGCATGAACTCTGATTGGACTATTCCAGCTAAACAAACTGGTCACACTCAGAATCACACTTAGAAATAAAGCCACACTTTGTTTCAATTTTTTCATAAAAAAGTAAACTCCTTTCCTTTTCATTTTACATTCCCCGTATACTTATATTTTATCACAGGTACTGCAGAAATCCTAAGAAATACAAGGATTTTTTAAAGTTTTTCTTGTTAAAATCGTTGTAATTTATTAACCTATCTGTTATGCTGAAAAAGAATTTAAAACTACAATTTTTGTAAATAATAAAGATCCCAGATAGTCCGATAATCTTCTGGGATCTTTATTATAATTTCAATATTAAGAAAAAAGATATAATATACTTACTTAAGAAGTCGTCAGACGACCATGCTCTCCGTTCCGAGCTTTGCGGAAGGAGGGTGATATTATGAGTACATATGAAGAATTTATGATTATCATAAATATAGCATTATTAATTATTGCCATTCTGAATTATACGAATAAAAAATAGTCGTCCTGTCCCCTGGAAAGAATAGAACGACTATTAAAGTAATATGTTCGCCGGGGCGGATGGGTTTGATCCATCGTGCCGACTTCCTTGTTAAATATATTGTAATCAAGATTATTGTTTTTTTCAAGCCCTTTTCTGTTGAAATGATTGCGACAACACTTTAACATCATTGAAAAATAAGATCTTGATTTTAGGCACTGCATATATTATAGTAGCAGTAGTTAAAAGAGATTAATATCCGTTCGATACAACAAAAAAAGAAGAACCCCAGTAGCAGCCACTGAGGGTTCTTCTCTTTTTTTGATTTCTCATCAATTCTTTGATTTTTCCTTAAAAATCACACGTCCTTTCTTCTTTCTGTAATATACAAATAATCCGCCTGCGATCAGAATGATTCCTCCTGCAAGTGGAAGGTAATCAGTCCATCCGCCGGTCGTTGGCAGTTTCATTGAAGAATCGTTTGTCACCTCATAGGTCAGATGATAGAAATAATAGTTATCTCCCTGTTTGATTGCTTTGCTCGTATCGACATTCTGCTTATCAACCTCTGCCTGTGACATGGTCAGTGGCAGTGTGACCGTGATCGGTTCTTTTAATAAGGTCTTTCCACCGGTAGTCTTGGTCTCTGTGATTGTATATGTATCAGGGATCAGTCCGTCAAAGGTTACCTCTCCGGCAGAATCTGTTTTCGCTTTCGCTACTTCTGCTCCATCGGAAGATGTAATGACAAATTCTACATCTTTCAGTGTCTTTCCATTGGAATCTTTCTTCTTAAGCTTGATGGATCCCTGGATCATCTGGTTTGTAAATGTCGCTGCACCTGTTAACTGTGCTTTGGCAGTTGATCCATCTGGTCCGATATCAAACGTAACCGTTCCTTTGTCCTGATCGATCGTTACATTGCTACTGTCACTTTCGATATTTTTCAGTTTGAAATACTTAATCATACCACCCTCATTACAGGTGTATGTACCATATTCCAGATCATCAAATGTCACAGACAGCTTGATCGGATCACCTGGATGATCTTTCATCTGCTTTTCAACCTCATCTTTGGTGAATTTAACATTCTGCTCGTAGCTATGCTTCTTACCATAGACATCTGTTCCAGACAGTGTAAAGGTAAAGGTTGGATTGCCAACATCCATGTTCAGGTTACCAGGATCCAGGGCTTTCGTGATCGTAACTTTTCCTTTCGGCTGTGTACGATTATGGGTATTCGTAATTACTGTCAGATCGGTATCATTTGCATCCGCATCATATGTCGGTGTATATCCGATCTCGGATTCTCCTGTGATCAATCCTTCCCTGACTTCTTCCCATGTGTAGTTGACTTTCTTGCCATCCACTTTCACTGGAAGGATCTTACTGGATGCTTTCCAGTTATTTTCTGCACTTAGTGTCAGTGTTTCTTCCACTTTTCCATCGGCTAACAGATTGACTTTCACAGATTTCGGACGGATACCATCTTTGTTACTCTGATCGCTCCATACCTTTTTGACTTTCTTACGTGTTGTATCTGGCGTATGAGTGTTTGTAATGATGATGTTCTTTGTCGTTGTACCATTATCATCCGTTGTTTCATTTGTTTCATAAGAATCAACATATCCCGTTTTTGCATCGCCTGTTAATCCATCAAAAACTTCTTCTTTGATTTCATAGTCATATGGTTGTCCTGCTTTATCATACTTTTCTAAATTTCTATATGCAGTATTATCTGACCAGTTATTAGATTCATTTAATACAATCGCATCTAAATATGATTCATCATTCCGATATAACTGAGCAGTTATTGATACGGGTCTGATATTATCTCCATTATCGCTATCTTCCCATACTTTCTTTACATTAATATCGACAAATTCTGGATTATCATGGAAGTTCGTAAATGAAACCACATACATAGCATCATCCCAATGTGTACTGGTTAAGGTATATCCTTTCGGAACGTCTTCTGTAAATTTCCATTTATCATGATCATCCTTCTTGATATCCGTAAACATCGTCCAATTGTTATCCTTGGTCAGTGTATACGTCTTGACTTCTTTCGTCGTCGTATGTGTTGCCTTGATCGTAATCGAATCCGGACGTATCTTCGCTGCATCGTTATGATCATCCCAGATCTTCTTCAATGCGATATAATCCAGTTTCTGGTTGACCAGGGTATCTGAATCATGGATATAGACTGTTGTGTCATTATCCGTGTTATTCTCGGCTTTTACATCATGAATGAGATTTTCTTTTGTATCATTGATCACTTCGCCTTTAAAGGTCAGTGTTTTGTCTGATTTCTCATATCCGGCTGGTGCGTAAACCTCTTCCACTTCATACATATCGCTGCCTGTTCCATCTTTTGCATAGATATCGGTCGGCAGTCCGATGAATTCCAGATATTCGAATTGGTCATCCTGTGATGTGGCGGTTGCGATCGTATCGCCTTTCTTGAAGATTGTTTCACCTTTACTATTGACGATATCTGTCTTGGCTTTTAAGGCAAACTGGGCTCCGGCAAGCTTCTTTCCGTCCTGATCGGTCTTGATCAGATGGATGCTATATTTCTGCAGAGTATCACTGGCATCGATGTGAACGATTGCTTTCTTGGCAGTCTTTAAGGCGATATCTTCCTCTTCGGGATCAAGGACCTCTACGATTGTCTTGATTGTCTTATCCGGTAGGTCTTTATAGGCTCCTTGGCTGTCAAAACTGATGTTGATCTCGTATTTTCCTGCTTTTTCTGCATAAGTCGGTGTAAATGCTACGTCTTTATCAGTCACTTCCACATCTTCTGCTCCATCATCATCGTAAAGAATCCGCCAACTGAAATCCTCTGCCTTAAACTTGTCTCCTTTTAAGAATGTATTCTTTGGCATAGCGACGATTTTCACTGGCTGTTCTTCAGTAAACTTGTCTTCTTCGATCTTTAAGATCTGATCCATGACATAGGTTGTCTTAAGGATTGGATCACCGTAGAACATCTGGCTGACATCTTCCACATTGGATGTGTTAAAAGATGAAAGATCAAGTGTCTTGATGGAGTCCATCGCATAGAACATCTGGCTCATATCCACAACTGCAGAGGTGTCAATATTTTTAAAGTTGATTTCCGTCAGATCGCTGCAATTCTTAAACATCTTTGATGATACCGCATTCATGTAAATGACCTGTCCGGCTCTCTGACTGGAGATATAGTAGTCTCCGCCGTCATTCCACATCACAACACTGCCGTCTTTATTCTGTGAGACATCCGTTGTCATGGTCCCTTCTGGAGCATCTTTCCATGTAAAAGTCACAGATTCTGCATCTTTGATCTTCTGATTGAGCTTTTCGCCTTTTTCCAATACATAAATGCCTTTACTTACATCGTTTCCTTCATTTCCAAATGGATCTTCCTTATCCGGTACTTTGTCTTCATCACGGATATCATTCATACTTCCTGCCGTCGTATCCCAGGTCAGTTCCACTTCGTGTTTTTCCTGATCTTTGATGTAGCCGGCTGGAGCCTTGATCTCTTTGACATAATACTTTCCAAGATAAAAACTTCTGGTTTCTTTTTTATCCGTATCTTTTCTTGTAAAATAGATCTCTTTGTCTTTTGTTGTTGTCTTCTGATCGATCAGTTCATCTTTCTTCCATATAACAGTTCCATCATCTTTCTTGATATCCTCATCAGCATACAGTCCGTAGACCGCTCCTGTGATCTGGTCATTGTCATAGATGAAACTCTGGGAATCCTTGTCGTAGCCTGTTAAGACTTCTCCTGTCTTACTGAACGTGATCTCTCCGTAAACGGGTGTATCCGTTTTTTGAAACTGATAGCTTCCCTGTCCTTCGTTATCGTATGTGATCTTGACACTTGTGGATTCCTCACTCAGTTCGAACTCTTTTGCTTCTGCATCATCCATGTTGTAGCCTGCCGGTGCTTTGGTTTCCCTGATTGTGTATTTCCCGTATGGAAGATAACACTCAGCAGTTCCATCACCGCTTGTTCCAGTTGTTAAGGTTGCAACAACATCTTTATCTTCATCGTAGATCTCATAGACTGCATCATTTAACAATTTCTTTGTCTCTGCTGAACGCTTGACTAGTTCAATCTTTATCTTTCTCTCATCATCCTTATAAGGACCAAATGTGACAGTCTTGTGTACATCCGATTTGATCAGTACCACATCTTCATCTTCTATCATTTCATGCTTTGCATCGCCTTTAATCTGATGCAGTGTGTAGACACCGATCGCCAGTGAAATGGATGTTGCTTCTCCTTTTTCATCCGTTGTCAGGGTATCGACCACTTCCCCATGCGGATCAATGATCTGGAATTTCGCCCCGACTTCCGGCACGTATTTATCTTTGTTTATTGACATCTGCTTTTTGATCGAAATTTTTGCGGATTTTGTATAGTCGTCTTTTAAGATGAATTCATAAACTTTGACTTCATCCTCGATCGATGCTTTCATTTCTGTGGAATACTGCGGTGCTGCAAGATCATAACCTTCGACACCTCTGGTCTGTAGCACGATGAAACCGCTTTTCTTTGTGTAATCTTTTAAGAGCATCGCTGCTTTCCCTTCGGAATCCGTGACTAATGTTCCAAGGATTGCATCTTTGTTATTCTTTTTCAGCTTTTCGATGTAAGACAGTCGGTCTTCGGATGTTGCCAGTGTCTGGTCCTTGAAGTCTTTGACCAGAGATTCATCCAGTACGACAAACTCCGCTCCTGGTTCTGGTCTGGACTTTCCGTTTTTGACCATCGTTTTCCGGATCCGGACCTTGTCTCCATTATAATAATTATCTAGTTCAAATTTTTTAAATTTCTTATCCCCGTCTTTGATCGTAACATCAAAATCATCTGCAATCTTGTAATTATCACTTCCTTTAATCTGATGCACTGTGTATGTACCAGGATCCAACTTTCCAGACTGAGCTGCCCCGTTTTCATCCGTGGTCAATGTTTCCACAACCTTCTTCGTTGCTTTATTGATAATCTGAAATTCTGCTTTATATTCTTCTTTTTTTGTATAAATGCCAGTTTCCTTATCACTGATTCTTGTAACCTTTGTCAACATGATTCCTGCATACTGCTCCGGATCGTTTGATTCGACCTTGTAGGTAGCTTTTGATCCGTCAATGGTCACCCATTTATCCGGTACCATGTCATATCCATCTGTCGTTTTTGTCTGATGGATACGGTAAGCTCCATAAGGCAATAAGTCTGTTTCTGCGATCCCTTTGTTATTCGTTGTGATCGTCTGTTTTAAATTGTTCTTGGAATCGTAGACTTCAAAGACTGCCTGTGCTTCTGGAACATTGTTTCCACCAAATGTCTTTAAGATTTGGATCGTTCCCTCATATTCCTCTTCTTTCAGATACTGTGTCGTATTCTTGTCGATTGTAACAGAAATATCCTGGTTGGATGTCTTGTATCCTAAAGGAGCATACTTTTCATGTAAGCGGTAATGTCCTGGATACAGATCCATTGCTTTTGCATAACCATTGGCATCCGTGACCAACTGTGTCACAAGCGTCCCTGCCGGATAGACCACACTTTTGTTGTCAGATCCTGTGATATCACGTTCTGCATACAGCTCATAGACTGCATTCTGTAAGTTCGCTTCGACTCCGTGATCTCCCCGTTTGTTCTGTACAACACCCTGTTTGTAGATCTCAAGATCAGCTTTTTTAAATTCGTTTGTATAGTTGAACGTAAAGGATCGGACACCACCCTGTTCGACTTTACTCTGATCTGTCTGATCAGGGATCAGATGACCAAATGGAGATTTAATCTCTCTTGTCATCCAGGTATGAACAGAAGAACTCTTTAATGCTGCGATCTTCTGCTGGGCAAGCTGCTGTGCTTCTCTCATTGCTACAGAATATGCGTTTGCCTTGGAATCATACCATCCGTTTCTGGTTGCATCTTTCTGCTGGCTCTTTGATAATTCATTCCAGTTCGTTACATATGTTTTTTTCGTTGATGTCACGCTGTAACTCACTGTTCTCTGTACGGTATAAGAAGCTTCTCCATTGTCATCGGTTGTTACACTTCCTTGATAATTCCCATCCATATAGATCTGAAATACTGCTCCAGAAAGCCCTGCTCTTGTTTCCGCATCTTTCTTTTTGATCTTGATCCTTACATTATCTGGGCTGGTTCCTGACTTTGTTGCACTCGTTTTCGCTTTTTCAATATCTGGCGGTGTATGACGAAATCCGAACAAAACCTGATGGGAATCCAGTTTCTTCTTTTTCACACATTTCTTCACTGTATAATAGTAGATCGTTCCTTCTGGATCCTGATCACTGATCATTTTACAGAACTTTTTTGCATCTTTCTGCGAATAACCTCTGTCCACATTTTTTCCTGCCTGATAAACGGTATTTTGCTTATTCGCTCCATGTCCACATGCCCAGATGTATGCCTGACACAATGACAGATCTTTTGTATTCTTGCCGCTTGACCTGAAATACCAGTTTAATGCTTTTGCAATTCCCTTTTTTTCATAAGTTGCTGCATTGATCGTCTTGTATTTTAAGGTATCTCCAGAACACATGGTCTTTCCAGAGTTTAAGCAAAACACTCTGTGTCCGTCAGCTGTCATACTCCACAGACCTTCTGATGCAGGACGATCAATCTCTGAGATCTTATTACTTGATAATGCCTGGCTCATCACCAGTTTGGCTTCTCCTGTGAAAGCCTTGACGTCTCTATTCTTCAGGAACAGTGATTCTCCTGAACCACTCAGATACATTGTCATGATCATCAGGAGGGTAAGAATACTTACCGATATCTTTTTACAGATCTTCTTCATTTGTTTCAAACTTTCTTCCTCCTTTTTACTTGTAACGGTTTGTGAAATATCCTGGCTGCCCTTCCTTGTCGATCCTTCCATACTCAGAATCTACGTGGTCTCTCGAAAATCCAGTTCCATTCTGCCCTTCCAGTTCGATCGAGCCATTAAACATGCCGTCATCATGAATAATGTTGTGTGTGTCGAATGATCCATCTGTTTTCTTCCAGACAGCATACAATTCACAAGTCTGTCCAGCATCGCAGAGAGTATTGACTGCCTGTCTATCGGTATATTTTGCTTTGATCGCATTCGGATCTTCACTCCATCCAAGGAAGGTATATCCCGGCCGTTCAAATGTATTTGCTGGCAGGATATCATCCTGTCCATATTTTAATTCCACAGTCTTTTTGCTGCCTGATGCACCATTTCCATCAAATGTTACTTCATAAGAGTTCTTGGACCAAACAGCATAAAGTGTTATACCCTCCGTGTTACTCCATGTGATCGTCTCTCCTGGAGAATACCGTGCTCTCACCGCATGTTTATCTGTATTCCATCCAACAAAGGCATAGCCTTTTTTCGTGTATCCATTCTCAGCAAAGCTGTAATTTTGATCGTACGTGGCTGTCCCATCATTCACATATCCGGAATCTTCTCTGTTTCCATCATAGCTGACAGTATAAGTATTTGCTGTCCATTGTGCTACAGCACTATAATCTGTGCTACATACAACCCATCCTGTTCCCATCCAGTCACCCCAGTCGTTATCACGTCTCCATCCAGCTAAACTATATCCTTCTCTCCATGCATTTGGAAAAGTAAAGTTATCCCCATCATTGAAAGTTCTTTCACTTTCACTAATACCTCCACCATTTCCATTGTAATAAACTTTATATTGGTTTCTTCCCCACAGATAAAGTGTTGCATGACAATCATGGTAACGATAATATTTTTTTGCAGATGTATCATAATAAGTTGCTACCGCAGTATCATATGCACTCATCCGAATTGTAGTTTCAACCCAATGATTTTCTGTATCATGACCTGCTGTATTTGATACTTGGTGTGCCGCTGATGTCACAGAAGGTGTATCAAAATAGTTTCCACTATAATAATAATGTGCCGGAACCGTGTATCCAATCTTTAAATTAAACCATGAATAATTTTTCCCCGAAGCATTCCGATATGTTGATGGTGAAGTATCCAAAATTTTCATACCATACGGATTGTCATTCGTTTGCTTTACATTAATGTAAAGAGGACGACTTTTATCATTAAATGTATTTCCAGTATAGGTTTTATCTGTTGTTACCGTAAAATAAATAGTTGATGTTCCCCATGGTCCATTTATTGAAACACCCGTCCAATAACCATTTTTTGGATAAGAAGTACCACTTGACACTGTATCCGTACCATGCTGTGCTTTGACTATTTGACTATAAGCAACAGCTACAACAAATAAAACCACGATTGCACTTACCCACAATTTTTTAGTTTTTTTTCCGTAGTTTATCAGTTTGTGTTTCATATAACTCCTTTCTTTATCATTCTTTCTTCACAATTAATTTCTTTTCATCATTGATAAACAAAATCGTTCCATCCTGATCTGTTCGATATAAATTTTTATTACTAATATATTTTTTGATTCTTTTCATTGCTTCTGGTCGAGGATGGTGATAAGGATTATTTTTTCCACAAGAAATGACTGCATATTTTGCTCCAACTTTTTTTAAAAATTGTTCACTGCTTGATGTATAAGAACCATGATGCGGAATCTGTAATACTGTAGATTTTACATTATATTTTTTTATTAATTCTTTTTCATTGGAACTATATATATCTCCAGTAAATAAATAACTATATTTTCCATAAATCATTTTGATCACAAGACTGGTCTGATTTACTTTTTTATAGTTTTTCCAAGGAGACAGTACTTCTCCTTTCATTCCACATCCAAAATCAATCTTATTCCCTTTTTTAACTTTTACTGTTTTTGTATGGTACTTAGAAACAGCTTCATTTAATTCCTTTACATCTTTTGTGGAAGCATTTTTTTTATATCCATATTTTGATTGAATTACAGTTCCAACCTTTCTGGTTTTTATTAGTCTATCCACGTTCCCAATATGATCTGGATCGTTATGTGTCAAAACAATCTGATCAATAGAATTGATTTGATTGTTTGATAAAAAAGAATCTAATTTGTCATAGTACTTTTCATCTCCCGTATCTATCAGAGTATTTTTACTCTCTGATTGTACCAAAATAGAACTTCCTTGTCCGACATCAATAAAATACACTTTCAATGTCGGTGTTTTCTTTGCTTCTGTTCGATGCTGGCAAAGTATACTAAGTATCAGTACTAAACTTACAACAAATACAAATGCTAATTTAACATTATTTTTTTTACTTTTTTGAAACATTTAGATATCACCTCTTTTTCTTTGGCATAATTATTCCAATCCCGAAAAAAATTAAAAGCATAAGCCCAACATACCGAACAATCTTTTCTCTTCGGATATCCCATTCGGAAGATTTAAAGTGCGTGTCTCTGATCGTGCTGTTCTTTTTCTCCACGATCTTTTGGCCGTGGTCTCTGATACAGTACACAACATACCGGTACTTTCCATGTCCCCGGTATGGATGACAGGTAAGGAGCGTGATCATGTCTTTTCCTTTCTGGATCAGGATCTTATCCGTGTCATACGGATCGATCACTTTGATCTTTGTCACTTCATAAGTCAGCGTTTCCCATGGATTCTTGATGATCACACGGTCTCCTGTCTTTAATTGTTCGATATCCCGAAAATACGGAATCCCCTGATATCCACGATGAGCAGCGATCACACAGTTGCTGTCTTTCTGCCCTAATGGAAGAGATGTCTTCCCCATGATCGCCGCTCCTTTTCTCATATTTTCCATCGTGGCTCCCAGATATAACGGGAGTTTTTGTTTCATCTTTGGGATCTTTATGTATCCGAAGGTGTTCTTTTCGTTTTTTAAGATGATCGGTGCACTGCGGTAACTGAATACGTCCTTTAATCCTGTCTGTTTTTCCTGGAAGATCTTCCTGTTATAACGGACTGCTTTCTGATACAACGGATCAGACTGTTTTATCTGGCTGCTTTCCTGTGTCAGTTCTTTCACTGTCTGATCAGACTGTTTCTTTTTCAGGTACGACATGATTTCAGGATATAACAGTGATACGATCCCTGCCACCAGAAACAAGATCCCGATGATATTTATAATCTTTTGTTTCATCCCTGTCTCCTTCCTCTGATCTTTTCATACCATTTTCTTGCTGCAATCAGCAAAAATATGATCAACAGTCCCGCAAGAATCGCCCGTTTGTAAACTTCCATCCACTGGGAATGATGCTTTCTTGCTTTGGTTTGTTCCTCTTTTTCGTGATAAACGGTGCGTACCCCGCGGACCAGTAAGCGGTGATCATTGACTCCATATGGTGTACAGGTAAGCAGAGTCACATGATCTTCTCCGTCAATGATCTGAAGCTTTCTGGTATCTTCCGGTTTTACCACCTCAATCTGGTCCACTTTGTAGGCAAGTTTCTGATCCAATACATGGATAAAGAACAGATCTCCTTTCTTTATTTCTGTCAAGTCTGTAAACAACTTTGCAGAATTAAGTCCGGTATGCCCGGTCAAGACTGCATGGGTACTTTTCCCTCCGACTGGAAAGGAAGATGCCGCAAGATGCCCGATCCCGTGTTCCAGAACTTCGGCGGATGTTCCATGATAAATCGGAAGATCGACGGAGATACATGGGATCTTTACATATCCCATGATGCCCGAACCATCCAGATCAAGAATCCTGTTATAAAAAAGCGTTTCCCCGTTGGACTTTTTATCCTTAAATGGGTCAGTCAGCTGTACTTCGGATCTTGTCAGGTCTATGTTATACTGTCTTGCCTCAGCGACCGCTTTTTGTTTTATTTCCTGGTCCATTTTGGCAGTCTTTTTCTGATAGCTTTCCACTCTCGATCCTGCACTGTGTTCGAAGATAAAGTTACTCACGAACGGATAGGATAATAACAGAAAGCCTGCCGCAATGATCAGGACCGGTATGATCTTCTGTCTCATCTCTCACCCTGAAAACAATCGCCCTGCCACATCGGACAGAGCGACCGCTTTTTCCTTATCTTTTATTTCTGTGGCTGTCTTTTATTTCTGCGAAGGATCATCATTCCGCATCCGGCAGCAACAACTCCTGCGATGATCAGAAGATAACTTCCTGCCCCGCCTGTCATTGGCAGCATAAACTGTTTCTGGTTTGTGATCTCCATGTTGACATAAGCATTGTTGGATTCATCCTGCTTTGTCATAGTTGCTTTTGTGTTATCAACCGTCGCACTGGCTGCAGTTGTCTGAACCGTTACATCATTCTTTAATGCAGCACCATTAGGGACTCCATCATTTGCTGTAGAATCTGTGTCGGATTTGCTCTGAATTCCTGTGATGTTTGCTTCGGTTGGTGTGATATTTGCTTTTGTCTCTGTAATTTTAACGATGACTTCTTTCTTTAACAGAGAGTATCCGGCATCGGAATGTGTTTCTGTAAATCCGTATTCATCGGCTTCGATTCCGTTAATCACAAGTTTTCCTGTGGAAGACGGACTGAACTGTGTTGCATCGGCTTCTGTTGCTGATTTTCCTGTGACCTGATAAACACCGTTGCTTCCTGTTGCTACCAGGTAATAGTTGTCAGATTTATTCTGTACAACGAATTTAACCTTGGTTGGATCACCTTTTCCGTCAGAAAATTTCTTTGTCAGATCATATCCGTAAGAGTATACGATACATTTGTCTTTTAAAATATCATAATAATTCGTATTTGTTCTCTTCCACGTAAGGGATACATCGTTTGGATTTCCTTTATCACCAAGAACAACGCTGTCATCTGTATTTACTTTGGCTGTGTAATATACCATGATGTATTTATCAGAGTATTTCTTGTTAAGCTCGTTAAGCCCTGCTTTTGTCATCTCAATCTTCATTGTGGAATCGTCACCGGATTTTCCGTATGTGGCTGTAAATTTCGGATTTGTGTCAGAACTCTTCCATACAGCGATCGCACCGCTCTTATCGACGTTGTTGACATTTGTGCTGTCCGCTGCATCCCTATTTTCATAGATCGCGATCACAGCATCTTTTGAATATGTCATTCCTTTCGCCATCGTATCATCAAATGTATAAGTTGTCAGATAGGTTGTGGATGATGTGATATGTGGCAGTTTGGAAATGAACTGATAATCCAGTCTTTCTGCTTTAGAGGCTGTCACGGTACTCTGGTATTTGTATTCATTTCTTGCAGAAGTAAAGTCTGCCAGTTTATCTGCGTTTGCAGTCGTTACGTTATCCTGATCCGGATTATTTCTAACTCTCTTATCCAGTGTTGGATTTCCTGTTTCATTCTTTGGATAGCAGATCACATCGTAGAACCAATCATCCCCGTTGGAATCTGTGGATGGTAACTGTACAAACCACGGATTTGTTGTATATGTTACATTTTCCGGGGCCTTTGTCTCAACGATCAGATAAAGACCAAGAGGCAGTTTGTCTTTGCTTGTTACACCATTGGCATTTGTTTCATCCATGGCTGTTCCGCTCTGTCCCATGTAAGCTTCTAATTTATCTTTGGTCGCTGTATTGTCTTCCAATGCCTGAGCAAGCTTGTCATTAATGATCTGGCTTGTGAAATATGTCTTGCTTCCTTCTGTCTTTGCTGCATCAGAGGATGCCAGACCTAGAATCTGCTGTAAAGCAGTTGGAAGTTCGTAAATCATCTGGATTTTTCCATTCTCACTTTGCTGTTCAACATCCCCAACACGCAGGTAGCTGAATTCTACCCCTTTGATGGCATATTTTTCTAACGCTGCTTCTGCGGCAGTGTCCTGTTTTCCTGTGGATGTGAAGTTATCTAAGTTTACCCCTCCCTGTTTTGCTGCCGTCATGTCGTATTTGTGGATCGTGATGGATCCTGTTTTACTTGTATCAATCACATCTGATGATGCTGCCTTAACATTAACGATCGGTGCAAGTATCATTACTGCAGTTAAAGCAGCAACGGTTGCTTTTTTGATCATATTTTTAATTCTCATATGTATTTCCTTTCCAGGGAATTTTTACCCCTTACTACTTTTTCTTTAACTTTTTCTCTACCTCATAATAATCTGGTGAATCTCTAATTTTCATGACATTTTCGGTCCTTTAACAGTTTTATAATTGAAAAAACATTAAACAGATACTTTATTCTGTAGTTACCTGTTCAATGTTTTTCATAACAATAGTTTTTGTACCATCTGGTTCTTCTTTTACTTTGATACATTCTTTTGTTTGATATTCTTCCATTGGTATTTTTATTTCAATCTCGTTATTTGTTCGTAATTTGATGTAGCCCAAGTCTTCAATCGTTTCTTCTTTTTCGACAGTAAACTTATCATATTGCATGTTATAACGTTCCATCTTTTCGTCAAATTCCATTTTCTTCTGTGAATTTTTACCGAAAAGTTCATCTCCAATTTTATTAATTGAAAATTCCTGGTCTTCTTCAAAGATCTTGCACAGTTTACTCTTTGTATCCATCTGGTGCTCCAAACCGTCTTCTGGATATTTTTTATTGATTATCTTAATTGTCCTTGAAAGAATCTGATATTTTCTTTTAGCTTCCGTCTGTGCAATCGATCTTAAAAATCTTTCTGTAAGGTAATAAATTTTATCGCCATTCAACATTTCATATTTCTTTTCTTTTAACATTACTTTCTGTAATGACAGATTAAATATAATACCTTCAGAAATTCTTTTCCCTAATGGTAAAATCTTTTTATGTCTTATGTTACTTATAATCTCTTCATTATCGTATTTCATAAGTTCATGCATAAAACTATTTTGATAATTCAGTTTGATTAATGCATAATAGATTTCCTGGTTCGTTTGAAAGCTTAAGCATAGTAAATCTGCGGATGGAATTTCAACGCTGTCGCACATAATATCAAACAAGCGATCTGCAAGATATGCACTTGTTTCGATAAAGGATTTATCATCTTTCTCATTCATTTGTTCGAGTTTCTGAAAAACCGGTTCTTTTATGTTCCAGTCTGCAGCCTTCAATTCGTCACTATTGAGTAAAAAACATACTTGCTTTCTAACCAACTCTATGACATCTGGCTGCATCATAAATAAATCTTGTGCAGGAGCAAATTTACCAAGTTCGACATTGAGTAGATGAATAACTGCTTTTCGGAATATAATATCGTCTGATAAAATAATCATAGCTGGTCTCCTTTTTCATTAATTATCCATTGTAATTTCTATATCCTCTTCTACCAT
>OCPS01001755.1_pt1 | contig 16567 bp, 16 predicted proteins | sample 1538651 | NCBI WGS metagenome assembly OCPS01 (sample SAMN04571715, study PRJEB22368) | human gut metagenome | biome: human gut; material: stool | host: Homo sapiens | place: Luxembourg | collected 2012-09-21 | reverse complement strand
AAACGCTATATTACATCCGCATTCGTCAGCAGGCGTTGTCTGGCACCGAAGTGCAAGGCTGCGTCAGTTGCATGTTGTGAGACCCGTGATTTGAAAGGAAAAGGAAAAGACATGTCTCGTTTGGTTTACCGCGCGATACTTCGCTTGACGGCTCCGGACGAATACAGGCGGTTATACGGCCGCAACGATAAGACGACGATTAGAAAGGACGACCATCATGGCGCCGATATCCGTACCTCGGCAGAGAATTAAGCTCATTGACCGTGTGAGTGCCATCAACTGGAACAAACTTGAGGATGACAAGGACCTTGAGGTATGGGACAGACTGACCGGCAATTTTTGGCTGCCGGAGAAAGTACCCGTCTCCAATGATCTGCCCGTTTGGCGCGCAATGAGCGAGGCCGAACATACGTTGACCATGCGCGTGTTCACCGGTCTCACCTTGCTTGACACTATCCAGGGAACCGTTGGCGCGGTCAGCCTCATACCCGATGCGCTTACCCCGCATGAGGAAGCCGTCTATACGAACATCGCGTTCATGGAATCAGTGCACGCCAAGAGCTATTCTTCGATTTTCTCCACCTTGTGTTCCACCCGACAGATTGACGAGGCGTTCTCTTGGAGCGAGGAGAACGAGTATCTGCAGAGGAAAGCACGCATCGTGCTCGACTATTACGAGGGGAATAGTCCACTCAAGCGCAAAGTGGCCTCCACGCTGCTGGAATCGTTCCTGTTCTATTCAGGCTTCTATCTACCGATGTATTTCTCCGCGCATGCCAAACTCACCAACACCGCCGACGTGATCCGTCTTATTATCCGCGACGAAGCCGTGCATGGTTATTACATCGGATACAAATATCAAAAAGGGCTTGAGCGGGTCAGCGAGGACAAACGCGGCGAACTGCGCGACTACACCTACGACCTGCTCAACGAGTTGTATGACAACGAGGTGGAGTACACGCGCAGTCTCTACGAGCCTGTCGGATTGACGCAAGATGTCGAAAAGTTCCTGCGATACAACGGCAACAAGGCGTTGATGAATCTCGGATATCCAGCGCTTTTCCCACAAGAGATCTGCGACGTGAACCCGTCGATCCTTGCCGCGTTAAGTCCGAACGCCGATGAGAACCATGACTTCTTTTCCGGTTCGGGAAGCTCGTACGTAATGGGCAAATCAGTCGAGACCGACGACGATGACTGGGATTTCTGACTGTATCCCAGACAACCCCGAGGAAAGCAGCTATGGGAAACCGTCACGGGCGAGTTCGCGTCGGATCATCCACGCAGATATCTGCCCGTGACGCTGTCAGGACAGGCACGGATCGTTTCCGGTGTTCCCTCGCATACGATGCGACCGCCGGCCATGCCTCCGCCCGGACCCATGTCGATGAGATAATCCGCGTTCGCGATTACATCAAGATCATGTTCGATTACTACAACTGTCGCCCCAGAGGCCACTAACGAGTCGAACACGCGTAGTAATACCAGCACATCCAACGGGTGTAGCCCGATCGTCGGCTCGTCGAACACGAATACCGAACCGGACTGTCCGCGTCCCATTTCGCTGGCCAGCTTCAGCCGTTGCGCTTCGCCGCCTGATAACGCAGGAGTTGGCTCGCCAAGTGTCAGATACCCCAGGCCAAGCTCATGCAGTGTGGACAGTTTCGATCGAACGGGGCGTAGGAAATCCAATAGGGGCATCATCTCGTCGACGCTTAGCAACATCAATTCCGGCAGTGAACGAGCGACGCTGTCCGCGCAAACCAATCGAATGTCATCGGCGGTCTGTGCATACCGTGTCCCATGGCAATCGGGACACGTGACGTCAACATCGGGCAGGAACTGCACATCCAACGAAATGGTACCGGTTCCATCGCAAGTGGAGCAGCGCAACTTGCCCGTGTTGTATGAGAATGCGCCAGGTTTGAGATTCTTCTTATGGGCATCGGAAGTCTTCGCAAACGCACGACGCAGATCATCGTGAACACCGCAATACGTCGCTACGGTCGAACGGATGTTTGCTCCAATGGGCGTGGCATCGATCAGTTCCACTTTCGAAATGCCATCCGCGTCAATCAGGCGAATCGAGCTCGGGAAAACGGTACCATCAGCGGCCGAGCGCAACGCAGGGACCAGTGTCTCCAATACCATCGTCGTCTTACCGGAACCCGACACGCCAGACACCACAGTGAGACGTCCTCGCGGAATGTCCACCAATAACGGATGCACCGTATGCACGGTATTCGTCTCCAAATGAATCCGACCCTTGGCGAACATCGCATCTAAGTCAATCTGCGGCCGCGCCCGCTCATGTATTTTGCCACCATCACGCAGAAAAGGCGCTATCTGAGAACCAGGTGCCGTCATAACATCCGCCACCGCACCCTGAGCGATCACATGACCACCTTCGGCACCGGCCGTTGGACCCATCTCCACCAAATGATCCATCGCGGCAAGCACACGGGTATCATGATCGACCACAACCACCGAATTGCCGTCAGCCACCAAATCGCGCATCACGCCCAACAGTCCATCCACATTCGCCGGATGCAATCCGATAGACGGTTCATCCAGCACATACAGCACGCCTGTAGTGCGGTTGCGCACCGAACGCGCCAACTGCACACGCTGCCGCTCGCCGGTGGACAGTGTCGCACCTGCGCGATCAAGCGACAAATAGCATAATCCGAGTTCCATGAGCCGTTCGGCCGTATCCTCGAACGATTCGCAGATGGCTGCGGCCATCGCACGCATCTCCTGCGGCAATGACTTAGGTACTGAACGCACCCAACGTATCGTTTCGTCAAGTGTCATCGCCGTGGCTTGTGCCAGATCAATACCGAGAATCTGCGGTTGACGAGCCTGCTGTGAAAGCCTCGTACCGGAACAATCCGGACATGGTTTCTCGCTGAGGAATCTCGACACGCGTTTGATACCCTTCTCATCCTTGGCTTTGGCGAGCGCATTCTCCACGGTGTATACGGCGTTGAAGTACGTGAAGTCAAGTTCGGCGAAATCATTGCCTTTCTTCGGTTTGTATAGAATATGCTTCTTGACGGCCGGGCCGTTGAATACGATGTCCCGCTCGGCGTCGGTCAGCTGGTTGAATGGAATGTTCGTGCGCACTCCCATCGCGCCGCACACCTGCTTCATCAGATCCCACATCAACGATCCCCATGGTAATACTGCGCCGTCATCGATGCTTTTGGTCTCGTCTGGCACCAGGGAAGCACGGTCGACGATTCGCACGATGCCTGTTCCGGAGCAGGTCGGGCATGCGCCAGCGGAATTGAACGACAGCTGTTCGGCGGATGGTGGGTGCATGAGTTGGTTGCAGGATGCGCATCGTATAGGCAACTCGGCCGCCACGTTCATTGTGGGACGGTTGCGTACGCCACAATGCTCGCAGACATGCGAGGCGCAACGGGAGAACAACAGACGCAGACTGTTGAGCAACTCCGTCATCGTGCCGAACGTGGATCGCACGCCGGGCACTGAAGGTCTTTGATGGAGGGCGAGAGCCGCGGGCACATGACGTATATCGACTACCTGCGCTCGACTCGCTTGGATGAGACGTCGCCTGGTATACGTCGACAAAGCCTCCAAATAGCGTCGGGATCCTTCAGCGTATAGCACACCTAAAGCGAGAGAGCTCTTTCCGGACCCGGAGATACCGGCGATACCGACTAATTTGTTCAACGGAATGTCGACGTCGACGTTCTTGAGATTATGCACGCAGGCACCGCGCACTTCAATGCGGGACGGTGGGAAAGCTCCAGATGATTGTTCCATACCTGCTACAGTACCTGTGTGGCGGAAAAACACGTGGGCAGGGGAGCCTTATCCGTCATGGTATTGCGGCATGTGGTATTTGATCCATATGTTCGACCGCAACGGAGGGGATGTCATTGTTTTCACGGCTGTCGTCAGTGTGCGTGAATCGGAAGACGATGCGGTGGAATACGGAGAAATGGATTGGGAAAGGAAGGAATCATGTACATCGTATATATCAATGGGAAGAAGTTTGCCGGGGAACAGGACCGGAGTCTGTTCCCGGCGTGGGGCGGGTTGCGGGCGAATGCCCAGAACATCCGTGTAAGGTGTTGATGGGCTCATCCGCCGTGTCAGCGTGTTGAACGATGTGTCATTGCTATTCAGCGTGATGATAAGGCGTTGGCGCTCTTGCCTTTCGTGGCGAGCGTCACGGCGATGATGGACGCGAGAGCGACGGCGTACAGTACGGTGATAATCGAAATCAGCGCACTGTATCGGTGGGCTGCTTCCGTCGTATGGGAGACGACGAAGGACGCCAGCTGGTTGCCGGACAATCCGGCGAACGCCCACGCGCTCAAAGCCAGTCCGTGCACGGTGGACACTGATTTCATACCGAAGTGCTGCTCAAGCAGCACCGGCAGCGTAGAGAAGCCGCCGCCATAGCCGGCGTTGATAAGGAACAGCATCGTCACAATCAGCCATAGGGTGCCGTTGTCAATCGAATGTGTGAAAATCTGCAGCGCGTACACCGCGATGGACATGATGAAAATCACCAGTGCATGACCGGGCTTGCGATGGCCTTGGCCAGACCGAATCCCGCGACGGCGATGCCGGTGGCGAGACCCTTGTTGTCAGCGAACCACAGCATCAGGTTTTTCACCGGCGTCAGATACATGAGGAAAATCTCATGTGAGTCTTGACACAGTTTTCATGGCTCACAATTCGAATGCGCGTTTGATGAAGGTGTTGACGGTGTTCCAATACAGTTCGGGATCCACGACGGATGCTTCCATATGGCGTGCGTCGGGAATCATGAGCTTTTCTCGATCGATGCTTGAGCACGCTTCGTAATTGATCTTGAGGAAACGTGAGCTCACGATGTCGTCCTGTTCGCCATGAATGAACAGCATCGGAATGACGGTATGTCTGAGCGACTGCAGACAGGTGGCTTCCGAAAAATCGTACCCTGCATAATGTTTGCAGAACAATCCCGCGGCGTCCACGCATACCGCGGCAAGCGGTTTTGGCAGATGCGACGAATGCCGAAGGTTGTCGATGAACACCATACGTGCAGACGTGTAGCCGCTATCGACAATCGCGGACACCACATTGCGCGGCAGGCGCGGGTCTCCCGTCGTCATCATCACCGTTGCTGCGCCCATCGAACCGCCATACAGCAGGATGCGGGCGTCGGGGTCACTCGACACGATAAGGTCAATCCAATTCAGTAGATCATTGCGTTCAAGCCAGCCCATGCCGACGTACCGTCCCTCGCTCAAGTCTTGGGCACGCTGCGACGGAACCAATACGGTGAAGCCCATGCGGGCGTAACGATGCGCCCATTTCGCGGTTTCCTCCGGTACGCCGGTATAACCATGCATGCAGATTGCGTACAGGTGTGGTTTTGGCGCAGCGCAATCCGGATCGAACAGCCATCCATGCAGTCGAAGTCCATCATCGCTGGTGATCGTCACAGGCTGTTTGGATTGCGCGAACCATTCTCCTGCTTCCTTTGCCTCACCCTGCTGAAGTTTTTCGATACGTTCCGGCGCAATCAGCGATTGATGGAAAACGGAACGTTTCCATTGCGTATCGATGCAGAAATGGAACAGGTATTTCGCAGTCGCAGCCAACGATGCGATACAGGCAGCCGTTATGGCTCCCGTGGCGATGCGAATGTCGCGAACGATTGTGTCATTGTCATGCTTCATTGCTGTCTCGATTCCTTGCGATTGACGGATTGTTCACAGTTACTATCGATTGTACGTGCGTACGGCGTTTTCGTGGGCTTTGACAGATTTTTGCATTTTTGATGTGTGACGTTTTTCGATGATGTCCGCCCTCGCCGTATACTAGTTAACTGTTGTCTTGGCGAGGGAAGCGTATGGCTTCCGTAATCGACTCGGCGTGTGATTGTAGGCTCCTTGTGGGTTGATTCACGGCTCGTTGATGCGCCGAAACAGAATGAACGAATAAAACAAGGAGAAATAGCCCATGGCTACCACCATTACCCTCGAAGGCGCTGCCCGTACCGAGTTCGGCAAGGGCGCTGCCCGCCGCATGCGCGTTGCCAACCTTATTCCGGCCACCGTGTACGCAGGCGGCGAAGAGCCGGTCTTCGTGCAGCTGCCGATGAAGGAAACCACCCTGTCCCTGCGTCACACCAACGCTCTGTTCACCATCAAGTTCGGTGACGAGACCAAGATGGCTGTCGTCAAGGACGTTCAGCGCAACCCGGTGAAGCGCATCGTCGAGCACGTTGACTTCTACGAGGTCAAGGCCGGCGAGAAGATCGACGTCGAGGTGCCGGTGTTCGTCGAGGGCACCCCGAAGGGCGCTGCCGTCGCATTCGTCGACATCCAGGAGCTCAAGGTTCGCGCCGATGTCGCCAACCTGCCGGAGAAGATCGTGGTTAACGTTGACGGTCTGACCGACGGTTCCAAGGTCTTCGCCAAGGATGTCGTGCTGCCGGAAGGCGTTGTGCTCGACGTCGAGGATCCGGAAGAGTCCGTCGTCACCGTCGAGGTGCCGGAAGATGTTGCCGGTGAGGCTGCTCCGGTCGAAGCCGCTCCGGCTGACGACGCTGAGTGAGTTCAGCTAGCTTAAGGAAGCAAACTTCCATCTTACGGTTTTGAAACCGTAAGAGATGATGAAAAGCCCATGTGTTCAGACGCACATGGGCTTTTTCGTACCCCGGCAACACCTGTTCTGTGAGCTGGAAGACATAAGAAGCTGACGGCAAATCCTGCATTCCTTACGCAATATTGATACAACGGGTGGATACGGACTATACTCGCCTATGCGTTCAGTGAACCCGTTCGATAATGATCTGACGCAGGATTCCAGTAAATACGTAACATGCATCAGCATTCCAATCGAATAATGACTAGCATGACTGACGATGCATGGAAACAATGCACGAGAGACGAAGTGAGACGGTGCGGAGGAGAGGAACATTTTGAATAAGCATATTATTCGGCTTGATGTGGTGGCGGTGGTATTCCTTGGCGGATGCATCGGCACGGGACTGCGGTATGCGAGCTCGTCCATTGCGGACGTGGGCGGCTTCCATGTCGGTACGTTCGCGGCCAATATGGTGGCCTGCTTCGTATATGCGGCGCTTTCCGCATGGCTGGGATCTTCCAGTCCGTTGAAAGGCCGTGCAAAAGAATACGTGAATCGTGGATTCGGCATGGGCATGTGCGGAGGCCTTTCCACCATGTCCACGCTCGCATTGGAGGAATTCATGATGATTGACGATCACGCGGTTCCCAGCGTCCTCACCTATTGTTGCGCAACGTTCATTGTCGGTTTTGCGCTCGCCTACGCCGGTGCCTTATGCGGTTCGTGGTTGGCGGAACGAAACAAAGACGAACATGTTGACAAGGAGGCGATCCGATGAGCGCAATGCTTGCGATCGGCGTATGCGCATGCGGTGGCGTTGGCGCGGCCGCGCGCTATATCTGCGATTCGTGTATCAAGGCATTGTGGCGCAAAACGTTCCCGCTTTCGACGTTTGCCATCAATGTTGTGGCCGGTCTGCTTGCCGGCTTGGTGGCGGGATTGTTCGCGGCGAACACCATAAGTCCTGATTGCCGCCTATTGCTCGCAACAGGATTTCTCGGCGGTTTCTCAACGTTCTCAACCATGATGAACGAGACGGTTACGCTCCTGCGCAATGGGAAAATCGCTTGTTTCATCGGCTATGCGCTGGCTTCGGTCGTCGTGCCCGTCATGGCCGTTGCGTGCGGTTACTGGCTGGCCTGAGCCAACGTAAACGTGATTCCAAAATCACGTTCAAATGTAGAGACTGGCTTCAGTCCGCGCGTAGCATGCAACCACGCTCGGGACTATGGGAATCATGTATACCGATGAAAAGAAGTTCACCAAAGAGCGGACGCGGCAACTGTTCCGATCCGTCGGATGGGTGTCAGGCAAATATCCGGAACGTTTGCACAAGGCTCTGATGGGATCGTCCACCGTGTTCAGCGCATGGGACGGCGACCGCTTGGTGGGCTTGGTGCGCGTGCTTGATGACACTGAGACGGTGGCTTACATGCATTACGTGCTGGTCGATCCGGAGTATCAGGGTCATGGCATCGCAGGCCATCTGGTGGGCATGGTCAAAGAGAAATACTGCGACTACCTTTATATTGAAGTCATGCCGGAAGAAAGCAAGAACGCCACCTTCTACCAGAAGCACGGCTTCTCAATCATGGAAGACGGCGTGGCCATGCAGATCCGCAATCCGGGAGAACGCCGTTGAAACAGGCAACGTGCCGCCGCTTGCCGGAATCTTGATTGCCTCAAATAGTTTTTTGAGGTTCTTATTCTGTTTTTTGACCAGCTTCAGATCTTTCTTGAACTGACTGGTGAACTTTACGTCGTATCTCATACTTCGAGGGCGGATCTAAGGGCGTCCATGCTGGAATAGCTGGGAGAGGAGCGAGCGGGCCGTATCTCGCTTATATATGGCAGGTTGTGACGCTGTGCGGTTTCCGGAGCAAAGGAAGTTTGATGTGCCATGGCAGTTAACGGCAGTTCCCTAGGCCTCCTGACAGTGCCCAACCCTGGGAGCTCTTTTAGCCGAACGAAGCTGTGGCGGGTGCCGACAGTCGTGAGGGCGGCAACTTTTTCGCAGGATGTTTCTTCCTATCTCATATCGCGAACGCTTGTAATCGAAAGAGATTATGATGTGGGAGAGTTACTAACCAGAACCGGTGCCACAAGCGCTGGAATACCAACAACCGCGGGCCGCTTTCGGGCGGCTGCAACAAGAAGAAGTAAAGAATGACTGAACAGAATCATCACGATCCGGCAGAGCTCGACAAGCTCACCGAGAAGTTCACCGTGCTCCCGAACGAAAACCCGGCCTCCGACGCCAAACGTGCCGAACTCATCGACAAGCCGGCATTCGGTCAGGTCTTCTCCGACAATATGGCCCACATGACTTGGACCAAGGGCGAAGGCTGGGGAGACCGCCGCATCGAGCCGTATGCGCCGCTGAAGATGGACCCGGGCGCATCCGTTCTGCACTACGCTCAGGAATGCTTCGAAGGCCTGAAGGCCTACCGTCACGCCGACGGCTCCACTTGGCTGTTCCGCCCGGATGCGAACGCCGAGCGTTTCCAGAACTCCGCCAAGCGTCTGTACCTGCCGGAACTGCCGATCGACGATTTCATCGGCTCCGTGGCCGCTCTTGTCAAGCGTGACGTGAACTGGGTTCCGACCCGCCGCGAGTACACCCTGTATATGCGTCCGTTCATGTTCGCTTCCGAGCCGTTCCTCGGCGTGCGTGCTCCGCAGGAAGTGGACTACTGCGTGATCGCGTCCCCGTCCGGCCCGTACTTCCCGGGCGGCGTGAAGCCGGTCAGCATCTGGGTTGAAGACAAGTGGTTCCGTACCGGTCCTGGCGGTACTGGCTTCGCCAAGTGCGGTGGCAACTATGCCGCATCTCTGCTGGGCGAATACACCGGCATCGACCACGGCTGCGAGCAGGTCTGCTTCGTCGACGCCGCCACCAAGACCTACCTTGAGGAGCTTGGCGGCATGAACATGATGGTCGTGCACAAGGACGGCCACGTGGAAACCCCGTCTCTGACCGGCAACATTCTGCCGGGCGTGACCCGCCGCTCCCTGATTCAGCTCATTCAGGACAACGGCCACGACGTGGTCGAAACCATGATCGCCCTGGACCAGCTGCTCGAAGACATCAAGTCCGGCGAAGTCACCGAGGTGTTCGCTTGCGGTACCGCAGCCATCATCACCCCAATCGGTCGTTTCAAGTCCGAGAAGTTCGATGTGACCGTTGCCGACGGCAACTCCGGCGAATTCACCGTGAACCTGCGCAACCAGCTGCTGGGCATCCAGCTTGGCGAGATCGAAGATCCGCACAACTGGATGTGGAAGGTCTGCTGATTTTTCTCGACTGACTTTCACGGGTTCTGACCCTGCGTGAGGGCGGAACATATGTTGCTCGACACACTCAAGGCCGTTCGGCCAAGCCTACGGTCGGGCAACACATGTTCCGCCCTCACGCTTTGCTTGTGTACGATGGGAAGTCGCGAAATCCGAGAGCGAGGGAAGGGAAGCATGCCGGTGGCGTTGGAGAGTAATGCCTTCTTTTGGGGGATTGAATATTTGGCGACGTTCTGCTGCGGCATGTGCGGCGGACTTGCCGCCGTGCGCAAAGGCTACGACATTTTCGCGATTCTTGTCACCACATGGCTTACCGCACTGGGGGGAGGCATCATCCGTGACTTGCTGTTAGGTATTTCGCCACCAGTCGGCGTGTCAGACAAGGGTTTGGTGATCGTCGCGTTGCTCGCTTCTGTGGCTGTAGCGGTGTGCCATCCCGAAATCAATAAGCTCAAATGGTCCATGCTTTCGTTGGATGCTCTGGCATTGGGATTGTATGCAGTCAACGGTACCAGCAAAGCCATGATGTACCACACTTCAGGCATGACCGCGGTTTTTCTGGGCATGTTCACCGCGCTTGGCGGTGGGCTGATTCGAGACATGCTCATCAACGAAGTGCCGATGGTGATTCGTGACAAACATTGGTATGCGGTTCCATCCGCCGTGGGATGCGTACTGACGGTGCTTGTCTGCAAAGGCGTGGACGCTGGAATCGTCAGTTTTCCAGCCGAAGTGGTGCTTGATCTGCTGATTGTCGCATTGATGGTCGGCATGCGATTGATATCGGTGATTTTCGACATTCAGCTTCCGGGAGCGCTGGTGCGTCATAATACATATCTGCCAAGTGAAGCGATATATTTGAAACGGCCGGTCATTCATTCTGATAAGGATTCCGAAAAACGCAAGTGTGATAAGCGCAAGTAGCGGCAGTGAGATAGTAATTAAACGTAAAAGATATTTGCGTAACAAAAAACCCGCAGGAAAGAACCTGCGGGTTTTTGTTAGCTGTGAGCTTCTAAAACTCAGAGAGCGTTAATGGCCACGGCAAGACCGGACTTGCGGTTAGCAGCCTGGTTCTTGTGGATTACGCCAGCGCCAGCAGCCTTGTCGAGCTTCTGAGCTGCGACCTTGTAGGCGGCTTCTGCTGCGGACTTATCGCCGGCGGCGATAGCTTCGCGGGTGGCGCGAACGGCAGTCTTCAGGCTGGACTTCACGGCCACGTTGCGCTTGTGGGCCTTCTCGTTGGTGAGAACGCGCTTCTTCTGCGACTTGATGTTTGCCACTATTTCTCCAAACGACGTTTTCTATAAGGACATACAAACGATGATGATAACATGGCGCGCGGATAAATCGCCAACGGGCTCAGGAGTGTCGCGACTCACCATGCCGATACTAGCAGTTAGAATCGTTTGCGTCGAATATTTCAAGAGGAGGATGGCGTGGGCCAGCAGCATAACCAGCCCGGTTTCACCGATCAGTCGTTGATTCGCAATTTCTGCATCATCGCGCATATCGATCACGGCAAGTCTACGGTAGCAGACCGTATTCTGCAGCTCAGCGGCATCGTGCCCGAACGTGAGATGCGTGATCGTTTTCTGGACCGCATGGATATTGAGCAGGAGCGTGGCATCACCATCAAATCGCAGGCCGTGCGCGTGCCGTGGACGTTCGACGGCACCGAATACACCCTCGGCATGATCGACACTCCAGGTCACGTCGACTTCACCTACGAGGTTTCCCGCGCACTCGCCGCATGTGAGGGTGCCGTGCTGCTTGTTGACGCGACGCAGGGCATCGAAGCGCAGACCCTGTCGAACCTGTATATGGCCATTGACCACGATCTGGCCATCATTCCTGTACTGAACAAAATAGATCTTCCCAGCGCGGAACCAGACAAGCATGCCGAAGAAATCGCAGGCCTGATTGGCTGCGATCCTTCCGAAGTGCTGCGCGTGTCCGGTAAAACCGGTGAAGGCGTGTCCGAACTGCTTGACCGTATCGTTGCCGACGTTCCGGCGCCGACTGGAGATCCGGATGCACCCGCACGTGCGTTGATCTTCGATTCCGTCTACGACTCTTACCGCGGTATCGTCACCTACATTCGTATGGTCGATGGCGAGCTACGTTCCCGTGAGAAACTGCACATGATGGGTATCGGCATGACCCATGATCCGATTGAAATCGGCGTGATCAGTCCAGACATGATGCCTACGAAGGCGCTTGGCGCGGGCGAAGTCGGCTATGTAATCACCGGCGCGAAGGACGTCAGCCAGTCCAAAGTGGGCGACACCATCACGTCTGCACTCAAGCCCGCAGCCGATCCGCTCGAAGGCTACCGTGACCCACAGCCCATGGTCTACGCGGGTCTGTTCCCGATCGACAACGCACAGTATCCGGAACTCCGTGAGGCGCTCGATAAGCTCAAGCTCAACGATGCGGCCCTGATTTATGAGCCGGAAACGTCTGTGGCGCTAGGCTTTGGCTTCCGCTGCGGCTTCCTTGGCCTGCTGCATATGGAGATCGTGACCGAACGACTGAGCCGCGAATTCAATCTTGATCTGATCTCCACCGCGCCGAACGTGCCGTACGAGGTCACTGCGGAAGACAATTCCGTGTATCGTGTGACTAATCCGAGTGAATTCCCCGACGGCAAGATCAAGCAGATCGTCGAACCGATGGTTGCCGCCGACATCATCACTCCGAAGGAATTCATCGGCGCCGTCATGGACTTGTGCCAGGACCATCGTGGCCAAATGGGCACCATGGAGTACATTTCCGCCGACCGTGTGGAAATGCATTATCGTATTCCGTTGGCCGAAATCGTGTTCGACTTCTTCGACCAGTTGAAGAGCCGCACCAAGGGTTACGCGTCGCTTGACTACCATGAGGACGGCGAACAGTCCGCCGATCTGGTGAAGGTTGACATTCTCATCCAGGGTGAGAAGGTCGATGCGTTCAGCGCCATCGTGCATAAGGATAAGGCGTACTCCTACGGTGTGATGATGGCGAAGAAGCTGCGTGAGCTCATTCCTCGCCAGCAGTTCGAAATCCCGATTCAGGCCGCCATCGGTTCCCGCATCATCGCACGCGAGAACATTCGCGCCTTGCGCAAGGACGTGCTTGCTAAGTGTTATGGCGGCGACATTTCCCGTAAGCGCAAGCTGCTCGAAAAGCAGAAGGCCGGCAAGAAGCGCATGAAGATGCTCGGCCATGTCGAGGTGCCGCAGGAGGCGTTCATCGCCGCATTGTCGACCGGAGAGACCGGCAATGACCGTGACACCAAAGACAAGATTCGTGCGGCTCAGAAGACCGAAGGCTGATGTTCGAAGTCTACATTCATGTGCCATTCTGCATGCGTCGCTGCGGTTATTGTGATTTCAACACGTATACCGCCGTCGACATGGGGGCGGGCGCATCGCGCGGCAACTACGCCAACATGGTGATTCGCGAGATGTCGATCGTTCGCGATTGGCAGATCGCGCACGGCATTGACGAACCGGAAGCGTCCACCGTCTTCTTCGGCGGTGGCACGCCCACGATTCTGAAAGCCTCGGATCTGGTGGCCATGCTGAATGCCGTGCGCGATACGTGGGGCATTGCCGAGAACGCGGAAATCACCACCGAAGCGAATCCGGACACGGTGAACGCCGATTATGTGAAAGAATTGGCGAACGGCGGATTCAACCGCATCTCTTTCGGCATGCAGTCGGCCGTGCCAAGCGTGCTGAAAATATTGGATCGTACGCACACTCCGGCCAATGTGGCGGCAGGAATCGCCATGGCAAATGCTGTCGGCATGCGTTCCAGCGTGGATTTGATTTACGGTGCGCCGGGGGAGAGCCTTGATGATTGGCGTGCTTCCGTACGCACGGCGATCGATTTGGGCGTCAACCATATTTCGGCATATGCGTTGACCGTTGCGCCGAACACGAAAATGGGACGTCAGATCGCGGCAGGAACATTGCCTACGCCCGATGATGATGATGAGGCGACCAAATATGAGATCGCCGATGATTTGCTGTCTGCGGCTGGTCTTGAATGGTACGAAATCAGCAATTGGGCACGGCCTGGTTATGAATCGCAGCATAATCTCGGCTACTGGCGCAATATCGACTGGGCCGGACTTGGACCGGGTGCGCACAGCCACTATGGCAATGTGCTGGATGTCGAACAGTCCACGCCGAAGGAAAAAACCGAAACAGTCAAAACTTCGGGCTTGCGCAGCTGGGATATCGCACATCCGCGCATGTGGGGCCAGGCTATCAACGCCGGCGATATGCCATGGTCGGGAAGCGAACGAATCTCCAACGAGGAGAACCTCGAAGAAATCATCATGCTTGGTCTGCGCATACGTGAGGGCCTTGATTTGGGCCTTCTTGGAAACACGGTTGATATGGCTCGCATCCAACCCATGGAAGACGAAGGTCTCATCGTGATCCGTGACGGACGTGTGATTCCAACCCGAACCGGACGCCTGCTCAACGACACTGTCATCGAGCGTTTCTTCGACGCATGCTCTTTGTAAGAAAGTTTTCGACAACAGATTGCGATAGCGATAATCCACAATGCCGATAATCGCGATTAATCATCTGTTTTTCAATAAGATTTTCCCGATTGGCTGGCATCATGCGGTATTGTGACAGTGCTGGCGAGCACATGCGCGGTGGTGACCCACAGCATGTGATTCATTCCACCTAGCTCGCCTATGATGGTAGGAAGCGTGCGTTTCGACGAACGGGACTTCCTCGCCCCGCGCAACGGAAAGAACGCGCAATTGGTTGTCATTGCTTGCATGAGAGGGTACAGAGCTCCCGTATGAGCGTCTGTTTTTCTCTCACGAAAGGGTCTTGACTTTTTTGGGTATTCGTTATATGGACACATGAAACGTGTTTGATACAGGGGCGCGGTATTCTAAACCACGCATTAAAGAACCGCAAGACTTTTCTTGCCCAAAAACATTGAAGGTGGTTTCGGTGACTTTCCACGCCCCGTTAGATCTCACGATCCATGATTCCCAAGGTATGTACGATCCCGGCGCCGAGCATGACGCCTGCGGCGTGGGTATGGTCACCACCCTCAACAAGCGCCCGGAACGCAAGATCATTGACGATGCCATCGAAGTGCTCGTCAATCTCAATCACCGTGGTGCGGTCGGCGCCGAGGAGAACACCGGTGACGGCGCAGGCATCCTCATGAGCATGCCAGACGAGTTCATGCGCGCCACCGCAGGCGTGGAATTGCCCGAAGAAGGCCATTACGCGGCCGGCATCGCGTTCCTCGACCGTGACATCGCCACCTCCGGCCAGCAAGAGCAGGCTATCGCCAAGATCGTGCGCGAAGAAGGCCTTGAAGTACTCGCATGGCGCGTCGTACCCACCAACCCGGACGGACTCGGACTACAGGCGCTCGCCAGCATGCCCGCGTTCAAGACGCTGGTCGTGGCCGACCCTGAAGGACAGCTCGCCGGCATCGAACTGGACCGCAAGACGTTCCGCATCCGCAAGCGCGTGGAACATGAGGTGGGCATCTACTTCGCATCCCTGTCCGCACGTACCATCACCTACAAGGGCATGCTCACCACCATGCAGCTCAAGCCCTTCTTCCTGGACCTGTCCGACGAGCGCATGAAGGCGAAAATCGCCATTGTGCATTCCCGCTTCTCCACCAACACGTTCCCAAGCTGGCCGCTGGCACAGCCGTTCCGCCAGCTGGCGCACAACGGCGAGATCAACACCATCCAAGGCAACCGCAACTGGCTGTCCGCACGTGAAGGCCGCCTGAGCTCCGAGCTGCTCGGCGAATTCAAGCCGCTACTGCCGATCGCGACCCCGGGCTACTCCGATTCCGGTACGTTTGACGAATGCCTCGAACTGCTGCACCTGTCCGGCCGTTCCATGCCACATGCCATCTCCATGATGCTGCCGCCGGCATGGGAGAAGAACGACCAGCTTGACCCCGACGTCAGGGCGTTCTACGAGTACAACAACACGCTGATCGAACCGTGGGACGGTCCGGCGCACATCATCTTCACCGACGGCACCCAGGTCGGCGCGCTGCTCGACCGCAACGGCTTCCGCCCCGGTCGCTGGCAGCTCACCGACGACGGCTACATCGTGCTCGCATCCGAAACCGGCGTGCTTCCGGAGAACGCCGAAGAGCACATCGTATCCAAGGGCCGCCTGGAGCCGGGCAAGATGTTCCTCGTCGACACCAACGAAGGCCGCATCATTCCCGACGAAGAAATCAAGAAGTCCCTCGCATCCCAGCATCCGTACCGCCAGTGGGTCGAAGGCAACACCGTCGAGATGAGCCAGCTGCCCAAGCGCGAACATGTCAACCACTCCGGCCAGTCCGTGCAGCGCCGACAGCGCGCATTCGGCTACACCGAAGAGGATCTGAAGCTGCTGCTCGCCCCCATGGCCAACACCGGCAAGGAACCACTCGGATCCATGGGCAACGACGCGCCTATGGCCGCGCTCTCTTCCCGCAGCCGCATGCTGTTCGACTACTTCACCCAAAAGTTCGCGCAGGTCACCAACCCGCCGCTCGATTGGGAACGCGAAAAGATCGTGACCTGCCTCGAATCCGCCATTGGCCCCGAGCCGAACCTGCTGGCCGATTCCGAACTGCACGCCAAGAAGATCCTCATCCCGCT
>OCPS01001740.1_pt1 | contig 16704 bp, 12 predicted proteins | sample 1538651 | NCBI WGS metagenome assembly OCPS01 (sample SAMN04571715, study PRJEB22368) | human gut metagenome | biome: human gut; material: stool | host: Homo sapiens | place: Luxembourg | collected 2012-09-21 | reverse complement strand
TCGCCAAATGCAGATCCTTGTGCAAGCACAAATCTGCACTTGGCTCATCGTATACCCAAAAACAGGTGCCCACGGGGATATATCACTAAGATATACTTACGTGGACACCTGTTTTCTATTTTCATTTACCTGTTATTCCACACCGTTAAAGCAGTAGGTACATACCTGGCATGCATCAATCCCGATTGATTTGATCAGATCATCCAGTCTGTGATAACGAAGTGAAGTGAAATTCTGTCTCTTGCGGATTTCCTCCAGCATTGCTGCATACCGGTCACTGTTCGGATCCGCATATTCACCCAGTACATTGACATCATTGTCGCCTTCCCACTCACGGATGATCCTTCTTGTGATCAGATCCAGGTCTGATTTGGAACGGGAGAAGTTCAAATATTTGCATCCGTACAGAAGCGGTGGACATGCCGGGCGGACATGCACTTCTTTTGCGCCACTCTGATACAGGAACTCTGTCGTCTCACGGAGCTGTGTGCCACGCACGATAGAATCATCGATCAGCAGCAGGCTCCTGTCTTCGATCAGACTATGTACCGGGATCAGTTTCATTCTGGCGATCAGATTACGCTGACTCTGTGTTGTCGGCATGAAGGATCTTGGCCAGGTCGGAGTATATTTGATAAATGGTCTTGCATACGGAATACCTGATTCATTTGCATAGCCTATCGCATGAGCGATACCCGAATCCGGAACTCCTGCAACAATATCCACGTCGATCGAATGGTCATCTCTCTGTGCTAAAAGCTTTCCACAGTTGTAACGCATTTCTTCTACACCAACCCCTTCATAAGAAGAAGTAGGATATCCATAGTATACCCACAGGAACGAACAGATTCTCATCTTTTCACATGCAGGACTTACAGTCTCCACAGATTCCGGTGTCACGTAGACGATTTCCCCAGGTCCCAGCTCTTTGTAATCTGTGTATCCAAGGTTGATATATGCAAAGCTTTCAAAGGAAACGCAGTATGCATTCTCTTTCTTTCCGATCACAACCGGTGTACGTCCGAGAAGGTCTCTGGCTGCATAAATTCCATTCTCTGTCAGAAGCAGAAGCGTCATCGAGCCTTCAACTACTGACTGCACATAACGGATTCCCTCAACAAACGAATCCTTTTTACAGATCAATGCCGCAACCAGCTCTGTAGAATTGATCTGTCCATTGGTCATAGACTGAAAATGTGTATGTCCATTTTCATAAAGATTCCGGATTAGCTGATCCGCATTATTGATCTTACCTACTGTCGTAATTCCAAAGCACCCCAGATGCGACTGGATCAGAATTGGCTGTGGATCATAATCTGAAATACATCCAATTCCAATATTTCCCTTCATTGTATCAACATCTTTCTCAAATTTTGTACGGAACGGCGAATTTTCAATATTATGAATCGCTCTCTTCCAGCCATCACTTCCGTAAGTAGCCATACCTCCGCGGCGGGTTCCAAGATGCGAATGATAATCTGTTCCATAAAAAAGATCCAGATTACATGCTTCTTTTGATGCAACGCCAAAAAATCCTCCCATATCTGTAGGTCTCCTTTCTTTATCCCAATGCCATAGCCTGTATTTTTCATCTATTTTTTAGTGTATCATGCATTTATGGACGGAAACAATAGCAAAACCCCGAATATATTGCAAATGGCTATAACTATTTCTAATCGTATTTATAATTGTTTGAATTTTCTGATATATATATTACAATTTCAATTCTTTCTAATTTTACCAAAATTATTTCAAAATTATATTGACAAATAAGTATTTGGGTGTTATTATTAAGTCAATCCAAAAGAAAAGAAGTTCCTGACGAGAAAGGGAATTTCAAAAAGATATTTTTTTAATCTGTTACATAGTTTCATATATACTCGCCAAGAGTATAAGATGAAGAGCCAGATCAGAAAAGGGTAACAAGAATAATTGTTATTTGAAGGTTAGAAAGTTTTAAAAAAGCAACTATACATTTTGGTTATGAGCGTTTTGTAAGCGGAGTGTGTAGAGAACAATTTTTAAAATTGATAATTTATAATAATAAAAGAAAATTGATATCTGACTTCTGAACAGAAAAAAGTATAAGAGAAAAAAAATATCCGGATAAAATTTTGGAACGAGAACGAAAGGAAGGAGGCTTTGACCGTTGGATATTTCATCATCTAAAACTCAATATGTTAATGGTATGGCAAATGTAAATTCCTGTGAGATGAGCCTTAACCATAGATTATAATCCGGTAAGAGAAAAGTTAATGATAAAAAAGGTCGGAGTAGTAGATAAACCGGAAGCGATTATAAGATATAAAAAGATTCAGCATTTGTTGACATATTGAAGTAAATACCACAGTAATTCAAGATCAGAAAATGTGTAAAGAAACATTCATTGATAAGTAAATTTAACAGTGACGAGAAAGCTGATAAATACAAAAATTGAATTACCTGATTATATAAAATAACAAAAGATCAGAATTGATCAAAATCGATTCATATGATTTCATTTTTATAAATTTTATAAAATCTGAATATCATATGAAATGCTCAAAGAACTTACAGGAATAAGAATTACTTAATTCCTCCGATATAAAAATAAAAATTATAAAATAAAAATTACAATTGAATATTCCGAGACAGCCATTTAAAAGATGGCTGTCTCCTTTTTTTCTGTTACCAGCTCCCAATTTGTGAATTTTTTGTAATATTTTTTTAACATTTCTGAAAAATATCAGCCGTAATTTTTGACATTGACAACGCTCTATGATACACTTAGTAAGTAAAATTATAAGACTTTTGTTTTCCGTTTCTGGTACAAAAGTCAGACTTACTGAGGAAAAGTAAAATAATTAATAATAATCATATGAGGTGAGAAACGTTGGATAAATATGAATATCGCGCAAAGACAGAGCAGATGCTTGCGTATGCCGAACAGAAGTCTTACCAGAAAGCGATGTCGATTGCAGATACGATCGACTGGCGTAAAGTAAAAAATACCGCCATGCTCTCTACCGTAAGCGAAATCTATGAAAATGCGGGGGAACTTGGTAAAGCACGTGATACCTTATTTATTGCGTATGATAAAGCACCTTCCAGCAGAAAGGTTGTATACCGCCTGGGAATTATTTCTCTGAAGCTGGGACATTTCGATGAAGCAGCTGATTGCTACGAAGAATTTGTCAAGCTTGCTCCGAAAGATCCAAACCAGTACATTCTCCGGTATAAGATCTTAAAAGCACAGAAAGCGCCAGTCAAAGAACAGATTGAAGCTCTTGAAGATTTCAAGCATTCTGAATACGTTGAAAAATGGGCATATGAACTTGCCAGATTATACGCTGAAGCCGGTATGACTTCCGAATGTCTTGATGAATGTGATGATCTGATTCTCTGGTTCAGCGAAGGTACTTATGTATACCAGGCAATGGAACTTAAAATGAAATACAAACCGCTGACTCCACTTCAGCAGGAAAAATACGATCATCGAAATGATGGTATCGGCCGTAAGGATTCTTCCAAGAGAAAACCTTCCTTCCGAAAATCCAAAGGACGTCCGGAACCGAATCCACGAATTGCAGACAAGGTCCGCAAAGATGTACATGTCACCGACAGTATTGATCTTCCGGATCTTCCAGAGCCAATGGCCCGGACACATGCTTCCGAACCAGAAGCTGAGTCACAGCCAAAAACCCGGATTCGAAGCACTTCCGATATTTCCACAACCATTTCCGGTGCTTCCCTTTCAGATGCCCTGAAAGCCGGTGTTGCCGTTGCAAGTGGTGCAGTTGCTCCTGAATCTGCTTCAGACGATTCACAGATGACCGGTAAGATGAAGATTGAAGAAATTCTTGCCAACTGGGAAGCAACCCAGCGTGAAAATGCAAAGATTCTTGAAAAGAGCCAGGAGGAAGCTGAGAAAGAAAAAGCCCTGCGCGAGAAGAAGAAAGAAGAAGAGGAAGTTCTTGGAGCTACAAAACCAATCCTTTCTGATGATATCCGCAAACTGATGGAACAGCTTGAAAATGGTGAAGAGCCTGAAATCACCGATGAAGATGCTGAAGATTTCGTTGATGATGAAGAAGATGAAGCGACTGAAAGCCCGGAAGATTCATCCAAAGAAGCTTCAGACACTGACGAAGAAGATCCGGAAGAAAATGATTTTGAAGAAATCGTTGACTCCGAAGAAGATGATGAATCGGATGCGGTTTACGATGAAGAAGCTGAATACGAGGATGAGGATGATTCCGAGTATGATGACGACGAGGAATACGAGGATGAAGACGATTCCGAGTATGACGACGACGAGGAATACGAGGATGAAGATGATTCCGGGTATGACGACGACGAGGAATACGAGGATGAAGATGATTCCGAGTATGACGACGACGAAGAATACGAAGATGAAGATGATTCCGAGTATGATGACGACGAGGAATACGAAGATGAAGATGATTCCGAGTATGACGACGACGAGGAATACGAGGATGAAGATGATTCCGAGTATGACGACGACGAAGAATACGAAGATGAAGATGATTCCGAGTATGATGACGACGAGGAATACGAAGATGAAGATGATTCCGAGTATGACGACGACGAGGAATACGAGGATGAAGATGATTCCGAGTATGATGACGACGAAGAATACGAAGATGAGGATGATTCCGAGTATGACGATGAGGAAGAATACGAGGATGAAGACGAAGATGACTACCAGATTGATGATGAATTAGATGAAGATCATAAAGAGGATTTTGATTTTGAAAAAGAATCTGCTCTCGATATCGATGATCATGATTCTGACGAAGATGATGGTGATTTTGCAGACCTTGATTCCTTTGAAGATGAAGAAGAATTAGATAGCAGTGATGATTATCTTGATCTTGAATTTGACGAGAAACCGGCTCCTGAGCCAAAGAAAGAAACTTCAAAATCAGCGCCAACTCCTGATATTGACGAAGTTCTTGAAATCGAAGAACCGTCAGAAGATGAAATCACCGAACGCATGGGTAAATTCGATACCGGATTCGTTGTACAGGGTCGTTACGATCTGAGTGCAACAAGTGAGATCGGACTGAAGCTTGGACTTACTGAAGAGCAGAAGCAGCTGTTCTCTTACTTCGTACCGATCCGTGGTGTTAGCGAACAGCTTGTTGAAATCCTTGATAACGACAAACGTTGCCGTAACCGTTATGGAACTTCCCGCACAGGCAACATCCTGATCCTTGGCCGCAAGGGAAGCGGAAAAACAGTCCTCGCAGTTGATATTGTAAAAGCAATCCAGAAACAGCGCAGACTCAAACAGGGTAAAGTTGCAATCGTAACCGGTGATTCTCTGAACAAAAAGGACATCGGAAGTATCATCGATAAGCTGAACGGTGGCGCACTGATCATCGAAAAAGCTTCCAAGATGAATGACAGAACCATCCGTGAACTGAATGATATGATGGATGAACAGACCGGTGAACTTCTCTTCCTTCTGGAAGACCAGAAGAAACCGCTGGAAAGAATGTTTGCATCCCATCGCGAATTCAAACGTAAATTTACTTCCAGACTGGAGCTTCCGGTATTCATCAATGATGAACTGGTTACATTCGGTCAGACCTATGCTAAGGAAAACGGATACCGTATCGATGAAATGGGAATCCTTGCATTATACAGCCGGATCGATATGATGCAGAGAGAAGATCATGCGGTTACTGTTGCAGAAGTAAAAGAGATCATGGATGAAGCAATTTCACATTCCCAGAAAGCAAATGTAAAACATCTTGTGAAACGGGTATTTGGAAGAAACACTGATAATTCAGACCACATCATCCTGAAAGAAGATGATTTTAAATCATAAGATTTCTACAAAGAACGCGCTTCCGGCGCGTTCTTTTGTATATGCAGACCAAACCGATAACTATAAACAAAGAGTTTTAGACATCTTACATAAGAAGTGTATAAGTTGTCCAAAACTCTTTCTTTTTATCGCTATTTCTAGTATAATATTCCTAAATATCTTTGATAGAAGGTGAATGGGATGGCAGTAAAAAAAACAACAGCACAACAGACCAACACGACCCGCAAGACGGCCGTAAAAAAATCTACTGTAAAAAAACCGGCAGCTGCTAAAACTGCTGCTAAAAAGTCTACAGCTAAAAAGTCTGTAAAAACTGTAACAAAAGATAAACCCGCTGATTATAGAATCGGCGAATTAGATCAATATTTATTCGGACAGGGAACCCATTATGAAATCTATAAAAAAATGGGTGCACATTTTGTAAAAGATGGAAAAAAAACCGGCGTATATTTCGCAGTATGGGCTCCACACGCCAGATCAGTTGCCGTAGTCGGTGAATTCAACGGCTGGAGTGAAGATGCAAACGTTATGAAGCGTCAGGAACCACTTGGAATCTATACCGCATTTGTTCCGGAAGCACAGCTCGGACAGCTTTACAAGTACTGTATCGAGACACAGACCGGAGATAAGCTTTACAAAGCTGATCCATTTGCGAACAGTGCAGAGTTGAGACCGGGAACTGCCTCAAGGATTGCTGATATCTCCCATTTAAAATGGAGTGACAGTGTCTGGATGAAGCACCGGGCAGAATGGGATTTCCATTCCTCACCGATTTCCATTTATGAAGCACATATCGGTTCCTGGATGCGCCATCCGGGACGTGAAGATGATGGGTTCTACAGCTACCGTGAATTTGCGCATGCAGCTACAGACTACATAAAAAAGATGGGGTATACTCATATCGAACTGATGGGAATTTCAGAATACCCATTTGACGGCTCCTGGGGATATCAGGTGACCGGATATTATGCTCCGACCTCCCGTTATGGTACGCCGGAAGATTTCGCATATATGATCAATTACTTCCATAAGAATAAGATTGGCGTAATCCTTGACTGGGTACCGGCACATTTTCCACGCGATGCACACGGACTCGCTGACTTTGACGGCACAGCTACCTTTGAATATGCAGATCCTAAGAAGGGGGAACATCCGGACTGGGGAACCAAGATCTTCGATTATGGTAAATCAGAAGTTAAGAACTTCCTGATCGCCAACGCACTGTTCTGGATCGAACATTATCACATCGATGGTCTCCGCGTAGATGCTGTTGCTTCCATGCTGTATCTTGATTACGGTAAAGAAGACGGTCAGTGGATCGCCAACAAATACGGCAGCAATGAGAATCTGGAAGCAATCGAATTTTTCAAGCATCTGAATTCCGTTACTACCGGACGTAACCCTGGCGCACTGATGATCGCAGAAGAATCCACTGCATGGCCAAAAGTAACAGGAAAACCGGAAGATGATGGTCTTGGATTCAGCCTGAAGTGGAACATGGGATGGATGCATGACTTTACCGAATACATGAAGCTGGATCCATATTTCCGCAAAGGCGACCACTACGGTATGACATTTGCCTTAACCTATGCATACAGCGAGAATTATATTCTTGTATTATCACATGATGAAGTGGTACATCTAAAATGCTCTATGCTCAATAAGATGCCTGGTCTTGGATTTGAGAAATTCGCCAACCTGAAGGTCGGTTATGCTTTCATGATGGGACATCCTGGAAAGAAACTTCTCTTCATGGGACAGGATTTCGGACAGCTCCGCGAGTGGAGCGAGGCGCGTGAGCTTGACTGGTATCTCCTTGCAGAGCCGGAGCATCAGGCACTCCAGAATTTCTACCGTGACCTGCTGCATCTTTACACACACAACAAAGCCATGTATGAACAGGATACCTGCATGGAAGGCTTTGAATGGGTCAATGCAGATGACAGCTCACGAAGTATTTACAGCTTCATCCGTCATTCAAAGGGCGCAAAAAAGAACCTTTTATTCGTATGTAACTTCACACCGATCGAACGACCGGAGTACCGTGTCGGTGTACCGCGCGGCAAACAGTACCGCCTGGTACTGAACAGTGATGAATTGCAGTATGGCGGAAGCGGAAAAGCCCGCCCGGCAGTATATAAAGCAAAGAAACAGGAATGTGATGGAAGACCATATTCATTTGGTTACGATCTTCCGCCATACGGTGTTGCTGTATTCGAATTTTAACATAGCAAGTCAATGCAATCTGCGCAAAATATTCATCATACGAATAATTGATTCCACCAATTATTTTCTTAACATTTCCCGGATTCGTTCTTCCAGAGTTTCTTCTGGAAGAACTCCGGTTGTATATCCACAGATTTTTCCATCTCTGTACACCACAAACGTCGGTACGATCTCAATGCCTATATACTCTGCAATCTCTTTCGATATATCAATATCAATCTTATAAAAAATCCATTTTCCCTGATACAGGCTGGCAATCCTTTCCACAACAGGATACATCATTCCGCACTTTGGACACCATGATGCGTAAAACTCCACAATTACCGGCATCCTCTGCTTTCCGACTGTATTTTCATAATCCTTCGTGATCAATGCGATACCCATACACTTTCCTCATTTCTGCCATCTCAGGCTATGTAAAAAGGACTGGATTAGTGGCATCCACATTTCGGGTTTAAGATTTTATAGACTTCCTGAAAAGAATTTCTGAAACAGATCAGCTTTTTATTAAATCTTGGATTCTTATAGCAAAACCCCCGCATACAATTCTGAAAATGATGCTTTTTCCGCATATCTGTTCCTTCCTGACTTCCTCTTTCTACAATATATGCAAAAAGACAGCCGATGTGCGGATTGCTCCGTATCTGCTGTCTCTTATATTGCCAGGAATCATCTTACGCACTCAGCGCCTTTATGATCTGCCTGTTGCATTTTATTCAATTGTCTTACTGGCGCATTGCGATCAGTTTATGGATCGGATGTCCCTGCCCGGAAAATTTCTCCTCGTACTCAGTCATAACATTCCCTCTGCTGAGTGTCGGATCATTGTGAAGATCATAGGTCTTCGCCAGAAGTACCCAGCCTGCCAACTCCACCTGCTCCAGTGAAAAGTCAAACAGCTCTCTGTTGTCTGTCTTAAATTCAACGACTCCGTCAAAGGCAAGGATCTTGTCATACCGCTCAAAAAACTGCTTGGAAGTAAGTCTGCGCTTTGCATGACGTGCTTTCGGCCACGGATCTGAAAAATTCAGATAAATCTTGTCAATCTCTCCGACAGCAAAAACCTCCGGCAGATTTGTCGCATCCATACAGATAAAACGAATATTGTTGACATCCTTGTATTCCTCGTCATTGTCAAAGCGTTCCAGCGCCCGAAGCAGTACGCTTGAATAACGTTCGATACCGATATAGTTGATGGATGGATTCTCCTTTGCAAGTGTCAGAAGAAACTGTCCTTTTCCCATCCCGATCTCAATATGGATCGGATTCTCCGGATTCTGAAAAGTCTCTTTCCAGGTGCCGCGATATCTGGTCTCATTTTTAATTACAAGGGGATGAGCTGTCAGATAAGCATCTGCTCCCGGTACATTTCTTAACCTCATATATCTTTCTCTTCCTTTAGTGAAAATATGTATAACCTTATTTATTTTATACTATTCTGAAATATTTGAAAACCCAAAAATATATTTTATAAGTTTTGTATAAAATATTCTTATGATATTCTCTTATTATTTAGTAGATTTTTCTAATTTAAAGTAGTAGAATATGTATGCATTATTAAAAATGTATAAATAATTTCTAAGAAAGGAGTCGGACAATGGATCATATTGTTAAAAAGCTCTCCGAAATCGAACACGCAGCCGAAGCTGTTGTGGAACACGCGGAACTGGAAAAATCAGAACTGGAAGAACGCATTCAAAATGAACGCAATCAGTTCGACAAACAACTTGAAGATCACACCCAAAAGGAGCTGAACGATATCCACAAAGGATTAAACCGTCAGATGGATGAGATTCTTGCAAGGCAGAACCGTAAGAACCAGACAGCGATCGAAGAACTTAAAAAAGATTTTGAAGAGAAGCATACGGCATATGCCGAGAAAATTGTCAGACGTATCATAGAGGGATAGCATATGGGAAATTTACTTGCATACAGTGGCATCGTAACAAAAGTACGCGCCATGCAGGCGAAACTGCTCACTGATGAAGATTTCCAGAATATCGCCGCATTTCATACAGTAACCGAAGTTGCTGCTTATCTCAAAGAACATCCCGGATATCGGAATGTCCTTGCAGATATGGACGAAAACCGTCTTCACCGCGGTGAGATTGAGAAGCTTCTTGTGCAGTCACTTTACAGTGATTATACACGCCTGTACCGTTTTTCCGGAATGGATCAGAAAAAATTCCTGGAGCTTTATCTGAAGCGCTACGAGATGAATCTGATCAACTATTGTCTGCGTATTGTATTCAACCACTATCAGAAGCCTTTTGATCTGGATCATAAGAAAATATTCTTCGACAAATATTCGGATCTCTCCATCGATAAACTGATCACTTCGGGGAATATCGGTGAGCTGGTGGAAAATTTAAAGGGCACAGAATACTATGCGCCGTTAAAACGTCTGGAAAATGCGGAGAACCCTACCCTTTTTGATTACGATCTGGCACTGAATCTGTACTATTTTACAACCATGTGGAAGAAACGCAAAAAGATTCTGAAGCATAAGGAACTGGAAATTTTCACCAGAGATGCCGGAGCAAAGATCGACCTGCTGAACCTGCAGTGGATCTACCGTGCAAAAAAATATTACAACATGCTTCCGCCGGATATTTCCACACTGCTGATCCCGATACACTACCGGATTCATGTAGATCAGCTGAAGGATCTTGTAGAAGCACCGTCTGTCGATGAATTTTTAAAGCTGGTTACCAGAACGCCTTATCTGCGTCACACCGATACTCAGACACCAGCGTCCATCGAGACGATTTACAAAGACTGCCTGTACCGTCTCTACCTGGCAGACAGAAGAAGTAACCCTTATTCCATCGCAACCGTGAATACCTATCTTTTTCTGAAAGAGGAGGAGCTTGATAAGCTTACAACTGTGCTCGAATGTGTTCGCTACGGACTTCCTGCACGTGAGACATTAACTTATATAGGAGGAACAGCGAAATGATTGTTAAGATGAAGTTCCTGAGCATTACCGGACCACGCGCCGACATCGACCGCATGACAAACCGGTATCTTTCCAAATATGAGATGCAGCTTGAAAATGCACTTACGGAGCTCAAGACAGTAGATAATCTGATGCCATTTCTGGAAATGAACCCTTACCGTGATCCACTCGCAAAAGTGACACAGTTTCTGGGATATATGAAAGACATGCCAGCAGAGCCATCCTTTGATCAGAGCGAAGACGAGATCCTTGAGATGATTCGTTCTATCAATCATGACTACATGGATCTGCAGCAGCAAAAAGAAGAACTGAAAAAAAAGAGAGAGAATATCCAGGCACGTATGAAAGTCCTGGAACCTTTTACTTCTCTGGATTTTGACCTGCATGAGATCATGCAGTACAAATACATCCGCACAAAATTTGGAAAAATCAATGTGGATTATTATCACCGGCTGGAAAAAGCGCTTCTTGAAGACATTGATGCATTATTTCTGGAAGGCTCCAGAGATGCCTCTTATGTCTATGGCGTTTATTTTGTATCGGATGCTGATGCAGGAAAGGTCGATTCGATCATGCGGTCTCTCCACTTTGAAAAAGTCGATCTGCTGGAAGACTTTGGCGGAACCCCGCTGGAAGCTTACCGGAGCCTGGATAAAGAAGTCCAGAATCTGACCGATGAAATCCAGGCAGTGAAGGATAAACGTCAGGAGATGTTCCGCAAGAACGCTTCCAGACTACTCGGTGCAAGAATTCAGCTGGAACGTTTTTCCGATAACTTTGATATCCGGAAATTTGCAGCACGAACCGAGACAGACGAACAGGAAGAATACTACATCCTCTGCGGCTGGATGTCCGAAGAAGATGCAAATGCATTTATCAAAGAGGCACAGGGAGATGACAAGGTTTATATCGTAGTAGAAGAGGACCGGGAACAGTATTTTGGAGAACCTCCTACCAAGCTTGAGAATCCAAAGCTTTTCAAACCATTTGAAATGTTCATCAAGATGTACGGACTTCCCAAGAGCGGTGAGATGGATCCGACCATTTTTGTAGGTATCATGTACAGCTTTATCTTCGGCGCCATGTTCGGGGATGTCGGTCAGGGGCTGCTGCTCTTTATCGGCGGTGCGATCCTGTATTTCACAAAGAAAATGAACCTTGCCGGAATCGTATCACTTGCCGGAATCTTCTCCACCTTCTTTGGATTTATGTTTGGAAGTGTGTTTGGATTTGAAGACATTATAGAAGCCAAATGGATCCGACCGATCAATCATATGACCACCTTACCGTTTATCGGAAAACTGAATACCGTATTTATCGTATCGATTGCTTTTGGTATGGGAATCATCCTGATTTCTATGATCTTCCATATTATCAACGGCATCCGTGCCAAAGATACCGAAGCAACCTGGTTTGATGCAAACGGCGTGGCAGGGCTGATATTCTACGGGGCAGCAGTTACCTGCATCGTTCTTTTCATGACAGGTCACTCTCTGCCGGGTGGAATCGTTCTTGCAGTGATGTTCGGAGTACCGCTTCTTCTGATCGCACTGAAAGAGCCGCTGACGAACAAGATCAAAAAGAAAACCGAAAAAATGGAACAAAGCAAAGCAATGTTTGTCACCCAGGCATTCTTTGAATTATTTGAAACCCTGCTCAGCTATTTTTCAAATACGCTTTCCTTTATCCGTATCGGTGCATTCGCAGTCAGCCACGCTTCCATCATGGAGGTTGTACTGATGCTTGCCGGTGCCGAAAGCGGGCATATTAACTGGGTAGTGATCGTACTCGGCAACCTGTTTGTATGTGGATTCGAAGGACTGATCGTTGGAATCCAGGTCCTGAGACTTGTCTATTACGAGATGTTCAGCCGTTTCTACAAAGGCAGCGGCCGCGAATTTAAACCTTATACAGGTACTGCAAAAAATTAGTTTTTCATTTTAGGAGGAAATTATCATGACTTTAGCAACTAAACTTATTCTCATTGCCGCACTGGTTTTAAGCATTTTCATTCCATTCGGATATTACCTGCTCGGAGAAAAAAATAAAGGACGTTATAAATGTGCACTTGCCTTCAATGTTCTTTCTTACTTTGGAACCTTCCTTGTAGCAGGGATCATGCTCTTTGGAAGTGTACCGGTACATGCGGCAGACGCCGCTGCCTCAGGCGCAGGCCTTGCAACCGGTCTTGGTTACATTGCAGCAGCTCTTGTTACCGGTCTTTCCTGCATCGGTGGCGGTATTGCCGTAGCAAGTGCAGCAAGCGCAGCTCTTGGAGCTATCAGCGAGGATTCCAGCGTCCTTGGTAAATCCCTTATCTTCGTAGGTCTTGCAGAAGGTGTATGCCTGTACGGTCTTATCATCTCCTTCATGATCATCAGCAGACTGTAATCATGAAAATGTATCTGATCAGTGACAACGTGGATACTTATACCGGAATGCGGCTTGCCGGCGTGGACGGTGTCGTAGTTCATGAAAAGCAGGAGCTGCGTGATGCGCTGGAAACTGCCATGAACGACAAGTCGATCGGTATCATTCTTCTGACGGAACGCTTTGGAAGAGAATTTCCGGATCTCATCGATGAGATCAAGTTAAAAAGAAAGATGCCTCTTCTGATCGAAATTCCGGACAGACACGGAACAGGACGTAAAAAGGATTTCATTACCTCATACGTCAATGAAGCGATTGGACTGAAACTTTAACTAGAAAGGCATAGAAGGTGAGACAATGACGCTTGAAGAGAAAATAGCGCATTTACAGGAAACGGTCATGACTGAAGCCCGTTCTGAAGGAAATGCGATCATTGACAATCACAAAAAAGCGCTTGAATCTTTATTTGAAAAGCATAAAAAAGAAGCGACCGCACAGTCTGAGGTCCGTATCAAATCCGAGACCTTAAGAGCCAGAAGGCAGGTAAATCAAGCTGCGGCAAAAGCCGAAACCGAACTGAAACGTGCTCTTGGCCAAACACAGAATGAATTAAAAGTCAGGCTGTTTGATGAAGTAAAGGAGCTTCTTTCTGACTTTACAAAAACAGACGAATATCTGGACTATCTCTGCAGCAAAATCCGCGAAGCCGCACGCTTTGCAGATGGCGAGGAGATGACCATTTATATTTCTCCTTCTGATAAGGAGAAACAGACAGAACTGGAAAAACGTACCGGCATGACGATCACCATCAGTGAATATGATTTTATGGGCGGTATGCGTGCTGTAATCCGAGGCCGTAATATTCTGATCGATCACAGCTTCCAGGCTGCAGTCGATTACGAATATCATCAGTTCAGTTTTGCAGCAGGAGGTGCAGGAATTGAATAAGACAGCAACTATTTATGGAATAAACGGTCCGGTCATCTATCTGAAGGGTGACACCGGATTCATGATGTCGGAAATGGTCTATGTGGGAAAGGAAAAGCTGGTTGGCGAAGTCATTTCCCTGGACAAAGACATCACGACTGTTCAGGTCTATGAAGAGACTTCCGGGCTGAAACCGGGAGAAATCGTAGAGGCTTCCGGAAGTCCGGTATCTGTAACTCTGGCACCTGGAATCCTGAACAATATTTTTGACGGAATCGAACGCCCGCTTGAGCAGATCGCAAATGTGGGCGACGGTGCATTTATCACCCGCGGCGTCAGCGTTGATTCGCTTGACCGCGACAAATTATGGGATACCCACATCACCGTGGCCAAAGGAGATTACCTTCATGGCGGAGATATTATAGCGGAGGTTCCGGAGACCAGTGCGATCGTACACAAATGTATGGTTCCGCCGGATGTGGAAGGTGAAGTAATCTGCTGCGCGTCGGACGGAGAATACCGGATTGAAGATACACTTGTCACTCTGCGGCTTTCCGACGGAACAGAAAAACAGCTCAACATGATACAGCACTGGCCGATCCGTAAGGCGCGCCCGACAAGCTACCGTTTCCCGGCAAGTGTCCCTCTGATCACCGGACAGCGGATCCTGGATACCATGTTCCCGATCGCAAAGGGTGGAACTGCCGCAATCCCAGGCGGATTCGGTACCGGAAAAACCATGACCCAGCACCAGATCGCCAAGTGGTCTGATGCAGATATTATCATCTATATCGGCTGCGGTGAACGTGGAAACGAGATGACACAGGTACTGGAAGAATTCGGAGAACTGGTGGATCCGAAGACCGGTCATCCCCTGATGAATCGTACGGCCCTGATCGCGAATACCTCCAACATGCCGGTGGCTGCCCGTGAGGCTTCCATCTACACCGGTCTGACGCTGGCGGAATATTACCGTGATATGGGTTACGATGTGGCTATTATGGCAGACTCCACCTCCCGTTGGGCAGAAGCTCTGCGTGAGCTCTCCGGCCGTCTGGAAGAGATGCCGGCAGAGGAAGGTTTCCCGGCCTATCTGGCTTCCCGTCTGTCTGCCTTCTATGAAAGAGCAGGCATGATGGAAAATCTTAACGGAACCGAAGGAAGCGTATCGATCATCGGAGCTGTATCCCCGCAGGGCGGTGATTTCTCCGAACCGGTCACGATGAATACCAAACGTTTTGTCCGCTGCTTCTGGGGACTGGACAAGTCGCTGGCTTATGCACGACATTTCCCGGCGATCCACTGGCTGACCAGTTACAGCGAATATCTGAACGATCTGGCACCATGGTACCAGACCCATGTAAATAAAAACTTTATCGATCTCAGAAACCAGATCATGGCTCTTCTTAATACGGAAAGCAGCCTGATGGAAATCGTAAAACTGATCGGCAGTGACGTTCTTCCGGATGACCAGAAACTGATCCTCGAGATCGCCCGTGTGATCCGTCTGGGATTCTTACAGCAGAACGCATTCCACGCAGATGATACCTGTGTCCCGCTGGAAAAACAGTATAAGATGATGGAAATCATTTTATATCTGTATAAAAAAGCAAAAGCCCTGGTAACTATGGGGATGCCTATGTCTGTCCTGAAAGAGGACAATATTTTCGAAAAGATCATCGCCATCAAATACGATGTGCCAAACGACAAACCGGAAATGTTTGACGATTATAAAAAAGCAGTAGATACCTTCTACGATAAAGTACTGGAAAAGAACGGATAAGGAGGATGGAATTATGGCAATTGAATATCTTGGCTTAAGTGAAATCAATGGTCCTCTGGTAGTTCTGGAGGGTGTCAAAAATGCAGCATATGAAGAGATTGTAGAATTTACCATCGATGGAAAAGAAAAGAAACTGGGACGGATCGTAGAAGTCTACGAAGACAAAGCTGTGATCCAGGTTTTTGAGGGATCCGACAATATGTCTCTCGACAACACCCACACCCGTCTGACCGGGCATCCCATGGAGATCGGTCTTTCCGAGAAGATCCTGGGACGTACCTTCGACGGTATCGGCAACCCGATCGACGGTCTGGGACCGATCGTGGCAGACACCAAAGCAAATATCAACGGTCTGCCATTAAATCCGGTCACCCGTGAATATCCGCGTAACTATATCCGCACCGGCATCTCCGCCATCGACGGTCTGACAACCCTGATCCGCGGACAGAAGCTTCCGATTTTCTCCGGAAACGGTCTTCCCCATGACCAGCTTGCCGCACAGATCGTACAGCAGGCTTCTCTTGGTGACAATACCGATGAAAAATTCGCCATCGTTTTTGCGGCGATGGGTGTCAAATATGACGTGGCTGAGTTCTTCCGCCG
>OCPS01001725.1_pt1 | contig 16776 bp, 9 predicted proteins | sample 1538651 | NCBI WGS metagenome assembly OCPS01 (sample SAMN04571715, study PRJEB22368) | human gut metagenome | biome: human gut; material: stool | host: Homo sapiens | place: Luxembourg | collected 2012-09-21 | reverse complement strand
CCCATAGTTCCCATTAATTCGGCAATCGGCTTTTGATCGTAGTAGCCGTTACGTCCCAGGTCGTTAGCAATGTAGAAGTTAAACTTCTTGTCAAACATAGAGTAATCCTTGAGCTGGGCCGAAGCGGTTGCGACAATGGAGATAAACAGTAGTATCAGTAAGTTTTTTAATTTCATAAATATGAGTTTTTATATTGATTATTAATGAATTGAATACGTTTTTTCGTCAGTGATGCGAGAAGACGGTTTTGATCTCAGACCCACGGTGCACCGTTCCTTTAGAAACGGTGCACCGTTTTCTGATCGGCGGTGCACCGTGGGTTCAACCTCCTCTGATAGCCGGTTAAAAGTTGATCTTAAATCCGGCATTAATCTTTACACCGTAGTATTCAGCCTGCATGGTGCGGTCCTGAGTCCCCTGATAATAGCGGAGGGGTTGGTTCAGCAGGTTGTTTGCTTCGGCATAGAGGGTGTAGTGTTTCGCAAAAGTGTAACTGGCGTTTACGTCCAGATAGTTCACGCGGTCGTAATAGCGGTCGTGAAAGGTGTCTTCACCCATTTCATCGATGAAGGCCGATGCAAAGTTGTAGCTCAGGCGGAGGTTCAGTCCATTTTTCTCAAAATAGAGCGATGCATTGGCTGTATGCTTCGGAGAACCCGGCAGGCTCAGATCCTTTTCATTTTCGCGTCCTTCGAAGTTGAAGTCTTCCACACGGGAGTGAGTGAAGGTGTAAGTGCCATAAAAACCGATACATTTCAGGGCAGGAGCGATAAATCCGAAATCACGCTGGTAAGAGAGTTCCATACCTATCAGATTGGCATTACCCGCATTCTTGGGCTGGATAAAGCGGTTGTATAGGTTGCCGTTGTATTCGTAGTTTGTAGACACTTGGTTGACAATGAAATCGTCTATTTTCTTATAGAATACTCCTGCGCTGACCAGACCGATACTTTTGAAATAATAATCCGCACTCAGGTCGAAGTTATAAGAAAGAGTAGGTTTCAGGCCGGGATTACCCACTGTCACTTCGTTATCCGAACGTTTGATGTTGACACTGGGTACCAGGGCAGAATACTTCGGACGTGACAATGTCTGAGTAAACGAACCGCGTACTTTGAAATCTTCGTTTACGTTCCATTTCATGAGGAGTGACGGGAGGAAGTTGATGTAACTGTTCGTTTCTCGGGCAGTCTTCGAGGTTTGGTCTGTTTCGTCATCATACGTGCGTCCGGTATAGCTGAGGCTGGTGTTTTCGATGCGGAGCCCGGTCATCAGTTCTACGTTGTCCGTGAGCTTCTGGTCGAAACGGATGTAGCCCGAACTTACGGTTTCACGTGCTTCGAAGTTACCGGCTAACTCTTCCTGCACCTGTTCTTTGTCAAAGAGGGAGGGATTGTTCAGGTCCAGTGAACCTACATATTGTTTGTCGGCGTAAATGCCTGCCTGATATTTATGGTCCGGCATGAAGTTTTTGTTGGTTTGATCTACCGTGTTCTGCAGGCTGTTGGCCATGAATGCCTCTTCATCTTTCGGAGTATATTCATAAAAGTCTACCTCTTTATCTTTGGTTTTGCGTACCACCTTGGCACCGAATTTCAATTTGTTTCCGTTCCGGAAGGGGAGTTTGAAGTTCATGGAGAATTTCAGATCTTTTTCCTTGATGTCTTCCTGTTGTTCGGTGAGTTCCTTCAGGCCGAAATCTTTGTTCAGTGTCATTGTAGAACCGGACTTTGGTGTAGCCAGCGGTTCGCGTTCGTTGCTCAGGTCCATGTCGAATTGCTATTTCTTCAGTTGGAAATCAATGTAACGTTCGTTCGGACGCTCCTCTGTTGCTTTGGCGTAACTGGCATTCCAATCCATAGACACCGGTCCGAACAGATGCTCGCCTCCCAATGTGAAGTCCATCGTGCGTTGGCGTTCCAGGCGGGCGTTGCGATTGTCCGGCGTACCGGCTTTAGTCTGTACGCGTACAGTTGCTTTTCCCTCTTCATCCATATCTTTCAGAGTAGTGCGGTATCGGTTCTCCCAGTCGTTCCGGTTATTGAAAATTCCTTTAAACATCAATTTGTGGTTTTCGCTGATATCCCAGTCCAAGGCTGCCGAATAGCTTTGGCGTTCACGGGTTACATAGTACTGGCGTATTTGGTAGTCGTTGATATATACGTTTCCTTTGTCGTCTTTCTCCCAAAGAAACTCGGTATCGTAGGAACCCGATGGGGCATTCTGATAGGAAGCCGATAACATGACCCCCAGTTTGTCGTTAAAGAAACGGTCGCCATAAGTCAGTCCCAGATTCAACTGTGCTTTCTCGCTGATCCAGTTGTAGCCCGAACCGGCAGTAGCTGTCAGCGTCCGTTTATAGGGTGAATTCTTGGTGACCAGATTGATAGATCCGCCGATGGCATCGGCATCCATATCCGAAGTTACCACTTTACTGACTTCGATGGTCTGAATCATATCGGCCGGAATCAGGTCAAGTTGTACGTTGCGTGTATCCCCTTCGGCCGAAGGAATGCGGTTGCCGTTGATGGTGACCGAACTGAGGTCCGCCGATGTACCGCGTACCTGTCCGAAACGGGCTTCACCCTGATCATACTGTACATTGATACCCGAAATACGTTTCAGTGCATCTCCGATGTTTGAATCCGGAAACTTGCCTACCTGGTCGGCAGAAACTACATTCTTGATGCCCAGACTGCTCTTTTGTGAGTTGATGGCACGGCGCTGTCCCTGAAAGGCACCGCCTATTACAATTTCCTGCAATTCGACTCCTTCGTTCAGTATAACATCTCTTTCGAGTGTCTTGCCTTCGGGAATGGTTATTTTCATTTCTACGGGGGCATATCCCACATAAGTTACTTTTACCGTATAAGTCCCCGGGTTGAGGTTGGCGAAGGTATAGAAACCGTTTACGTCACTGATAACTCCTGTCTTCAGGTTCTCGATGTAGATCGAGGCACCCGGTAGTGTTTGTTTGGAAGTGTCGATGATACGTCCCCGGATCGTACCTTGTTTTACTACGTTTGCTTTTTCGTCGGCGTAGAGATGACCGCCCATGACTGATAATAAAAGAATGGATGATACTAGCTTCAGAACTCGTTTCATGTTTTTTAGTATGCGTTAATAATTTGATGCAAAAGTAGGGGAGTAAGATTTCGTGCCCTTTACGATCGTTTGAACGCTGAGTGACAAACTCGTTACATCCATGTTACCGTAAAGTCCCCCCTTGAAGTAACTTGCGTGATACGTTTTGTACGCTGAGTGATAGCATATCCCTGAAAAAATCCGTAAACTTGCACTCAGGTTTTCCATTATTAACTAACAAAATAAAACTATGCATTTGACTACAAAATTATTTTTTACCGCAACGCTGCTTGCCGGTAACCTGTTTGCTTCATTTGCCGGCGACGTTACGCTGAAGATAACGAAGAAGTATATCAACCTTCCTGTTTCCCACCAAGTGGACCGGAAGAAAATGACATTCGAGGTAAAAGGTACTCCGGAACGTAACTTCGTAATCCGCCTGGCTGACGAGAAACCCGACTACTGGGTATTCTGCGATGTCTCTTCCTGGAAAGGAAAGACACTTCGCATCAGCTATGAAGGGGAGTCTACCGGATTGGAGAAAATCTATCAGGACGATGTGATTGCGGGGCAAGATAGCTTGTATGCAGAAAAAAACCGTCCGCAATTTCATTTCACCACTCGCCGGGGATGGATCAACGACCCTAACGGACTGGTTTTTTACGAAGGTGAATACCATCTTTTCTATCAGCACAACCCTTATGAACGGGAATGGGAAAATATGCATTGGGGACATGCCGTGAGCCGTGATCTGGTACATTGGGAGGAACTGCCGGATGCTCTGCATCCCGATGAGCTGGGAACTATTTTTTCCGGTTCGGCCGTGATCGATTATGATAATACCGCCGGATTCAATAAGAAAAACGAACCGGCATTGGTAGCTGCCTATACAGTGGATAATCCGGAGAAACAGCGGCAGTGTATCGCTTACAGTCTCGATAAAGGACGTACGTTTACCAAGTATGAAGGTAACCCGGTGATAGACTCGAAAGCGAAATGGAACAGTAAGGATACACGCGACCCGAAGGTCTTCTGGTATGCTCCCGGCAAACATTGGGTGATGGTACTTAATGAACGGGACGGACACTCGATTTATAATTCTGCCGACCTGAAGAATTGGGAATATAAGAGTCATGTAACCGGATTCTGGGAATGCCCGGAATTGTTTGAATTACCGGTAGATGGCGATAAGAATCACACTAAATGGGTGATGTACGGAGCTTCCGGTACCTATATGCTGGGCTCATTCGATGGACAGACGTTTACCCCGGAAGCCGGCAAATACTATTATTATACCGGAAGCATGTATGCTGCCCAGACTTATAGTAACATACCTGCCAGTGACGGACGTCGCATACAGATAGGATGGGGACGAATCTCACATGACGGTATGCCGTTCAATGGAATGATGTTGCTGCCCAACGAACTGACACTCCGCACTACCTCAAAGGGAGTTCGTCTGTTTAGTGTGCCTGTCAGAGAGACCGAGCAACTGTTCCAGCCTGTAGGAAACTGGACTTCACTTAGCTCTGATGCGGCCAATCAACGCTTACAGGCGTTCTCCGGTAAGGATTGTTTGCGGATCAGAACAACTATCAAACTGTCACATGCTACCAGTGCCGGACTGAATCTTTACGGTCAGCCTCTGGTGGACTATGATATGAACTCCAACCTGATCAATGGAGTGTTCTACTCACCTGACGACCGCACCAGCATGGAATTGACAGCCGACATCTACATTGATCGCACTTCCATCGAAGTCTTTATTGACGGGGGAGCCTATTCGTATTCGATGAAGCGCAGTCCGCGTGAGGGCAATCGTGAAGGGCTCCATTTCTGGGGTAACAACATAGAAGTTAAGAACCTGGAAGTGTTCTCGGTAAAGTCTATCTGGTAAAGTCGACGGATAGAAAGGGGAAGATGTAGGCAGAGGCGTGTCATCGTTCACCACAGAGTGGCACAGAGTCCCGATACACCTTGTCGTTCATTTTTTCCGGAAAAGGCGTCCTGTTTCTTTGCTTCAGGACGTCTTATATATGTATTATTAAGGAAAACGCAACATGAAAAACACAAATCTATTCCGACTGGCCTTTCTGCTTTTTGCAGGTTTATCTATATTCTTGTCCTCTTGCCAACCCAAAGAGGAAGGAGACAAAAAGTACGTCATTGGTTTTTCTCAGTGTACCTCCGATTCCTGGCGCGAAGCCGTATTGCTCGAAATGCAGATTGAGGCCTCCAATTACCGCAACGTAGAGTTGGTGGTATATAATGCTATGGACAACAGCAGCAGACAGGTATCTCAGATTCGGAAATTGATTTCCCAGAACGTGGATGTACTCATCATTTCGCCTAACGAGGCTGTTCCCATTACCGATGTGGCTGTAGAAGCTTATCGGAAAGGTATTCCTACCATTATTCACGACCGTAAGATACAATCGGATGAATATACGGTCTCTATCGGTGCCAATAATTACAACATTGGTTCTGCCATTGGTGAATACATTAACGGACAATTGCCCTCCAACTCCAAAATACTCGAGATATGGGGACTGGAAGGTTCGTCGCCTGCTATGGAGCGTCATGATGGATTTATCGATCATCTTCGTAGTGATAAGAATTTTCAGGTGACTCAGGTTTTTGGAAAATGGCATTATAACAGTGCTTATGACGCTGTCAACAGGTTAGCTACTTTTGCCGACATCGATCTGGTCTATGCCCACAACGACGTGATGGCGCTTGCTGCCCGGGACGTCATCATGAAGCGTGATTCCGTGTCCGGCAAACGTATCCGGTTTATAGGTATCGACGGGGTATATGGTGACGGTGCCGGATTGCAAGCCGTAGCCGATGAGAAGTTGGAAGCCTCGTTCCAGTACCCTACCGGAGGTGCTATTTCCATTCAGGTGGCCATGCAGATTATTAATGGAGAAAAGGTGAAGAAAAACTATGTATTGAACACTGCCATTATCAATCGGGGGAATGCGAAGACCATTTTGGCACAGTCCGAACAACTCAACCACTACCAGAAAAGAATCAACCGCCAGAGGCAGGAAGAAGATAATTTATTGTCTCGTTTCAAGTTCCTGCGCAACTCTACTATCCTGATTTTGGCATTGATGTTGCTCATTATCCCTTTGCTGGGATATGTAATGTACATGAACCTCCGGGTTAAAAATAAGAATAAAGAACTGCATGATAAAAATCAGCTTGTAGAAGCTCAAAAAGAAGAACTGGCTGTCAAGAATAGCCAGATTGAGAATATCTCCAACCAGAAACTACAATTTTTCACCAATATCTCCCATGAAATCCGTACTCCTCTTACACTGATACTTGGACCGGTCAATAAATTGATAAAGAACTCCAAGCTCGATCCTTCTATTCAAGAAGACGTGGCTTTGATGAAACGGAATGTAGACCGGCTCTACAGGATTGTCAACCAGATACTCGATTTCCGAAGAATCGATAACGATAAGATGAAATTGATTTTGCGTCAGGTAGATTTGATCGGTATGGTAAGGGAAGTTTTCGACTACTTTACCGGTATTGCCGAAGAGAAGCAGATTCATTACCGGTTCTCTACCAATATTGACGAACTGAACATTTACATAGATGTCAATAAGATAGAGCAGGTGTTGGTAAATATCATTTCGAATGCCTTTAAATATTCGGATAGTGGGGGAGATATTTCTGTCCGGATTACCGGTGAAGCGGAAACTGTCCTGCTGGAAGTGGAGGATCACGGGCGGGGAATTTCAAAAGAGAGTATGGAACACCTGTTTGAACGCTTCTATACCGGTAATAAGACTTTCGGTACAGTAGGCTTTGGCATTGGACTCAATCTTTCAAAAGAGTATGTCGACCTGCATGACGGTGAAATCCGTGCAGAGAGTCAACCCGGAGAGTATACTTTATTCAGCGTCCGGCTTTATAAAGATATCACCCACTATACACACGAGTATATACTGGAAGAGACCGATCGCTTCAATCTCAGTTATCACGATATGGAGGTGGATACGACGGTGGTCAACGAAATGCTTTCTAAAACCTATGATTACCACGTCCTGGTCGTGGAAGACGATCCCGATGTACGATATAGCTTACGGAAAGAGCTGTCCGCCAATTTTCAGGTAGAAGTGGCAGGTAATGGTAATGAAGCATTGGACTTGTTGGGACAGGGTGATGCTTTTCACTTGATTCTGAGCGATGTATTAATGCCCGGTATGAATGGGTTCCAGTTGGTTAACCGGGTGAAGAACGATCTTGCTTTCAGCCATATCCCCATCATACTGCTGACAGCCTTGTCCGAAGACAGCCAGCGCATCTACGGCATTGCCGAAGGAGCGGATGAATACATTCCGAAGCCATTTAATATTGATTTCCTGAAAATACGTATCATCAACATTATAGCGGAACGGCAGAAGATGAAGGAAATTTATATGAAGAACCTTCAGGCCGGTACGATGGACAATGTGGAGGTATGCAAACTGATGAAGGTGGACGAGTTGTTCAGGGATAAGCTGCTGAGTATTGTCGATACACAATACGAAAACTCCGATTTCAGTATTGAGGACTTGAGCGAGCATCTGGGATTGTCGAGGGTACACCTTTACAGGAAGATGAAAACACTGTTCGGTGTTTCTCCTACCGACTATTTGCGGAATTACCGACTTAACAAAGCAATGCTTTTACTCAAAAGCCGGAAATACAATATCAGTGAGGTGGCCTATATGACCGGTTTCACCTCGCCTGCTTATTTCACTAAATGTTTCCGTACGCTTTATAAAGTTACTCCATCGGAGGCGATGATAACCTGAAATACAGTAACTGGTCCGTGTTATTAATAATGTCTTGGGTTAATCTGTGTCATTTGCGATGAAAAGATTCTAGTGAAGAACTCTTTATCACAACGGTTGCCTTTCTCGTTACATCTTCAGGTAACCGTATTGATAGCTTTTCACTATTTCTGCCAGATGTTACTATCTTTATATCGTTTGTTTCCTGTGTTATACCTCTTCCGGACTATTCTGGCTAACATTGCATCAACAATCACACATCGTATAACTACTATAAATTTAGATTCGAAATGAACAGAGAGAACAAACCTTTATTCCTATATACTTTTATCACCGTTTTTGGTGGATTGATTGTAGGGTTAAATATGGCAGGTATTTCCGGAGCCGTTCCTTTTTTACAGGAACAATTTATGTTGGATGATATGGCTTTGGGATTGGTGGTAAGTATTCTGACCGTAGGTTGCCTTTGCGGTGCTTTGCTGGGAGGAGGTTTTAGCGACCGTTATGGCAGACAGAAAGTCATGTTCTCGTCAGCTGTCTTTTTTATTGTTTCTTCTTTGGGCTGCGCATTGTCCGGTAATTTGGTTTCACTGCTGGTTTTTCGCCTGATATGCGGGCTGGGTATCGGAGTGATTTCTGCCGTAGCACCTATTTATATATCTGAAATATCTCCTGCCCGGCTGAGGGGAACACTGGTTTCCTACAATCAGTTGGCTATTGTGATAGGAATTCTAATTGCTTACATTGTAGATTATATATTGCTGGACTATGAGCGGAACTGGCGCCTGATGTTGGGATTCCCGTTCTTCTTTAGTGTGGCCTATCTGTTGTTATTGGGTATATTGCCTGAGAGCCCACGTTGGCTTTCGGCTCGTGGAAAAGCAGGTAGAGCCAGGCAGGTGGCCAGTAAACTGAACCTGGAAGCCGGTGAGATGACCGTGTCCGACACAAACACACAAGAAGGTAGAGATAGGATAAAGGTAACTGAATTGTTTAAGGGTAACTTGGCTAAAGTGGTTTTCATAGGTTCTATACTGGCCGCCTTACAGCAAATCACGGGTATTAACGTCATCATCAATTATGCACCTTCCATCTTCGAGATGACAGGTGTTGCCGGGGATATTGCCCTTGTGCAATCTATCCTGGTGGGAGTGGTGAATCTGCTGTTTACCCTGATTGCTGTGTGGCTGGTCGATAAAGTAGGGCGTAAGATTCTGCTTCTTTGCGGAAGTCTGGGGATGGGCATCTCATTGCTGTACCTGGTTTACACTTTTGTAGTTCCGGCAGCCAATGGTATCGGTGCCTTAATAGCCGTGTTATGCTATATCGGATTCTTTGCCGCTTCACTGGCACCTTTGATGTGGGTGGTGACTTCCGAGATTTACCCTTCTCGTATTCGTGGAACAGCTATGTCACTCTCCACCGGAATCAGCTGGTTATGTACTTTTCTCACCGTTCAGTTTTTCCCCTGGATACTGAATAACCTGGGCGGATCGGTTGCTTTCGGAATCTTTGCCGTTTTCAGCATTGCAGCATTCGCATTCATTTTGTTTTGTGTGCCCGAGACCAAGGGCAAGTCATTGGAGGCAATAGAAAAAGAGCTGGGAGTGGATAAAGAGGCTGAGGAGAATGTGAAAGAAGAACATGCTTTCTCGAAAATATAATAAACACAAAATTGGATATAAGTATGAAACAAAGTAAAAGAAATCTATGGTGGTCCGTCTGTGCAGGACTCTTGTTCTGCTCGTGGGGATGTAGTTCCCGGGTGTCGGATAAGCCGGTAACGCTGGAAACGTTGTTGGACGAAATGGTATCGGTGGAGGAACAGGCGCTGTATCCGGTTCCCTCTTATACCTGTCGTCAGGAAAGTAGCTACGACCGTGCATCAGTATCACCCGATTCTGCCGGTTGGTTTGCCAATAGTGACGGGTTTGGAATCAAACGGGTAGATACGGTGGCAGGCCGCATTGAGAAAGTGATGTTCGACGAAGTCGGACCTGGAGCGATCACTCGTATCTGGATTACTACCATTGACAAGCGGGGTACGTGGCGGTTTTATTTTGATGGTTCTGATCAACCGGGCTGGATCATTCCGGCTTATGACCTGATGCGGATCAATGTACCCGGATTGGGAAAGGGAATGTTACAGGCACACACCAGCTATACGCCCGAAGGTAAAGGAGGAAATACCTTGTTCCTGCCTATCCCTTATGCCCGTGGATGTAAAGTGACATTTGAAGACGAGCCGGGGGTGAATCCGACTCCCAAGTATTATCACATCAACTTCCGTAAATATCCCGAAGGCACACAGGTAGAGACCTTTTCTAAGGAGGTAGTGGAGAGAGCGGCACAGAAGATTGCCGAAGTAGACAACCGTCTTCTTCAACCGGTAGCCGGCCGTAAAGGTGAGATCCTCCGGGAGGAGAAGAGTATTCTTCCTTCCGATTCATTGGTCATCCCTCTGCCTGCAGGCGAAAATGCGGTATACGAAGTGAAGTTCAATATTCGTACCGATAATCCTGAACAATATACCCAGTTGATGCGGGAATTGGTGTTCAGTGCCGGGTTTGACGGAAAGCAGACCGTATGGGTACCGTTGAGTGACTTCTCCGGAGGTGGTATGGGTGCCCCCAAGGTAGATAGCTGGTATCTGACATCCGATGGAAAAGGAAATATCTCCAGTCGTTGGTTGATGCCTTACCAAAAAGATGGTGTGCTGAAAGTACTTAACCTCTCTTCCCGGTCGGTTGCTGCTACAATGGAGGTGAATGTAGCTCCATTAAAGTGGAATAAAGATCGTTCGTTGTATTTCTATGCTTCATGGAGACAGGAAAATGGTATCTATATCCACGATAAACCTGAAGAGGCCGACCAATGTGTAGAATGGAACTTTGCTACCCTGAAAGGTAGAGGTGTCTACAAAGGCGATTTACTTTCACTTTATAATCATGCCCCGTTGTGGTATGGTGAAGGTGATGAAAAGATTTGGGTGGACGACGATACTTTCCCATCACATTTCGGTACAGGCACAGAAGATTACTACAATAGTTCATGGGCACCGGTAGTGCCTTTCTATACTCCATTTGGAGGAGCCCCGAGAGCCGATTTGGAAAGCTCTCACGGTTATAATGCTTTCTATCGCACCCGCCATCTGGATGGTATTCCTTTCAATAAGAGCTTTAAGTTCGATATTGAAATGCTGGGATGGAAACGAGGTGAGGCCGATTATGCCACTACTATTTATTGGTATGGCGATCCGGAGGCACAGGTATTTGGAACTTCAGGTATTGAAGAAGCCCGCCGGCAGTTGCTGCCTGCTGTTGAGGCTTCGGCAGACTGAAAAACATATGATAGTATTATTTAAATTTTTAATTAAATCTAATTGGTGAATATGAAACATGAAAGACCTTGCCTTGTGGCCTCCGGAAGTGACTGGCTGCAAGAAGTGTTGAGAAGGCTTTTGGTCTGGGTGGTTGTCTTGTCCTCGGGGACATTGATGGCATACGCGGGCAATCTGGATATCAGCCAGACGAAAGTCATTACGGGTACGGTGACCGAAAAGGAAACAGGTGATCCGTTAATTGGAGTAAACGTTTCGGTAAAAGGCACTTCGAAGGGTACGATTACAAATTTGAATGGCCAGTATTCGGTCGATGTGAATTCCGATAAAGATATTCTGGTATTCTCGTTTATCGGAAAGGCTACACAGGAGAAAGCAGTGAAAGGATTGAGTCAGATTGATGTGGTGATGGCCGATGATGCCACGATGTTGGGCGAAGTAGTGATCCAGACCGGTTATATGACACAGCGTAAAGCTGATCTTACCGGTTCGGTTGCTATGGCCAACACTTCGGATTTGGCTCAGAACCCTTCGACTAATGCATTGAAGTCTTTACAGGGAAAATTGCCGGGTGTATTTATTACTACAGATGGTAGCCCTGGGGGAAATGCTTCGATACAGATTCGCGGACTTACGTCACTGAATGCGCAGCCTAACCCGCTGATCGTACTTGACGGATTGGCAGGAGACTATAACCTGCGTGATATCAACCCGGCGAATATTGAATCGATTCAGGTGCTGAAAGATGCGGCTTCGGCCAGTATTTATGGTTCGAGAGCTGCCGGTGGTGTGATTATCATCGAAACAAAGAAGGGTAAAAAGGGTGAATCGAAGATTAGTTACGAAGGTCGTGTACAGTTCTCTAAATGGGTTAATAAACCCGACCTGTTGAATACCGATGAGTATGGACGTGCCATCTGGCAAGCGTATGCAAACGACGATAAACTTGGTGAAATCAAGCAAAGCGTCCGTTTCTTCGATTATGACTGGAGTTATGACAGCAACGGTTATCCGGTACTTAATTCCGTGAAACCGGTGGAATGGCTGAATACAGCTCAGACTATGCGCTCAGCCGATACTAACTGGATCGATGAAATATCTCGTACCGGAGTATCGCAGAACCATCAGATTTCAGTATCGAGTGGTACTGATAAATCACGTACTTTCTTCAACCTGGGTTATGAAAACACAGAAGGTATTCAGATTGAAACTTTCTGGAAAAAATATTCGGCTCGTTTGAACTCGGAGTATGACTTATTGAATGGTCGTTTGAAAGTAGGTGAAAACCTGGAGTTGAACTATATGAATTATCGTGAAGCCAACCATACACAGCTTGCTGCAAATGAACCCCCTATCATTCCTGTATATACCGAAACCGGTGGTTGGGGTGGTGCTTCTCTCGATGTGGGTATGGATGACTATCGTAATCCGGTGAAAGACCTTATTCTGGGGAAAGACAATGTCAATAAGTTCCTGAAGGTAATTGGTAATACGTATGCCGATTTGATGATTATCAAAGGTTTGAACCTGAGAACATCATTCGGTGTAGATTATCGTGGTTCATATTATCGTGCAGTCGATAAAAAATGGAGTGAAGCAGACGGTTCGGGCCGTGATGAAAAGTTCAACTATGTCCGCAACGATCAGACTCATTTCCTGGAATACCAGTGGACCAACCAGATCAACTATAACGGGCAATTCGGAAAACACTCGATAGGAGCTGTAGTCGGAATGGAATTTACGAAAGCTGAAAGTGAAGCATTCTATGCACGTAAAGACGGTTTGACTCTGGAAGACAGAGACTATGCTTTTTTAAGTTCGGCTACCGGTGACAAGATTACAGAGGCTACCGGTTCGGGTGATGCTTATGCTCTGTTGTCATACTTCGGTAAGTTCAACTATTCGTATGCTTCCAAATATCTGGCATCGGCAACATTACGTTATGATGGTTCTTCCAAGTTCGGTGCTGATAACCGTTGGGCAGTCTTCCCGGCATTTTCTTTGGGATGGAGAATAAAGAATGAACCGTTCCTTGAGAATGTAGATTTTCTTTCGGACCTGAAGCTGAGATTCAGTTGGGGACGTAATGGTAACTCGGCCATTCCTAGCGGATACCTGCAAAGTAGTTATGTAGCCGATTATAACGGAACTTCTTATGCTATGAACGGACAGGAAAGCGGTTCTCTACAGTCTGGTTTCCGTAAATATCTCACCGGTAATTCGACATTGAAATGGGAAACTGTAACACAGACCAACTACGGTATCGATTTTGGTTTCTTCAACCAGAGCCTGGTCGGAACAATCGATTACTTTTATAAGAAGACAACCGATATGCTTTATTTGCCCCCTTATATCGGTGCATTCGGTGAAGGTGGAGATACTTATGTGAATGGTCCGAGTATGGAAAACCGTGGAGTTGAAATCTTGCTGACATACCGGAACAGTCTTCCATCGGGATTTAATTATAGCATTACGGGAAACATCGCGACTTTCAAGAATAAGATTACTGAATTGCCGGACAATGTGAGAAGTGTATATGGTGGAAACGGTATGTTGGATGATATCATCGGACGCCCCCGTAACTCTATATACGGATACGTGGCAGACGGAATCTTCAAGACACAGGAAGAGGTGGACAATTCACCGCAGCAGGCAGGAAAAGGTTTGGGACGCATTCGCTATAAAGACCTTGACGGAGACGGACGTATCACTCAGGACTACGACCGTACATGGATTGGTGTCAGTGACCCGGACTTTACTTATGGTTTGAATCTTCAGGCTTCGTATAAGAACGTAGACTTAGCTCTCTTCTTCCAGGGTGTGCATGGCGGAGATGTTTGGGATTCATGGATTGAATACAGTGACTTCTGGAACATTCAGAATGTGAATAATACCAACCACTTGAAAGGTGTATTTAATGCTTGGTCTCCTCAGAATCCGGACTCTAACATTCCGGCTCTGTCTACTCGTAACACCAATGATGAAAAGCGTACGTCTACGTATTTCCTCAAAGACGGTTCGTACTTGAAGTTGAGAACGATAGAGCTGGGATACACTTTCCCGGAAAGTATGGTGAAGAAAGCCATGATCAGCCGCTTGCGTGCCTATGTTTCGGCTAACAATGTATTCACTATCAAGAAATGGTGGGATAGCAATCGTTTCTCAGGTCCCGATCCTGAAATCCGTGACTTTGGCTATGTCATTCCATTTACCGCTACAGTCGGAGTTAATATAACCTTTTAAATAGAAATAGTATGAAAACCTTTTATAGTTTATTTCTGTCATCAGCCCTTTTGCTTTCCTTATTGGTGACGAGCTGTGCCGACCAATTGAATATTAACCCTAAAGGGGTGCTGGCTGATGATTTATTATTAGGAAAGCCCGAACATATTGATGATTTTGTGACTCCGTGCTATTCACTGATTCCTTATCTGCCCTGGTCGGAAGCTCATGCATGGTGGATGCATGGTTCTATCCGATCGGATGATGCTTACAAAGGCGGATCGGGTGTAAGTGACCAGTCGGCCTGGCACGATATGGAAGTTTTCTCTTCTGTAACTGCCAATGTAGGGAACAATGACGGACCTTGGTTCAAAGGATATGTAGCGATATCCAGATACAACCTGGCACTCTATGCCTTGTCTAAAGTTACTGATGAAAACTATCCGTTGAAAGGTGTACGTACCGGTGAGGTGAAATTCTTGCGCGGAGCTACTTATTTCTTTATGAAGACTCTGTGGAGATACATTCCTTGGGTGGATGAAGAGAACGGAAGAACGGTGGAAGATGTGACTAATATCTCGAACCGCCCCAATGGTACTGATGATACATATTTGTGGGAACACATTGTTGCCGATTTGGAAGAGGCTGTCAGACTGTTGCCTGAAAAACAAGAGGAGATAGGTCGTATCAACAAGAATGCCGCACGTGCAATGGCTGCCAAAGCTTTATTGTTCATGGCGTACAAGCAGGATGCAAGACATCAGGTAGTCGAAGTGGATAAGAAGATTCTGGAACGTGCCTTGGTTTATATCAACGAGATCACTGATCAAGAAGGTGGAAACGTAGGCTTGTGTGAAGACTTTGCCGAAAATTTCTTGCCGGAATATGATAATGCTACCAAAGAAGCAATTTGGGAAATCCAGTATTCTATCAACGACGGAACATCAAGCGGAGGAAATACAAACAATGGTGCAGAATTGAATGCTCCTTCCTGGGAACCTTATTTCCCATGTTGTGACTTCCATAAGATGAGTTTTAATATGGCAAATGCCTTCAGAACCGGTACAGACGGATTGCCTTTGTTCGATACGTTTAACGATGCGGAAATGAAAGGAAGATTCAAAGAGTATTTCGATGAAAATAGCTTTGACCCTCGTTTGAGTCATACGGCGGCTATCCCGGGATATCCTTATAAATATAATCCGGATTTGCTGTACGAGGAAAAGGCTTCCAGAAGCCCCGGTGATTATGGTTATTTGAAATCTGTTAAAGAGTTGGTTCCTGCCGGTTGCGATTGTATCATTGTAAACCGTAATTCGATGAATGTGAAGCAAATTCGTTATGCTGAAGTCTTGTTGTGGAAAGCTGAGATCCTGATTCAGTTGGATCGTCACAAAGAAGCTCGTCCTATCATTAATAAGCTGCGCGAACGTGCTAATAACAGTAGAATTCGCTTGTTGATGGCAGATGGTACTCCTTACATGAATTATAAGGTCAGCTTGTATACCGATGAGGCTGCTTGGACCAAAGACTATGCATGGAAAGCATTGATGTTTGAGAATCGTCTTGAAACAGCATGTGAGGGAAGACGCTTCTTCGATCTGCAAAGATGGGGAATCCTGGAGCCTACGATGAATGCTTACTTCAAAAAAGAGAAAACCCGTTTCTCTTGGATGAATAATGCGGTCTTTGTTGCGGGAAGAGATGAATATAAACCTATTCCTCAGCAACAGATGAACTGGGCGAAAGGAAATTATATACAGAATCCGGGTTACTAATAAAAAACAGACGATTATGAAAAGAATATTATACTTTTTTTCTGTGATGCTTTGTATACTTGCCGTCACAGGTTGCCAGGATCGCGATATCATTGATTTTAAAGATGGAGTTTCCTTACCTCCGGTGACCGATTTGAAATCGTCACTGACACCTGATAATGATGCGGTGTTGGAGTGGAAACTACCTTCAGCGATTCCGGAAGAGATACAACGTCCTTTATCCGTTTATGTTCAGGTTTACAAAGGGGCGGTGCTGGAGCATCAGATTTCTTTGGAAGGTGAACCTACTTCGTGGGAATATACACTGAAAGAACCTGAATCCAAATATAGGATTGTGGTTAAGGTCCAGGGGATGTTGAAAGAAAAGCCCTATGGACAATCAGATGAAATATATTCGTTGGGACAAACAGTTTCTATAAATTGATTGAGAGAAAGAGGCAGCGTCGGGACGACGTTGCCTCTCCTCATTTTATGCTTTCTCACACCGGATGATGATTTTTCTTTCATCGTTCAAAGTAGTAGCAAACAGATAGATATCACCTCCGTCGGTTAGTTTCAG
>OCPS01001703.1_pt1 | contig 16972 bp, 13 predicted proteins | sample 1538651 | NCBI WGS metagenome assembly OCPS01 (sample SAMN04571715, study PRJEB22368) | human gut metagenome | biome: human gut; material: stool | host: Homo sapiens | place: Luxembourg | collected 2012-09-21 | reverse complement strand
CCATGCTGATGGATACCGCCGGCAACTGCGGCAACCAGATCAGCACCCTGATGGTCCGCGGCCTCGCTCTGGGTGAGGTGGAGCCCAGCGACTTCCTCAAAGTTCTGGGCAAGGAACTGCGGGTCTCCGCCATCGTCGGTGCGGTACTGGGCCTCGTCAACGGTCTGCGCATCTACCTGATGTACACCTACCTCTATGCCGGCCAGTATGACAATGTCATCGGCTACGCAGTGGTCGTCAGCGTGTCGCTGTTCTTCAGCGTCATCCTCGCAAAGCTGGTGGGCGGTATGCTGCCGCTGGCCGCCAAGAAGCTGGGCGCCGACCCGGCCATCATGGCGACCCCCTTCATCACCACCATCGTGGACGCCTGCAGCTTGATCTTGTATTTCCAAATCGCACAGGCTGTCTTCCGCGGCATGATGTAAATACACAAAAACGCCCCTGCTCAGTAAGTGCTGAGCGGGGGCGTTCTGTTTCCCAGATACAACAAGGCCCCCGTCTGGCGCTTGCGGCGACGCCAGAGGGGGCCTTGCTGTTTGGGGTATTGCTTTGGTGTGAGGAGGAATCATGTGCAAGGGGCGGTTGCGGCCCCGCACCCTTGTGAGCTATAGTATACCCGAATTACCGGCCAAAATCATGTCTTTCCTGTGAAAGATTTGTTAATCGGCCTGTGAAATTTTTGGAGCGGAAATGCAGCGCTTTGCTTACAGCGTCTCGATGTCGCTCACGATGCGCTTACGAGAGGCGGTGTCAAAGGTATATGTCACGCGCTGGCCGCCGCAGGTGAAAGCAACGCTCGCAGAATGGCTGGTTTTCCACAAATTCTCATAGGTTGGCTGGTCGGTGACATATTCGACCTCGATGGTACGCTCTTCACCTGGCCTGATGGTGAGGTTGTCATAAGTGCGCCAGATTTCGGAACCTCCAATATCCTGTGCGCTGAATTTGGGCTGAGTCAGGCGGGTACCGTCCAGTACGGTGTCGAAATTATCGCCGCTGAGCGTCACGGACTTGGAGCTGACATTGGTCAGGACGATTTTAGCGCCGACATAGTAGATAGGTACGTCGGAACTGGCACTCCGGAATCTGCTGGTACCAAGTATGCAATCCTTTGCCACGATGCCGCCAACTGCGCCCTCGATCAAAGCCTGATTGACAGCCTCATTGGTGGAAGAGCAGGCCGTCAGGGCAGCGGCCGCAGCCACAACGCCCAGACCTCTCAGGAATACTCGGCGGGAAAACATCTCAGACATTCTTCATACCTCCGTGCGGGCGGGACGCGCCCTGTTTTGACTTGATGATAGCATAGAAAAGCCAGCGGTACAAGCGGTTCAGCGAAATATACAACGTAGTATTTCACAGCGCCGCGTGCTGACGGCCCATCTCCACATAGGCCTCGGCATTTTCTATGTTGTGGGCCAGCTGGTCGTCCCGGATGGTCTTGATGACCCGGGCAGGCACGCCTACCGCCACCGAGTTGTCGGGGATGACCATTCCTTCAGGTACCAGCGCCCCGGCCCCGATGATGCAGTTTCTGCCCACGACGGCGTGGTTGAGGATGGTAGCATGCATCCCGATGAGGCTGTTGTCCCCCACCGTGCAGCCGTGGACGAGGGCGCTGTGGCCTACGGTGACGTTTTTGCCCAGAACGACCTGCCCGCCGGGGTCGCAGTGGAGCACGGCGTTGTCCTGCACATTGCTGTTCTCGCCCAGTATCAGTGCGCCCTCGTCGGCCCGCAGTACAGCCCCGTACCAGATATTCACGCCCCTGCCCAGTGTCACGTCGCCCAGCACCGTCGCATTCGCTGCCACGAAGACAGCGCCCTCATCCCGGGGCATTTTTCCACCAAAGGAGAGCATCATTGTTGAAAAACCACCTTTCTCTTTTGCTTCATTTATGGTATTCTTTATTATAGCTCTTATTGTCGGAGCAAGGAAGCCCCCAGGCTTCCGAAGGAGTATCAATTTATGCAGTTTCATCCCTTTGCGCGGCGGCTTCTGGCTCTGGCCCTGACCGCTGCATTCATGACTACAGCGGCACTGTCCGGTTTCGCCGTCTACGCGATGCCCATTCAGGCCGCCTACCCGCAGGAATCCATCTACCTCTTCGATGCCGACACCGGCGAAGCTCTCGTGGAGCAGAACCCCGACCTTCCCCGCTGCGTTGCCAGCCTGACCAAGATGATGACGGCCCTTCTCGTGCTGGAAAGCGGCACCGACCTCAATGCCAGTATCACCATCCCGGCCAGCCTCACGCCGGAACTTCAGTCCATCCGGGCCAACCGGGGCCACACCATCGGCCTGCAGGCCGGCGAGACGGTGCGCCGCATCGATATGATGTACGCCATGCTCCTGCCCAGTGCCAACGACGCAGCCAGCGTGCTGGCCGTCGATACCTCCGGCAGTCTGGCCGCCTTCGCGGCCCAGATGAACGTCCGGGCCAGTCAGCTGGGCTGTACGGCCACCCATTTCACCTGCCCCCACGGCCTCTACGACGGCGGCAACTACTCCACGGCCCGTGATATGGCGAAGATCGCGCTGGCCTGCTATGCGGACCCGACCTACCGCCAGATAGCGGACACAATGTCCTATAAACTGCCCGCCACCAACGTGCATCCGGCCCGGACGGTCACAACCACCAACAAGCTTTTGCAGCCCGGCAGCGGCTATTACCGCAGCTATGCCCACGGCATGAAGACCGGCTTCACCACCCAGGCCGGGCGGTGCTTCGTTACCTTTGCCCAGCAGGACGGCCATACTTATGGGCTGGTCATTCTGGGTTCGAACTCCCAGAATATCTTCCGGGAGGCGGCAGAGCTGTTCGACTGGGCCTTTACCAGCCCCGAACTGCACCTCGCCCCGGCAGAGCCTGAGGTTGAACCCGAGAAGCACGGGCTGAGTGCATTCTGGCACAAAGTGTTTGGCTGATGTTTGAATGTTAAGGAGGACAAGCCTATGAATCGACCCACCTTCCTGCGCCGGAGCACGGCGCTGCTGCTTACGCTGGTGCTGATGGTCTGCGCCGCCCTGCCCGGGTTTGCCGCTTATCAAATGCCCATCCAGACGGCCAGCGACACCGAGTCGGTCTATCTCTTCAATCTGGATACCGGCAAGCCCATCCTCAGGCAGAACTCCGACCAGCAGCGCTACATCGCCAGCCTCACCAAGATGATGACGGCTCTGCTCTTCCTCGAGAGCGGCAAGGACATGAACGCTGAGATCACCATCCCCACCAGCCTGACCCAGGAGTTCAAGGACATCCAGAACGCCAACGGCTCCACCATGAACCTCCGCATCGGCGAGACGGTGCGCCGCATCGACCTGCTCTACGGTCTGCTGGTGGCCAGTGCCAACGACGCGGCCAGCGTCATCGCCAGCGACGTCTCAGGCGGCGACCTGACGGCCTTTGTGGCCCAGATGAACGCCCGCGCCAAGGAGCTGGGCTGCATGGATACCACCTTCTCCTGCGTCCACGGCCTGTACGACTACGGCAACGTCTCCACGGCAGAGGACCTTGCAAAAATTGCCGCTGCCTGCTACGCCAACGAGACCTATATGCAGGCCGCGAACACCCTCACCTATACGTTGCCCGCCACGAACCTGCACCAGAACGAGCGGAGCATCAAGTCCACCAACCTCATGCTGGACCCGGAGTATGCCTATCACCGCGACTATGTCCGGGGCATGAAGACCGGCTTCACCACCCTCGCAGGCCGGTGCTTCGTCACCTTTGCCCAGCAGGACGGCCACACCTACGGTCTCGTGGTGCTGGGCAGTGATATGAACAACATCTACCGCGAGTGTGCGGAGATTTTGGACTGGGCCTTCTCGAGCTTTTCTGACCGTCAGCTCGTGGACACGGAGACGGTGCTGACCACCGTCCCGCTGACCAAGTGCCGCACGGAGAAAGCCGTGGAGCTCTACGCCGCCGGCGACCTCAGCGGCTACGGCCACGCCGACGATGAAGTGACCTTCGAGTTCTCGGTGCCGGAGAGCACTTCGGCCACCGTCAAGGAGGGTGCTGTGCTTGGTACGGCCACCGTCTACCTCGACGGCTACGAGATGGGAACGGTGGACCTTGTGACCCACAAAGAATATGTGTCGGACTTTCGCACCGACACCAAAACGACTCTTCTTCTCATGGCCGCGCTCATCGGCATCCTCATCGTGCTGGGCTTCCTGACGATGGTGGCCGGCGGCGGTTCGCTGAACCTGCGGCGGCGGAGTCGGTCCCGCAGAAGATAATAGAATCAAATAGCAATAGTAAAAGCTCCCCGGAAGGGGAGCTTTTGCTTTATCCAAGCTTCGCTGCAAGAACGGAAAGCGTGATTTTGGGGTTCACCTGCGCGGCAAGCCGCTGAATGGCCGCATCGGCCAGCGAGAGGGCGCGGCGGGCGGCGTCAGCCGTCAGAGGGGTGCTGGTACATCCCCGGAGTCCGGCGGCGGCCACGGCCCGGAAATCGCCCAGCAGGGCCGCTGCTGCGGCCTTGTCCTTCTCGTACCCGGCCAGCAGGACGGCGGCGGCATAGCTGTCGTGAGCCGCCGCGGCCTTGGCCAGAGTCAGGGCCTTTTCCACCTGTTCCCGGCGGGCGTCGTCCCGGGCGGCGGCAAGCACTGTGCCGATGTGGCCGTCGAACAGCTCACTGTAGAGCCGGGCCTGCTTTTTGTCCACGCCCTGCCCGATGCACCACTGGGCGCATTCCTCGGGGCTGACCGGGGCCACGGCGAAGCTGATGCAGCGGCTGCGGATGGTGGGCAGCACACCGGCCAGCGAATCTGCCGTCAGCAGGAAGAGCACGCCTTCCGGCGGCTCCTCCATCACCTTCAGCAGGGCGTTGGCGGATTCCTCGTTCATCCGCTCCACATGGTAGAGCAGGACGGCGCGGCCCTCGGCGGAGAGGCTGGTATTGAAAATTTCGGTGCGCATGGCCTTGACCTGACTGACGAGATACCGCCCGCCCGAGCCCATGCCGGTGACGGAGATGGCCTCCCGTACCACGCCGGTCTCGATGCGGCCGCTGTCGCGGTCACCGGCTTTGCCCACGGCACGGCAGCATTCGCCCCGCAGAAGGGCCTCAGCAGGTGCGCCGCCTGCCGGGTAAAGATAGTCTGCCGCCACGCACCGGGCCGCGTAGCCCGCGCCCAGGCCCGTCTCGCCCACCAATAACACGCTGTGGGTCAGGCGGCTGCTGCCCAGCATCAGGCGGACGCTGTCTTTCAGGGCCGCATTGCCCGCAAGGCGGTCTATCATCATGTGCGGCTCACCTCCGGTTCTTCCGCTTCCACTGCTCCCGGCGTATCCACGCCCGGACGCTGCGCAGTGCCTGCGGCCCGAAGAAGAGCACAAACCCCAGCATACTCAGCAGATAGCTCACCTTATACAGCCACCCGGCAGTCAGGAAGCTGAACAGCCACATGGCAGCGGCGAAGAGACCGAAATACTTCACCCTTACCGGGATGACGAAGAACAGCAGCACCTGCACCTCGGGGTAGAGCATGGCGAAAGCCAGCAGCAGCGACAGCGACAGGCAGTAGGTGTCGGCGGGGATGCCGGTGACGAGACAGCCCAGCACGGTGCCGATCATCCCCAGCAGGAAGTAGAGGTTGAAGCGGAAATCGCCCCATTCCTTTTCCAGCGCCGTTCCGATGAACCATGTGAAGTAGATGCCGAGGATGACGCTCAGCGGCCCGCCCCCCGAAAACGGGATAAAGACGAAGGTGATGAGCCGCCACACCTGCCCCATCAGCAGCAGACTCCGGCTCAGGCCGAGATAGACCGAGATGAATTGGTTGACGAACAGTTCGATGGCGTAGACTAAAATCTGTCCACCTACGATGATAGAGATGAGGTTGGGGATGCAAAAGCGGCCGTATTTCCGCTCAAGGCGGGAGATCCAGTTCATAGGCAGACGCCTCCGTGAAAAGAAATTTTTGCGGCCCATGTCCGGGGCCATTTTCTGTCTTTCATTGTATCATGTTTGCCCGGCCCATTCAAGAAAATCCGTGGGAAGTGCGGGACTCCATTTTGGTGCGTTATCGGAAGAGTATCCCGTCTGGAATGATTTTTTAACTTTTTCCACTGGGTTTTCCACCGATTTTGTGAAAAAGAAGTGGGGTTTCCCACAGTGTTTTCCACTTTTTCCACCGAGTTTTCCACAGAAAATTGAGTTTTGGGTTATACACGATGTATTCCAAAACGGGAAAAGAGGGAAAATCTGGAGAGAAAAGGGGTCGAAGAGCCTTTTTTTGAAAAGAAAGTCGAGGTCAAAAATTTATTTTCTGCGGCGTTTCGCACTTGGGGCAAAATCGCCTCTCCCCTCTGGAATTTTTGACACCCGAGTTTTCCACAAACACTGCCTGGCAAAAACCATGTGTGGAAAACCGTGGGAAAACCCGAGTTTTCCACAAACTTTGCAGGGAGAAAAGAAAAGCGCCCCCGGGGCCGGACGGCCTGCAGAGGCGCTGGAATGCTGGAAAATTTATACGGCCCCGTAGATGCCGTGGACGGAGACTTCGCCGGTGAAGACCTTCACCTCGCCGCTGTCGGTACGGACGATGAGCTGGCCGTCGGCGTCCACATCGATGGCTGTGCCGCTGCCTGTGCCGCCGCCCGGCAAATCGAAGGTGACGTGGCGGCCCAGGTTGACGCAGGCCGCCTTGTACTCGTCCCGGAAGGGAGCGAAGCCCTCCCGCGCGAAGGTGTAGAGCGGACGGTCAAAGCCGAAGTCCGTCAGCGCCTCGGCCAGCCACTGGGGGTCGGCGGCAAGATCCACTTTCGCGCCCTGCAATTCGAGGGAGGTGCCGTTGGGCAGGTTTGCGGCGTCGAAATAGCTCTGGGGCTGTGCCAGATTGATGCCGATGCCGCAGACGATGCCCCGGCCCTGCATCTGGTAGCCGTAGCTGACGCTCTCGCAGAGGATGCCCACGATCTTTTTGCCGTTCAGCAGCAGGTCATTGGGCCATTTTATCTGGCAGTCCACGCCGTAGCGCTGGGCCAGCTGATCGCGGACGGCAAGGCTTGCCAGCAGCGGCAGGGTGGCAGCGGCTCCCGGATGACCGCCGTATAATAGAGGGCGCGGCCCTCGGCGTTCACCCAGCTGCGGCCAAGACGGCCCCGGCCTGCGGTCTGATTGGTGGTGTATACCGCGCCCACCGGGCCGAACTCTTCAAAATGCTCTTTTGCGTAAGCGTTGGTGCTGCCGCACTCGGACAGCCAGCGCACCTCGTTGATGCTCATGCTTTGGGTACCTCTTTGTGCTCGTGGCTGACCACCTTGCCGTCGGCAAGGGTCAGGATGCCGTAGGTGTTGGGGCCGGTGTAGCACCGGCCGCAGGAGCCGGGGTTGAACAGGAACACCCCGCCCCGCTCTTCTGCCACCGGGATGTGGGTGTGACCGAAGAGGGCGACGTTTGCGCCCCGGGCTGCGGCTGCGTCAGCCAGCGTGTCGAGGTCGTATTTCACCCCGTACATATGGCCGTGGGTGTAGAAGACGACCACCCCGTCAAAGGCGGCAAGCCCGTCCAGCGGCTCCAGCGCACCGAAATCGCAGTTTCCGGCTACAGCATAGGCCCGCAGAGAGGGGTAAAAGGTGAGCGCCTGCTCGAGGTCGCGCAGGCCGTCGCCCAGAAAGATGAGCGCGTCGATGCTGTCCGCCTCGGTGGCCAGAATGTTTTCGAGGGCCAGACGACTGTTGTGGCTGTCGCTCAAAATCAGAAGTTTCGTCACGGGAAAAGGATCCTCCTCAAATTTTATTCCGGGTCGCGCTGCTGGATGGTCAGCAGTGCCTTATATACTTCGCTCTTGGAGTAGGGCGTCCCCTGGGCTGCGGCCTTGGCGGCGGCAGTGGGGCCGAAGCCCTGTCCGGTCAGCTCGAGGGCGCGCTGTGCGGCCTGTTCGAGGGTCATTTCTGCTTCCGGCTCTGTGGAAGCCGGCGCACCGGCCATGACCAGAACATACTCGCCTCTCGGCTCGTTGGCGGCGTAGTGGGCCTGTGCCTCCCCGAGGGTGGTCTTCCAAATCTCTTCGTGGAGCTTGGTCAGTTCACGGCAGAGGGTGATGCTCCGCTCCGGACCGAAGGCGTTCACGAGGTCGTCCAGCGTCGTGCGCAGCTTGTGGGGTGCTTCGTAGAAGATGACGGTCCGCTTTTCACCCAGAAGCTCAGCAAGACGCTCTTTTTTCTGCTTCCGGTTCACGGGCAGAAAGCCCTCGAACACCCAGCGGGAGGTGTCCTGGCCCGAGACGGCCAGCGCCGTCACGCAGGCAGACGCCGCCGGGACAGGCACAACTTTGATGCCCCGGGCCAGCGCGTCCCGTACGATGACCTCGCCCGGGTCAGAGACGCAGGGCATTCCGGCGTCAGAGCAGAGGGCGCAGTTCTCGCCCGCCTCAATGCGGCGCAGGATACCCTCGCCCTTCTGCAATGCGTGCTCGTAGTAGCTGACCATCGGCTTTTTCAGGCCCAGATAGTTCAGCAGCCGCATGGTCACGCGGGTGTCCTCGGCGGCCACGAAGTCCGCCGCGCCGAAGGTGGCGGCCACGCGGGGCGGCATGTCGTCCAGATTGCCGATGGGGGTTGCCACGATATAAAGAATACCGGCCATGATTGACCTCCCTGATGTTGTTATTTTACTTCTCCGTACATCGCCGCCCCGGCGGTGATGAGCACATCTGGTTCGATGCGCAGGCCGGTGCGGCGGTTTTTCTGGGCTTCCACAAGAAAAAGACACGGCGCGGCGTCAGGCTTATTCTTCACAAAGGCCAGACGCTTCGGCTCGAGGCGATGCGCCCGCAGCACAGCCAGCACCTCGGCCAGACGCTCGGGCCGATGGCAGAGGGAAAGCTTTCCGCCGTCCTTCAGCAGGCGGAAACCACAGGCGCAGACATCCTCGAGGGTGCAGTCCGTCTCGTGGCGGGCCGTGGCACGGCCTGCGTCGGTGCTCTGCGGCCCGGCGGTAAAGTAGGGCGGGTTGCAGGCGCAGACATCGAACTGGCCCTCCCCTTCCCGGAAGGTGCGCAGGTCGGCGAGATAAGGGGTGATGTGCCCGATGCCCTGCGCGGCCACAGCCTCCTGTAAGAGCGCACTGGCCTCGGGCTGCAATTCCACGGCGGCGCAGGGGCCGCGATGGCCCCGGTCGTGCCACTCAAGGCTCACGATGCCGCAGCCGGAGCACAGGTCTGCCGCCTTCTGGCTGCGCCGCGGCTCGCAGAAACGGGCCAGCAAAAGCGCGTCCGAGCCGAACCGGTGGACGGCGGAGCAGTATACTTCTGTTTTATTATACAAAATCTCGGTAGAATGTTCCATACGCCCAGCCGAAATCCTCCGACAAAATATTGTGTCCCGAAAGATGAAAAAATTATGCAAGAAAGAAAAGCAGCAGACCCGCCTGGCAGGTCTGCTGCTTTTGATGCGTTATTCGCGCGCTATCTGCTAAAAATTATTCAGCGGTGATAGCACCGGTGGGGCAAGCGCCCTCGCAAGCGCCGCAATCGATGCAAGCGTCTGCGTTCACAACTGCAACGCCGCCCTCAACAGCGACTGCACCAACGGGGCAAGCGCCCTCGCAAGCGCCGCAGCCAACACATGCGTCAGAAACCTTGTGTGCCATAATAGAACTCTCCTTTATCTCCCCGTGCTCAGTATTTATGAAGAAATCTGCCCCTGCACGGCTCTGGCAGACCCCTCGGAAATCGTATCCTTGACTGCATTCTAACAAAGCCGTTTCAAAAAGGCAAGACTAACCGTACCCGCCCAAAGGCAATTTTTCGTTTTTTGGTGGGTTGCACAAAAGCACAGGCTAACTTTTGGAGAAATTTGAAGAGGTTTTTTGGCGAAAATCACGAAGCAAAGTTAGTTTTAACAGACTAACTGCTCGGAGACTCCGCCATTTCCAGCCTCTTATTTTTTATCTTTTCTGCCGCAGCCGGGGCAGGACGAGGTGCCGTCGGCGTTGGCCGAAGCCACCACCGGGGCAGGGTCGCGCACGCCGGAATAATCGTCGTCCGGGTCGGGGCGGCGGGGTGCGCGCTTGCCGCCGGAGATATACTCGCAGACGCTCACCTTATAGTACCGGGGCGCGAAGGCCTCGGTGCCGCAGCGCACCCGCAGATAGCCGGAGATGGGGTTGACCTCGAGCACAGTGCCAAGGCCGTCCGGCGTGCGGACAGTGCTGCCCACCATGGGCATGATGCTGTTCAGGTACTCGTAGGCGCTCTCCTCGTAAGCCAGGCAGCACATCAGGCGGCCGCAGGCACCACTGATCTTGGTCGGGTTGAGGGAAAGACCCTGCTCTTTTGCCATCTTGATGGAGACGGGCTGAAAGTCTTTCAGGAAGCGGCTGCAGCAGAAGGGCTGGCCGCAGATGCCCAGACCGCCTATCATCTTGCTCTCGTCGCGCACGCCGATCTGGCGCAGCTCGATGCGGGTGTGGAAGATGCCGGCCAGGTCCTTGACCAGCTCACGGAAGTCCACACGGCCATCGGCGGTGAAATAGAACATGATCTTGGAGCGGTCGAGGGTGTATTCGGCCTCCACCAGCTTCATTTCCAGCCCGTGGCGGGCGATGCACTCCTGGCAGGTGTGGTAGGCGCGCTTTTCGTCCTCACGGTTCTGGCGCATCCGGCGCACATCCACGCTGTCGGCCATCCGGGTGATGGGCTTGAGGGCCTTGGGGACAGCGGAGTCGGCGATCTCCTTCACGCCCTGCACCACTTCGCCGCACTCCACGCCCCGGGCCGTCTCGACGATAACATAGTCGCCGGTCTTGATGGGGGTGTCTGCGGGGTCAAAATAATAGGTCTTGCCGTTGTCCTTGAAACGGACGGATATAACTTTCTTCATAGCATTCCTCTTTGGGGTCGTATCGAACGTATATAAGCCCGGAAAATGGGCCTTATGCAGTCTGGATAGGCGCTGTGCCTGAAATTGCGATAAAATTCCATTCTGCATTTTAGTATAGCATAATCCGGCCCGTATTTCCACGAAATATGGCAAGAAAGTAGCCGGGATATTCCCATTGACTTCCTAAACTAAGGTGATTTAAGGAAAGTTTTGTTAAAGATTGACTTCAGGACTATTGCAAGGGGGATTCCCTTGTGTATAATAGGAATGATAAGAAGCGTTCAGAGGGTACTGCTGTGGTTGCGGCGTACCTCTTGCCGCGCGGCGGCATAAAAAAGAAATGGATAGGAAATCATGGAAAAATTCAGTGTCAAAAAGCCGTTCACCATCCTTGTTGCGGTCATCATGGTCCTGCTGCTGGGCTTCGTGTCCATCACGAACCTGCAGACGAACCTTCTGCCCGACATCAGCACGCCATACCTCATGGTGGTCACTGTCTACCCCGGTGCCAGCCCGGAGCGTGTGGAGTCAGAAGTCTCCGATGTGATGGAGAACGCGCTGGGTACAGTGTCCGGCGTCGAGAGCATCACGGCGACCTCGGCAGAAAACTACAGCCTTCTGCTCATGAAATTCGCCGAAGGCACCGACATGAACAGCGCGATGGTCAAGACCTCCAATAAGGTGGACCAGACCGCGACCAGTCTGCCCAGCACCTGTCTGACCCCCTCCATCATCGAGTACAGCCTGAACATGAACGCCTTTATGACGGTGGCTGTCAGCCGGGAGGGCAGCGATGTCTACGATCTGTCGGACTTCGTGGATAACACCCTCGTGCCTTATGTGGGCCGCACCAGCGGCGTTTCCAGTGTGTCGGCCAACGGCCTCATCGAAAAGATGGTGCAGGTGCAGCTGAATCAGGATAAGATAGACGAAGTGAACGCCCGCCTGCTGGAGCTCATCGACACCCAGCTGGCCGACGCCCGCGTCCGGCTCGACGCCGCTGAGGCGCAGATCGCCGCGGGCCGCGCCGAGTATGAAAAACAGCTGAAAAACTTCGGCAACACCGTCTCCGATACGGTCATGGCCCAGATGGGTACGGAGGTGGCCGACGCCGTCACCGTCGTGCGCGACCAGGCGCAGGCTTTGCTGAACAGCGTCAACCAGCTCATCGGCGTGGTCAATGAGCCGGAGATCCAGCAGGCCCTCATCGACGTCCGCGACGGCCTGCAGCGGGTCGTGGACCAGTTCAACCAGACCGGTATGCGGGACATCGACTCCCTCATCGAGATCGTCGGCGAGCTGCGCGACATCACCGATAAGCTCACCGCCGCTCTACAGGAGCTGCAGGGCCGTCTGGGTACCAGCGACGGCACCGTCTCCGACCTTGCCAACGAGCTGGAAGTCTCCAACAGCCTGAGCACCATTTATAAGACTCTGGACGAGGTCATCAAAGCCATGGACAATGTCCCCGGCCTGATGAACCAGTTCTCCGTCGCTCTGGGCAGCTATTCCAGCCAGCAGCTCAGCGCCTATATGCAGTTCACCGAGGCCCGGGAGAAGCTGAAGGACTACGAAAACCAGCTGGAAGACGCCAAGCAGCTCTACGAGGAGACCAAGGAAAAGGCCCTTGCCAGCGCCGATGTGGCCAAGCAGCTGGACATCAAGACCCTCGCCCAGCTCATCTACGCCCAGAACTTCTCGATGCCCGCCGGCTACGTCGCCGATAAGAGCGGCGAGTCCTGGCTGCTGAAGGTCGGCGAAGAGTACGACAGCGTTTCGGACATCGAGGGCGCACTTCTGCTCCACGTCGATGGCTTCGGCGATGTCCGCCTCTCCGATGTGGCCGACGTGGCCGTCATCGACAACGCCGAGGCCAGCTACACCCGCCTGAACGGGGAGCGGGCCGTGGTGCTGAAAATTTTCCGCAACGCCAATTCCAGCGCCAGCAGCGTCTCGGACGGCTGCCTGAAGGCCTTCAAGGAGCTGCAGGCCCAGTATTCTGACCTTCACGTCGTCGTCCTGTCCAACCAGGGCAACTACATCACCATCATCGTCAACAGCATCATCAGCAGTATGCTGGTGGGCGCTGCGCTGGCCATCATCGTGCTGGCTATCTTCCTGAAGGACATCAAGCCCACCCTCGTGGTCGGCGTCAGTATCCCGCTGTCCGTCCTGTTCGCCGTCGTTCTGATGTACTTCACCGGCCTCGACATGAACATCATGACGCTGGCGGGCTTGTCGCTGGGCGTCGGTATGCTGGTGGACAACTCGGTGGTCGTCATCGAGAACATCTACCGTCTGCGGGGCCGGGGCGTACCGGCCGCCGTGCAGGGCGCTCGTCAGGTAGGCATGTCGGTCGTGGCCTCTACCCTTACTTCGGTCTGCGTCTTCCTGCCGGTGGTGTTCGCCTCCGGCACGGTGCGCAGCCTGCTGCAGCCCATGTCCATGTGCATCGGCTACTGCCTGATGGCCTCTCTCATCGTAGCCATCACCGTCGTGCCTGCCGCTGCTTCCACTGTCCTGAAAAAGGCTGAGCCGAAGCGTCTGGTCTGGTTCGAAAAGATTCAGGATAAGTATGCCCATAGCCTCGAGTGGTGCCTGCAGCACCGCGCTCTGCCGCTGCTGGCTGCAGTCGTCCTGCTGGCCTTCTGCGGCTGGAAGGTCTTCTCCATGGGCGTCGTCCTTCTGCCCGAAATTTCCAGCAATGAGGCCACCATCGCCCTCTCCACCGACGACGGCCTGACCAAAGAGGAATCCTACGGTGTGGCCGGACAGGTCGTCGAGGCCGTCATGGCCGTGGACGGCGTGGAAGAGGTGGGCGTCACCACCGATACCACTGTGGCCGGCATCGACATCGGCCAGCTGGGCCTGCCCAGCGCTATTACCGACCTGCTGAGCGCCGCCAACAGCTACGGCAGCTACCGGTTCAACGTCATGCTGGACGAGTCACTGTCCTCTACCCGGATCGCCGCCGTGGAGCAGGCCCTGAATGATGCCGTTTCCGGCGTCGAGAACTGCACCGGCACCGTCGAGATCAGCGGTATGCAGGACCTGACCAGCCAGCTGAGCAGCGGCCTCTCTGTCAAGATCTACGGCCCCGACGCCGATACCATTACCGCACTGGGCGATAAGGTCGTCCAGATGGTCAACGACACCGAGGGCTTCGCCAATGCCGCCACCGGCCTTGGTCAGGGCGATGCGACCATCAATCTGGACATCGACCGCGACAAGGTCCGCGCCTATGGCCTGACGGTTGCGCAGGTCTACCAGCAGATCGCCGCCAAGCTCACCACCACCACGACGGCGGAGACGCCCGTCACGGTAGACGGCTCCACCATGAAAGTCCAGATCAGCGATAATCTTGATCCTATGACCAAGGAAAACATGATGGACATGACCTTCACCACCAGCGTCATGGACGCCACCGGCACCATCACCACCGGTACCTGTACGCTGGGCGATATTGCTTCCTGGACGACGGGTACGGCCCCCGACTCCATCACCAGCGAGAACCAGACCCGCTATATCACGGTGACGGCAGACACGCTGGACGGCTACAACACCACGGTCCAGTCCCGCGTGCTGCAGAAGACGCTGGACGCCTTCGCCCTCACCGATGAGATGCCCGAGGGCTGCTCCTTCTCGCTGGGCGGCGAGTCCTCCACCGTCAACCTGATGGTCGACGAGATGGTGCAGTGGATGGCTCTGGCCCTGCCCTTCGTCTATCTGGTCATGGTGGCTCAGTTCCAGAGCCTGCTGTCCCCCTTCATCGTCCTGTTCACGGTGCCGCTGGCCTTCACTGGCGGCCTGCTGGGTATGCTGGTCACCGGCCAGCAGCTGACCATGATCTCCCTGATGGGCTTCATCGTCCTGATGGGTACCGTCGTCAACAACGGCATCGTCTTCGTGGACTACGCCAACCAGCTGCGTCTGGGCGGTCTGGAGCGCCGTGCGGCCCTTGTCGCCACCGGCAAGACCCGTATGCGTCCTATCCTCATGACCACCCTGACCACCGTTCTGGCCATGCTGCAGATGGTGTTCAGCAACGATATGGCGAGCCAGCTCATGAGCGGCATGGCCATCGTCATCATCTGCGGCCTGAGCTATGCCACCCTGATGACCCTATACATCGTCCCCATCCTCTACGACATCCTCTTCAAGAAGCCGCCGCTGGTGGTCGATGTAGGTGACGACGGAATGGACGACATCCCCGATGATGCCGCCGAGTATATCGCGCAGTCGAACGCCGCCGAGGCTCAGCCGGAAGCATAATTTTATACAGATTCAAAAGGGAGCTGTTGCATTTTGCAGCAGCTCCCTTTTCTGTTTCGCAATATGTCCAAAAAATCTCTCGAAATTTTGGAAGATAAATCTAAAAGCATTCTCACACAAGTCTGGAAAACTGTGCTATAATCATAATTATGGACGAGGCCGGGGCTGCGCTGCCCTGACCGAAAATAATGAAGAAGGAGGCGAGCCTTATGGCACAGTTCCGCTCCAAGCCCTTTGGTGTGACCAAAAACGGCGATAAGGTGGATGAATACATCATCTCCAATCCCGGTGGACTTGAGATCAGCGTGCTGAACTATGGCTGTGTGATCAAAAATCTCTTCGTCCCTACAAAAACGGGTCCGGTGGATGTGGTCGTCGGACACGACACCCTCGCCGACTATGAGGCGGATTTCAACTCATCCGGCAGCACCTGCTGCGGTGCGTTCGTGGGCCGGTACGCCAACCGCATTGAAAATGCGGAATTTTCTCTCAGCGGCAAGACCTACAAGCTGGAAGCCAACAATGGCAAAAATCACCTGCACGGCACCTTCCCCCGCAAAATTTACGATGTGAAGATGTTCGGCGACACCCTTTTGATGGAGACCGAAAGCCCGGCGGGCGAAGACGGTTTCCCCGGAAATCTGAAGGTCAGTGTGCGGTATATCCTCACGCCGGACAACACCCTGCGGATGGACTACCGTGTGTCCACCGACGAGGACACCATCATCAACCTGACCAACCACACCTACTTCAACCTCGACGGCGGCGGCAATGTGCTGGGCCAGAAGCTCCGCATTTACGCTTCCAACTATCTCGAGGGCAACAACGAGACCTGCCCCACGGGTAAGATCCTGCCTGTGGACGGTACGCCGATGGACTTCCGCACCGGAAAGCCTCTGGGACGCGACCTCGACACCGGCTTCTACCAGACCACCATGGCGGGCGGCGGCTTCGACCACTGCTATGTCCTCGACCGGCCCCGGGGTGCCAGCCAGAGCCTCTGCGCCTGGGCGTCCAGCGACAAGACCGGCATCAGCATGAAGATGTACACCACCCAGCCGGGCATCCAGCTCTACACCGGCAACTTCCTGCAGGACTGCCCCTCCCCCGGCAAGGGCGGCGTCCCGCTGGAAAAGTACGGCGGCTTTGCCCTTGAGACCCAGCACTTCCCCTGCAGCCCCTCTCACCCGGAGTTCCCGACGACGGTGCTGCGGGCAGGCAAAGTCTTCCGAGCCAACACTACGCTCCGCTTCTTCACCGGCCGTCAGTGCGGCCGATTATAAAAGAGAATCCGTTTTCTAAGCAAATATCAGCCGCAGCAAAGGGAAGCTCTCTTGCGGGAGCTGCCCTTTGCTGTTTTTTGCGTGTCCTCTCCATGCCTTGCGGACTAAAAATCTTTGCAGTTCATCAGACTGGCTGAAAAGATGCAACAAAAATACATTTTCATAAAAAAGCCGGTACTTGATTCTCTGTGCAAAAAGCGGTATCCTTTAGGCAGACAGAGCACAAGGGCTCTGTGCGAAGCAACATTTGGAACAAGAGAGGTACTGGACATGGCTATTTTGGTTTCCGGCGGCGCAGGCTACATCGGCAGCCACACCTGCATCGAGCTCCTGAATGCCGGCTACGACGTCGTCGTGGCGGACAATTACTATAATGCATCCCCTGTGGTCCTCGACCGCGTCAAGCAGATCACCGGCAAGGACTTCCGCTTCTATCAGGCCGATATGACCAAACACGAGGATGTGGAGAAGATCTTCGCCGAGTGTCCCGACATCACGGCGGTCATCCAGTTCGCAGCCTATAAGGCCGTCGGCGAGAGCGTGTCCAAGCCCATCGAATACTACTACAATAACCTCAACT
>OCPS01001676.1_pt1 | contig 17167 bp, 16 predicted proteins | sample 1538651 | NCBI WGS metagenome assembly OCPS01 (sample SAMN04571715, study PRJEB22368) | human gut metagenome | biome: human gut; material: stool | host: Homo sapiens | place: Luxembourg | collected 2012-09-21 | reverse complement strand
TTTTCGCCTATCGAATTTCTTAATAATAGTGTCCAATATGATTGACAAACCTACACTTGGAAAATTTTTTGCCCTAAATACTTACCTTCTTCACAGCCGACCACTTGCCGTACACTTTGGTCTTGCCAATTGTCTTATAATCCCTTGCCTTGACGTAATATGTCTTTTTGCTTTTAAGACCTTTTATTGTGCCTTTGTTCTTTGAGTTTCCGCTGAGCCACAAGGACTTGCTGTTCTTAAAACCGCTGTTGTCAGCATATGACACTTGATAGCCTGAATTTGAGCTGTGCTTTGCAAGAGTGACCGCTATCTTCTTTCCACTCTTGTCGCCCTTGGCAGAAATGCTCTGTCCCTGTGGGTTTATCTTGAAAGTCTTTGTTATCTTACCTGTGTAGCTTCCCTTCCCTGTGACAGTCACCTTAGCAGTGCCTATGCCCTTGTTTGCGGAGTAGCTTACAGTATAGTCCCTGCCCTTTTTGAGGGTGACATTTCCGTCCTTTACAGTGACAGCAGGCTTCAGCGCCTTACCTGTCCACACCTGATCTGACACCTTGACAGACGCCTTCCCGACAGATCTTTTCGTTGCTGATCTTACCTTTATCTCAGCGGAATATCCACCGTATACCTTCTTACCTGACACCGTTTCATAACAGCGTACTTTGTAATAATAATCTGTGTTTGCCTTGAAAGATCCATCTGTAAACTTTCCTTTTGCAGTCGTCCCCACGGCAGAATATTTTCCCTTTGCGCCTGTTTTCCTGTATATCTCATAACCGCATTTGTTAGTTGATCTGCCGGAAAAGCTGATCTGTATATCCGTGTTATTAACAGAATTAACAGACAATCCTGATACTCTCGGCAGGCTGATAGAAGAATCAGCGCTCTTTGACACTGCCGCAGACTTTGAACCGTTCACAGCGTTGTCTTTCAGCGAAGCCTTGCTGTGAGAGCTTACGCTTATGCCGCTTTTTCCTGAGCCACTTATGCTGTTTGAATTTACACTCACAGAATTGCTGTAATTTGACACGCAAATGCCGTTCTGCTTGCTGTTTGATATCTTATTATTGCTTAGAGCCACACTGCCGCAGTGGTCTGTAACAAGCACGCCATGCTTGCCTGCGCCAGAAACAGTGTTTGAGGTCGCCTTGCCCGAAGCGTTCTTGCTGAACACGATACCATGCCCTACGGCATTTTTAACTTTGTTGCCTGAGCACTCGCCCTTTGAGCCGTTATAAATAAGAATGCCCGTGTCCCCCGCCTTTGAAATGCTGTTGGACTTTATCACAGCGGAAGAATTTGCAGCCACTGCTATACCATGCTTTTTCGCTGAATTTACGCTGTTTGAGCTTGCAATATTGTTCTCAGAGCCGTTGTAGATATTTATTCCGTTCATTCCAACGTTCTCTATGGTATTGTTCTCAAGGGTATTCCCTGAGCTGTCAGTAACGGAAGCACCATTTCTGGCTGAGCCTGAAATATAGTTATCTGTTATCTTTATATTATCACACTCGTTGAGAGCAAGACCATTTTTATCCTTGTAATTAACACCATCCTGCTTTGTAACGAGAATATTTGATTCGATACTGCAATTCTCAGCGTCATTAAGTGCGATAGTGGTTCCGTTGCTCTCGATTCGATTTTCGATGATCTTTACTCCTGCCACTCTGAAATTATAGTCAGGGATAACACCATTGTCCTTGACCTCATACCCTGTCAGGCGTATGCCGCTTGTAATGCCATATTCGTCATCACCGCTTACAGAGATAGTGTTAGATGAAATAACAGAGTTTGCGTCGTCCTCAAAGCCGTCAACTGCTTCCTCCATAGACTTCACCACAGGGGGATTGAAATTGTTGTTAGGCAGGCTGGACATTGCCTTGAACTCTATACCGCTTGCGCAGTTTGTGATAGTGTTATTTGTTATGGTACAATTCTTATAATTGTACATTATCATTGCCACATCGTCGAGGTTCTCAAAAACGTTGTCCTCAATAAAGATATCTGTATAATAGATACCCAGGGTGGCGGAATGAGAACCAAGACCTCTGCAAATGCCTGAGAAAAGATTATTCTTTATGACCACATTTTCGCATGAGGTATCGTCAAAAGGCGCATAGCCTGCAAAAACTCTGCTGTTGTTCATGCAATCAAGCTGAATGGCTTCTTTTTTTCTGTAGCCTGTATATCCTGTAAAAGTACAGCCCTCTATGGTGACGTCAGCCGCACCGCCTATCTCCATATGATGACCGTTCTCGTTATTTTTGACGTGCATATCTTTCAGAAGAATATTTCTGCAATGTGCAAATCTGATATTTGAAAAATCTGCGGTATTCGGCCACTGGTCTGTGTTTCCGTTCCAAAGCCCGCCCTCGACGATAACATTTTTAACGCCGTCATAGCCGCCGATACCATTATTATCACACCTGAGCATAGGTCCATAGGAAATGCACCTTTTTATCTCAACGCCCTCTTCACAGTATATCCAAGTATCGCTGTATACCACAAGTGCAGAAGAAATAAGATACGTTCCCTTTGGTATCACGACCTTTGTGAAAATGCCCTGTCCTGAATTTTCCTGTGCAGCGTCAAGTGCCTGCTGTATCTGCTTTTCGGCCATGGCGTTTCCTGTGTTGTCTGCACCGAAGTCATTAACCACGTTATAAGTGACGATTTTCATGCCGTCTGTATCAAAATACGCACCTGTCACAGCCGTATCTGCAGCTTCTGCCACCGATGTTATAGCCGTAGAGAAGCCCTCGGGAATCACTGTGATAACGAGCAAGAGCGTTGTCACAAGTGCCGCTATCCGTCTGAAAACGTTTTTTTCACTGATAATTCTGTTGCCTTTAATGTTCATTCTGCTGTGTTCTCCTTAAAGTTCGGCTATATTTTTCTTGCCGCTGACAATTATTCGTACAAATAGTATTATAAATCATTTATAAGTATCTGTCAACAAATACTAAACTTTTCGTGAACACTGCACAAATTTGGCTGTGTATTTTTGGCACAAAAAAAGCTCCCCTGACGCATAAACGTCAAGAGAGCCTTTAAAGCAAAATATTTTACTGCACTTCCACTTTTTCGCCCATGATAGACCTGATAGCGTGGACACGGCACACCTCTGCACACTTTCCGCAGTTTGTACACTTTTCATAGTCGATAACAGCGTGGTTGTTCTGCACTGTAACGGCACCTGACGGACAGTTTTTCTCGCACAGCTTACAGCCTATACAGCCGTTAGGACAAACAGACCTTGTCACTCTGCCCACATCTCTTGATGAACAGCAGATATCCACAGCCTGAGAGATCCTTCTCACTGCGATAAGACCATTTGGACAGGCTTTTGCGCAAAGCCCACAGCCCATGCACTTTGCTTTGTCGATAACGGCAATGCCGTCAACGATAGATATTGCCCCCTGAGAGCAGACCTTGATACAATCGCCGTAGCCTAAACAGCCGCTTGTGCAAAGCTTGCTTCCGTCATAAAACCTGTTGCACGCCGCACAGCTCTGAATGCCGTCAAAATCGTATTTATGCGGTGTATGAGAGCAATCTCCCGAACAGCGCACGAAAGCCACCTGTGGCTCTGCTGCAGTCACTTCAACGCCCATTATCTCGGCTATCTTCTTTGCAGCAGCCTCGCCTCCAGGACGGCAAAGGTTACATTCCGCACCTTTGTTCACGATAGCGTCGGCATAGTCTGCACAGCCTGAAAAGCCACAAGCACCACAGTTTGCCTGCGGAAGAGCTTCTGCGATAGCGTCAACACGCTCATCCACCTCAACGGCAAAAACTTTTGAAGCCACCGTCAACAGAACGCCTGCCAATATGCCCAAAGCGGCAAATATAGCCAAAGGGATCAAATATTCCATATCATTCTCCTCTTTCAGAATTTCAGTTTTTGTTGTGTTTCATTATATTATTATCCATAAAATCAAGGGTCATCTTAATGCGGTTTTTGATATTAACGTCCGCTGTTCCCGAATCGTGATCGACCGCCGTTATGATGCTGTCTGGGTAGAGCTTTTTTATACGCTTTATTATGCCTCTTGCACAGGTGTGGCTCACAAGGCAGCCAAACGGCAACAGCATCACAACACCTTTGCAGCCGTTCTTCAACGCTGAACACATTTCTGCACCGATAAGCCAGCCGTCCCCCATTGTTTCGCCAAGGCAGCCAAAGTTTTCACCGTAGCTTTTCAAGGATCTATAGTCTTCCATAGGCTCGAAACCGTTTTGTACAAGTGCAGAATTCATTTTGCACCAAAGCGTTTTCATATAGGCAATAAGGACTTTTGCTCCCACACCTGCCAAGGTTTTTCTTCCGTAAATGTTATCATCATTTGTACAGGAATCGGCAAGGTACATTATGTATGGAACAAAGCCGCTCATATATATCTGACAACCGAGATCACGGAGGTATTTCTCCGTTTCACCATTGCCGAGAGCACAGAATTTTATGTAAAGCTCCCCTGTTACGGCGACCTTTTTGACCGATCTGCTTTTATCACAATTTATTGTAGCAAAGCTTTCGCATATCTTGCGGAATATGACGCACATTGAGATCGGATCGGCTGCTTTGCCATGTTCAAAGAGCCGTGACAGCCTGCTGTTCCATAGGCGGACTTTATCAAGCGTTTCACCCTTTTTTAGTTCATAGGGTGAAAGCTCATTATAAAGATACAAAAGCAAGTCACTGTAATAGATTGCTGCACAAGCCGTCAGCACCATTTTAGGCGTTATGGAAAATCCGCTGTGTTTCTCAACGCCGCTGACATTAAGTGACACCACAGGAACATTTTGCAGACCGGCTTTCAAAAGAGCTTTTCGCAGCAGCATAATGTAATTGCACGCTCTGCACCCTCCTCCTGTTTGAGGCAGCAGCAGGGCTGTTTTTGCGGTGTCATATTTGCCGCTTTTCAATGCACATATGAACTGTCCTATTATGAGGTTGCAGGGAAAGCAGACATCATTATTTGAATATTCCCAGCCTGCGTTTATCATTTGTGACCGACTGTATTCGTTCACCCCGATAACGTCGCACTTATATCCGCCGCTAAGAAATGCATATTTAAGCAGCGGAAAGTGGAAGTCAAGCATTGATGGTATCAATATAGTGTGGGTCTTTTTCATCGGCTTTGTAAATTCAACCCTTGATCGTTTCATATCGATAAATTATTATCAGATTATTCCCGAAAAGCCCATAAAGCTTAGCGAAACGATAGACGCCGCAATGAGCGTTGCAGGCACGCCCTTGAAAGTTTCAGGAAAATCGCAGTTTTCTATCCTTGCTCTTACTCCGCTGAAAAGCAAGAGAGCAAGAGTAAACGCAAGTCCTGTTCCAAGTGCGTTTGTAAGGGACTGAAGAAAATTATAGCCGTTGTCTATGTTTCCGATAGTAACACCGAGAACTGCACAGTTGGTTGTGATAAGAGGCAGATAAACGCCCAGTGCCTTATAGAGAGGCGGCATCATCTTTTTCATGACTATCTCAACAAGCTGAACGAACATTGCTATAACAAGTATGAATGCCACTGTTTTTAGATACTCTATGCCGAAGTGCTCAAGCAGTCTGTATACAGGATATGTGATAGCTGTTGCGCATATCATAACGAATATTACTGCTGCGCCCATTCCCACAGATGATTTCATCTGCTTTGATACGCCAAGGAAAGGACATATTCCCATGAACTGAGAAAGCACAACGTTATTTACGAACACACAGCCGATAAGTATAAGTATGTAGCTCATTTTTATGCCTCCTCACTCTCTGTTCTGCACTGACCCTTGCACAAAGCTGCATTAGGACAGCCTGAGCAGGATATCTCCTTTGGCGGTTTCTTGTTCGCTATCTTATTTACAAATGCGATAAGACAGCCAAGCACGAAAAATCCGCCTGCCGGCATGATGAACACTGTCATAGGATCGTCGCACAGGAAAGGTATCTTGAAACCGAACCATGAGCCTGTTCCAAGTATCTCTCTTATAGATCCCATTGTGAAAAGTGAAAGTGTAAATCCAAGACCCATTCCAAGTCCGTCAAGTATGGACGGAAATATCTTGTTCTTGCTGGCAAAAGCCTCCGCTCTGCCAAGGATAATACAGTTTACCGTGATAAGGGACAGGAATACGCCTAATGCACTGTAAAGCTCAGGTATATAGCCTTTCATAAGAAACTCGATAAGAGTAACGAAGCCTGCGATTATTACGATAAAACAAGGCAGTCTTACAGCCTTTGGGATAACGTTTTTCAAAAGGGATATAACAAAGTTTGAGCAGACAAGCACGAACGTCGTGGCAAGTCCCATACCGATACCGTTTTTCGCCATTGTTGTGACCGCAAGCGTCGGACACATACCAAGAAGCGTAACAAGCGTCGGGTTTTGCTTTATGATACCCTTTGTAAATTCATACAGATTAGAATTTTTCTCAGCCATTGAGTATCTCCTCCTTATGCTCGTCAAAAAGCTTTACAGCCTTTTTGCACGCAGATTTCATTCCCTTTGAAGAATAGGTGGCAGCGGTAACATTGTCGATAGAATTTTCATCAGTGTCAACACCAAAGCCCTTTAGCTTTGAAAGAAAACTATCATCCTGCACCTTTGTGCCAAGACCCGGAGTTTCACCTATAGAGAGAAATTCTATCCCCTCGACAGTTCCCTCGCTGTTTATACCGATAAGCAGATGAAGTCCGCCCTTTGAATAGCCGTCCTCAGTTATCTCGATAACGCATCTGCCGTTATCTTTATCTGTGATAATGGAGTTCACACCCTCTGTATCAAATGTGACAGGGGTCTTGCTGTCACCCTCGCCGTCAAGCATTATCTCATAATCGCCTTTGCCGAATATCTCCTCACAGCCCTTTTTCATATCGTCTGTAAGAACACCTGTATTGTCAACATATGTGGCATTATAGGCAAGCACCAAAAGTCCGCTGACAACTATACATATTATAGTCAGCACCAATGGAGGCATTATTTTATCTTTCATTCAGACTTCGCCTCCTTCTTCTTTGTTATAGCCCCTAAAGGCTTTGTTTTTGTTATCATGTCGATATATGGTGTAAGTATATTCATAAGCAGTATTGAGAATGAAACACCCTCAGGATAAGAGCCGAAGAAGCGTATCACACAAGTAATCACACCACAGCCGATACCGAATATCACCTTGCCTGTTTTTGTAACAGGAGTTGTAACATAGTCAGTTGCCATGAAGAATGCACCGAGCATTACGCCGCCTGCAAGTATCTGATAGATGCCGTCCTCGCCGCAAAGATATGAGAACACGAAAACTGTGCCGATAAATGCAAGAGGTGTATGTACTGAGATTATCTTCATCATTATAAGGTATATGCCGCCAATGAGCAATGCCGCCGCAGACACCTCGCCAAGACAGCCGCCTACTTTTCCAAGGAAAAGGTCGAGATAATCGGCAGGGGCGGAATGTGCCGCCGCAAGAGGTGTTGCACCTGTTACGATATTGTCAGGATCATAGAAAGGCACTACCCAATGGGTGTGAAAGCAAGCATAAGAACTATTCTTCCCACGATAGCAGGGTTGGCAAAATTCTGTCCCAGACCGCCGAAAAGCTGCTTTACTATAACGATAGCAACGAATGTGCCGATAGCAGCCTGCCAATAAGGCATTGTCACAGGGAGATTGAACGCCAAAAGCATACCGGTCACAAGTGCCGAAACGTCCTTTGTGGAATCAGGCCTTTTCATTATAAGATTGCAAAGCCTTTCCCATATGAGTGCCGTTATCATGCAGAAGCCTGTGAGCATAAGCGCACGTCCGCCGAAAACGTAGGCAGACATTGCAAGTGCAGGGCAAAGCGCCACAAGCACATGGGTCATCACCTTAGAGGTAGAAATATTATCCCTTATCTGAGGTGAAGGGCTTACCAGCATTTTTTCCATATTTTCTTACCTCCTTATGTTCTTATGAAAGCTTTTGCAAGCTGATTTTTCTCTGCAAGATCTCTCTTTGCAGGACAGACGTATGAACACGAACCGCAGTTCATGCAAAGACCCACCTTGAGCTTCATAAGAGCTTCCTTATCACGCCTGTCATAAGCCTTTTCAAGCTCTGTAGGCATAAGATTCAGCGGACAAGCAGAGATACATCTTCCGCACTTTATGCAGTTTGTCTGTGCGCACCTGTCCTCGATGCCCTTTTTCTTATCAGCCTTTTCACCAAATGCAAGAATGGCGTTTGTGGTCTTTGTCACAGGGGTGTCAAGCTCATAAAGGCACATTCCCATCATAGGACCGCCAAAAAGGGCTTTTCTAACCTTTTCTTTATCGCAGTCACCGAATTTCAGTATATCCTCCGCAGAAGTTCCTATAGGTACTTTCACATTGCATGGAGTAGATACCACGTCACCGTCAACAGTTATACGCTTTGATATGAGTGGCATACCTGTTTTGGAATACTCGCCGATAAAGCCTGCTGTGGTAACGTTCATTACGATAACGCCCTGATCTGACGGAAGCTGACCCTCGCCAACTGCACGTCCCGTGGTGTTGAATATTATCACCTTTTCTGCACCCTGAGGATAGCATGACTTCAGCACCTTTACTTCGATACTTTCATCATCAGCCGACTTTTCACGCATAAGCTTTATAGCCTGTGGCTTGTTGTCCTCGATGCCGATAACGACCTTTTTAAGCCCCAGCATATCACGCACGAGCTTTATTCCGCACATAACATCGTCAGCGTTCTCCATCATCTCACGGTAGTCGCTTGTTATGTAAGGCTCACACTCAGCGGCGTTTATAACAAGGGTATCGACCTTGTATTTGTTCTCGTCAAAGTTGAGCTTTATGTGCGTCGGGAAGCCTGCACCGCCCATTCCGCAGCAGCCTGACTGCCTTACGGCTTCGCAAAGGCTCGCTTTGTCTGTTATAACAGGCGGCTTTACGTCAGGTGATACCTCCTGCTCTCCGTCGGTGTCGATCTCCACCATTTTGCACACCTTTCCGCCTGCTGTGAGCAGTTCGGATATCGCCGCCACTGTGCCTGACACAGACGAGTGAACAGGGCATGACATAAAAGCGTTGCTTTCGCCTATGACCTGTCCCACAAGCACTCTGTCACCCTTGGCAACTGTCGGCTCGCAAGGTGCTCCCATGTGCTGTGACATGGATATCTTCACTCTTGCAGGCAGCGGCATGGCGATAGTTTCGCTGTTTTCCGTCCCCTTTTTGTGGGAAAGAAAAATGCTGTTGAGTTTCATAATTTTCCCCCTTATCATACTTTATGACTATTCAAACCTGAATTTATCATCACTTATACTTATCCTGCTCTTTATACTGTCAGAGCAATAAACTACGCCATTTTCATCAATGGCAATAACTTCTATATCTTCATCACTGAGCCACCTGTCAAGCTCACCGCTTCCGCCAATAAAAATGCAGGTAGACAGAAAATCGGTTTCAATGCCGCTCTGCCCTATCACAGTGACTGAAACAAGGTCTGTTTCGCATGGATAGCCTGTTGTCAGGTCAAAAATATGGCTCCACTTTTTGCCCTGTGCTTCAAAATAACGCTCATATCCACCAGAAGTGGAAACAAATCCACCGCCGCTTGTGAAGCTAAGGCAGATGTTATCGTCATCAAAAGGGTCTGTGACCGCAACCTTGAAATCTGTTTTATCCGGCTTCTGCCCGTAAAGAAGCGTTGACGAGCCAAAGCTCACCACCGCACAATCGGCTTTTTCACTATCCAAAAGCTTTTTCAATTCGTCAAGGGCAAAGCCCTTTCCGTCACAGCCCACGTCTATCTGTGTGCCGTTTTCAAGGACACATTCGTTCCCCGAAATCTTTATATTCTCATATCCAACAGCGGAAAGAGCAGTTTGTATCTCACTTTGCTCAGGCACTCTCGGTTCTTCACCGGTGACGTTCCAAAGTTCCGTCACTGCCCCTGCGGAAATATCCGCTCCGCCGTATTTTTTTGTAAGCTCTATGCTCTTTTCTATAAGCTGTGCAGTTTCCTCAGAAAGCTCAAGCCTGCCGCTCTCATTGAGCCGCGATATCTCCGAGCCTTCCTCATAAGGTGAATAAAGCTTTTCCAAAGCCTTTATCCTGTCCTTCACCGCCTCAGCGTCGCCGCCGTATACAGCCGCCGTGCATGGGCAATCCATGGCGAAAAATGTCGCTTCATCTGGCTTCTTATCAAGATGTATCATAACCGCTCCGCACACCATAAGAGCCGCCGCACACGCTACCGATACAAACAGCCGCCTTTCAGGCTTTTTCATTTTTATACCTCACTTGAAATTAGTTGAAAAGTGTGTTATAATATCCGAAGTATGATAACATCGGCATCAAAATTCTTATGTGCAAGCGAGCAAAATGTGTTCGCACTCTTTGATAAACGCCCTCAGTTCAGGATTTTTCCCCACTGAAACCTCGAGCCTGTTCACCTTTTTCCCTGCCATGCCAAGGATCCTGTCAAGGTCTTTAGGCTGAGCGGAAAGATATTTTACACAGCGTTCCATGGTTTCCTCAGTGTCAAGCTCAAAAAGCTTGTGGGAGTTGTGAGGATTTTCAGAGTAAAGCTTTCTCAAAAGCATATAGGTGCATATTTTCACCGCCATGTCCGTCTGAGTATCAAGACCCTTTATGCCGCTGTCTTTTATAATCTCCCTCAGCAGCTCGCTTCCCTCGTCCGGACAGCCTAACGCAGAGTTTTTTTCTCTGACCTTGACTAAACCGAACACATCTTCATAGGAAGCTCCGTAAAGCTTTATAAGAGCAATGATGATATTGACGTTCTGCTTTTTGCCGTGTTCAACGGCTGATATGCAAGACTGGCTGGTGCCAACTGCTCTAGCCGCACGGCTTTGTGTATAGCCGCTTTCTATCCTCGCGGCGGTAAGCTTCTCACCTATTCTGAGAGTCAGCTCATCTTTGCTGTCATTGCTCATGTAATATCTCCCATGTATAAAATCATATTGGTTTTTCAACCATTATTCTATTATACTATAAATTTATGTATTTGTAAATATAAAATCTATAAAATGACGTATTTAAGTGAAAAAAATTTGTGCAGGTTTTAAAGCACTTATCATAAAAGAAAAAGAAAGCAGGTATTTTAAATATGAAAGGCTACAGAATAGCATTTATCCGTCACGGAATGACGCAGGCAAATCTTGACGGACGTTATATCGGTACTACCGACTTGCCGCTGTGCAGAGAGGGTGCTGACCAGCTTTATGAAAAGATAGAAAAGTATGATTACCCTTCGGTGCAGAAGGTCTACACCTCGCCTTTAAAAAGGTGCAAACAGACTATATCTATACTCCAGCCTAACAGGCTTGTGGCTGAGATGCCCGAGCTTCGTGAAATGGACTTCGGCAAGTTTGAGAACAAGACCGCTGATGAGCTTATGAACGACCCTGATTATGAGCAGTTCATAAAAGGAGGACTTGACAATCCTCCGCCGAACGGCGAATCAACAAGAGATGTCATAAACCGCTGTTATGAAGCTCTGAACATCATCATTTCCGATATGATGTACGAGGGCCTTACAAATGTTGCGGTATGCACCCACGGAGGTCTTATAATGAATATGCTGGCAGGCTTCGGCGTGCCGAAAAGGAAGCCTATGGACTACGCCTGCGATTTCGGCGAGGGCTTTGAAGTCATGGTGACAGCTTCCATGTGGCAGCGTTCAAACGCTTTCGAGGTAATAGGAACATATCCGCCAAAATATGAGGAAATGCCTGATTACACTGTTGAGGATTATTATACCGACTAAGAGGATAAGTAAACATTAAAAACAGAAACGAGGGGGGAAAAGGCTTGACAAACAAAGAGATAAAACTATCGGCAAGAAAAAATATAAGCCAGAACATGGGAAACTGCGTATCGCTCACGGCATTTTTGTTTGCGGTGTTTGTATTTCTTGGTCTGTGCGAGCTTGCCCTTTTTATGCTTTTCAAACGAATCGGCTGGGAGTACTTTTTCTCGTGGCAGGGAATAAAAGATCATGTTTCCGTAAGGCTATTCTGGTTTCTTGACCTCATTGTCATTATACCTTTTGCATCTTTTGAAATGTGGACTGTCCGCAGATTTTTTGTTGATATTGCAAGAGCAGACAGCTATGTGGGATCGAGGCAGTATATAAACTCACATTCTTATGTATATTATTCCCACACCATGTTTTCTTCCATTATAATTAATTCACTGAAATTATTTTCCGCAGTACCTTTCGCTATCTCAACCTACAGCGTGTATTATTGGGGCTGGGTATGCAAGCTCAGCGAGCTTACCTCCGCAGGTCTTCTTTGTTTCATGTTCTCACTCGGTCTGTCTGTTGTGTTTTTCGGACTTATGGTGCATTACTGGATATCCCTTGCCCTTGCGCCATATATAATGACCCTAAACCCACGCACCAACATTTTTGACGCCTGCGATCTTTCCGTAAGGCTCATGGACGGTCAGCATGGCAGATATATCTCGTTCCTGCTGAGCTTTGTTATGTATATCCCCGTACTTCTGTTAGTATATCCTGTTTTTATTATCTATCCATATTTCAGACTAAGCTATATAGTGTTTTTGCAGGATATAATGGGAAGCTACTGGCAGGACAAAATGCCGTCAATGATAAAGCGCTGGAGGAAATACAGCAAATGACTGTGACAATAACAAAAGAAGAAAATGAAAAAGCCCTTGAATGTGTACTGCGTTCAAGGGGCTTTTCAAAAAGGCTCATAACAAGGCTCAAACGCACTGAAAACGGCATGACAAGAAAGGGCGTCCTTATCCGCACTGTTGACCTTGTATATGAAAATGACATCATCATGATAAACGAGGGTGACGGTGAATCTCTTGACCCTAATCCTGACCTGAAAGCTGATATCCTCTATGAGGACAGCGAGGTGGTGGTGTTCTCAAAGCCGCCTTTTATGCCCTGCCACCCGTCAATAAAGCATCGTGACGATACGCTGGGAAATCTTTTTGCCGCACTTTATCCAAGCCTCGCTTTTAGACCTGTCAACCGCCTTGACCGCAACACGAGCGGCTGTGTGCTTGTGGCAAAAAGTCAGCGAAGCGCCGCAATGCTCCAAAAAAGCTTTGAAAAGACCTATGTTGGAATAATAAAAGACCTGCCCCACTGCGGCGGGCGTATCTGTGCGCCTATCGCAAGGGAGCAGGAAACTATAATAAAACGCTGTGTGAGGGCTGACGGACAATATTCCGCAACGGATTATCTTGTACGCAAAAGGTTGGGAGATCTTTCTCTTGTGGACTTCTTTCTTGAAACCGGCAGAACGCACCAAATAAGAGTACACACGGCTTTTATGGGCTATCCTCTCCTGGGTGATGACCTTTATGGCGAGGCAAGCCCTCTTATAAGCCGTCAGGCTCTCCACTGCGAGAAAATGACTTTTCAAAGCCCCGAAAACGGCAGGATAGTGACTGTTACCGCACCGCTTCCCGAGGATATGCTCTGTCTTATGACACCCGACAGGTGATATCCGTTTCAAGCTCTACCGAGCCTAGCACTTCATCAAGGCGGTCGGCATACTTTAGATAGCTTTGCGGATATTTGTGACGGAAAAGCCGCCACACATCAAAAATATCCGTCCTGTTCTCATACAGGGCTTTGTTCCACACCCCTGTGATGTTTTCTTCAAGGCGCTGTTTTACAAGTGCCGCCACCTGGTCTGAACTTTTCTCGTCACGGATATCAAGAGAACTGTGTGCAAGAACAGTGAGCTTCAATCTGCATACGAGCCTGCCATTCTCGTTATCAAGCTTCAGGCTGTGGCTGTCAGAGGTTATCCTAACGTCCATGGGGCTTCCATTATATTCGATCATATCATAATACTGCTCTGCCTTTCCCGTGAGCCACAGACAGCCTGATGCGTCAGCGTGGGAAAGATAGCTCTCAAGCACCGTACCTTTTCGTATAAGGGCGGTCTTTTTTATTTCCAAAAGCGGCTCCTGCTGTTCCGCTGACTTTTCCTCATGGCTCTCCGCAAAATCTCCCAACGGTTGTTTGATAGAGATAACTGGCATTGCGATATACTGCGGTGATCTTATGCAGGAAAGCAGATCGATAAGGCGGCACTCCACCGTTATGCCGTTTTTCACACCCATTTTTATGACCTGTGTGAAGTTTTCTGAGGACATCGTTCCCCTTGTTAGCTGAACGTTCATAAGCTCCTCTGCGGTATTTTCCGCCAAGCAAAGCTCCACTCCAAGAAAAACATTTTTGTCCTTTATAGCAAAAGAGAACAGCTCCTCCGGAGAGGAAAGATCTATATTTTTATTAAAGCATATTATTTGAAGATGGCCAAAAAAGATCTCCCTGCCTATCTGATACTGACAGCCCTCAATGGCGTCACGGATACTCCTGCCTTTGCAATTGACAGTCTGTATATTGGACTGGCTCACATCAAGAGGAGTGTCAGAACCCATACTCTGGGTCTTAAAGACCTGCAGTGACACATTGTATTCCCCGTTTTCATAATCAACGCCCATGGCGTGGCAAAGAACACGCTCCTCGATATCCACCTGCCTGCCGAAAGAAGAAGACAACAGCGTCACTGCTGCGATAAAAAGCACAACAACTACCTGTATCTTACGCTTTTTCATCAGATCTCGCCCCCTTTTTCACAAATATCAGGCATAGAAGCGGTATTACGCCTCCGAGAAATATGAGTGGGATAGGGCTGAGCCCTGCGTATGCGATGCTCTCCCACTTGTGAGGCAAAAGCCAAAAGAGCGTTGCCACCGCAGGAATCACCGCTGTTATTATCACGCCCGATCCAGAACCGAGCTTAGGAAAAACATATCTCAGGCATCTGCCTGAACAATGGAAATATACTCCCAGCTTATATACCGAGAGCATTACCCACACGCCCATAACAGCGGCGTCATAGCGTTCTATTATGGCAGTGCGTGAAAATGCCGCAAGTGCGAAGAATGGCAGTTTTGCAAGAAGAGTGTAATCTCCAAGTATCATTGTGATAAAGCCTAAGACTATTTCAACAAGGGCAAGCCTTGTGAGCAGAAAATACACAGACGTTTTTGCTGCATTGCCCTTTGTTGAGGGTAAAAGAAAAACTATCACTGCAAGATAGGAGCTTCTTGCAAGCTCGCTGACAGCAGAATGAAAAATGCCTTTTCCAACGTTTCTTTCCGCAAGGTGAAAATCAACGAATGTGAAATCTTCAAGAGAGCTTATAACAAGGATAGATGTCACAAAGAGAAAAAGTACAAAAAGCACTGTCCCCGTTTTTCCTATGACCCCAAGGCCTGACATTGCAACATATATCCCGCAGGCGGCAACGCTGAGAACTATCATGAGCCGTGGTATATAATCAGAAAAATAATAATCCATAAAATAGGTGAAGGTGCCGATAACATAAAATGACACTGTAAGAAAATATGCAAGATACATTGTACAAACTCCCCTGCCTGCCCACTTTGAACGGCTCACCACAAGGGTGCATGGGTCATCATTAGGAAAGCGCTTGTGGAAAGCCGCCATACCGCATATCATAACTATCTGAAAAACTGTAGACAGCACTGTTCCAAGCATAAGTTCCAAAGCGTTTGCGGTGCTTTCAGGGAGAAATGTCATCATTGAAAAGGCTCTTGTACAGATAAGCATTGCAAAAAACTGCATTGGCGTAAGCTTTTTCATTGGCTTCCCCCCTTTTCGTCAAGCTTGTATTCTTTAATGGTGCTGTGAGTTTTCTCATATGACCGAAAGCTCCGCCTTGAAATAACGTCCTTTATACCCTTTGAGAAAAATGGCGTAACAGGAGCGGTGTAAGATACTGCAAGGTCGTCCATGGAGTTTATATTTATCATCAAAAGCACAGTGCAAAGTGCAATGCCATAAAGCCCCGAGCCACCGCCCACCAGGATATACACTAGCCTTAATATAGCCGTCTGTTGATAAAGGCTCGGTATAACGAACGATGATGTTGTGGTTATCCCCACCACTATAAGCAGAGGGGCGGACACAAGTCCGCTTTTTACGGCAGCGTCGCCTATGATAAGACCGCCCACTATAGAAACAGTGCTTCCCACAGGCTTTGGAAGCCGCAAGCCTGCTTCTTTCATTATCTCAAACAGAAGCATTAGCACAAGCACCTCCACTGTCAACGGATAAGGCGTTGACTCCTCTGAAACTGCAAGATTCAGAAGAAGCTTCAATGTGAAGACCTCAGGGTGAAAGCTCGCCAGTGCAACATACAGTCCCGGAAACGCCACCGCTAGAAAGAACGCAATATATTTCAGCCACCGCATAAAGGTGACGTAAAAAGGCTTTTCCGTAAAATCGTCCATGGTCTGAAAATTTTCCGCAAAAAGCGATGGGCAGATAAGCACAAATGGCGTGCCGTCCACAAAAACACATATCCTGCCCTGATTTAGCCTTGTGCATATCATATCAGGTCTTTCGGAATAAGCCATTTGTGAAAACACTGACGAACCGAAGCCTTCGTCGATAAAAGGTTCGATATATCCGCTTGTGAGAACAGTATCGAGCTTTATGCCTTTGAGCTGTTTTCTCAGCCTGTCCACAGCATCTGAGCTTGCCCGGTCGCTCATGTAGACCATGCACACGTCGGTGGAAGAACGCTTTCCTATCTGCATCATCTCAAACCGCAGCGATGGTGTTTTCATTCGTCGGCGCACAAGAGAAATATTAGTTCTTATTGTTTCCGTAAAAGAATCCTGTGCGCACATTATAGTCTGCTCGCTTGCAGGCTCAGAAACCGACCGCTTGTCGTAACCTTGGATACCGTAAACAACAGCCTTTGAAAGCCCCTCCACAAATATGACCGCAAAGCCCGAAAACAAAAACTGTATGACGTCACCATAATTAAAGACCGTTTTTCTCTCGGCGGCAAGCAGGCTTTCTTTTGTCAGGAAGTCGAATACCTGCTCTGAATTGCCCTTTGACTTTTGTGCAGAAAGCTCCATTATAGGTCTGAAAATAAGCTCTGACATTGCGCTCGTTGAGATCATTCCCTCTATGGATACCAACGCACAGCTTACGGAGCATATCTTCACATTCATTATGTTAAGATCCATTGAATTGCCTGTTATGGTGCGAAGGGAAGTCATGGCGGCGTCAATGGTCTTATCTATCTCAGCGTTTTTGTAGTTTCTGAAATCGGGTGTATTCATTTTGTT
>OCPS01001645.1_pt1 | contig 17416 bp, 9 predicted proteins | sample 1538651 | NCBI WGS metagenome assembly OCPS01 (sample SAMN04571715, study PRJEB22368) | human gut metagenome | biome: human gut; material: stool | host: Homo sapiens | place: Luxembourg | collected 2012-09-21 | reverse complement strand
CGGGGCGGTCATGGCCTCCAGGTCGTCCATCAGCATCGGAGCAGTGAAGATCAAATCCAGTTCGACAGGGCCGCATTCGAACGTATAGTACGTCTGTGTCGGCATGACGGTGGTCGCCGTCTGGACCGCTTTATTGTCAAACGTGTCTCCCCGTTTTACCTTCTTCATGATTCCCATGTCCACGTATGCACCTCCTCCGTTGTTGCGGCAGTGGGCAGCCAGGATGTTCCCCGTCGGTTTGAGCGTGTTGGCCACTTCCTGCGGGATTTCCTTCAGCAGGTCGTAATCCAACCCGTTGCCGGTTACGGCCACCTGCTTACCGTTGATGTACAACTCGATGTTGTCGTCGTGCGAATATTGCAGGAACAGATCTTCCTTATCCGTCCCCTCAGGCCAGTCGAACGAGCGGCGTACCCAGATGTCGCCGTCTTGCCAGGGAGTGGAGCGATACGGATTATCGTCTGTCCCGAATGCCGCCTTGCCTGTTTTCCAGCCTTTTGTCTCGTAATCGACGGCGGTCCATTCTCCCTCCGGCAGCTCGAATGTGTAGGTCGCCTCCCATAAGCCGGAAACCGCCGTACGTCACCTCTACTTTATCCGCTCCCATGAACCGGTATGAAACGCCGTCTACACGCAGGCTTCCCAACAGAGGGAAGTTACGGCCGGTCCAGTGGCGCACGCTTTCTTCGTTCAGGTGGTCGGCAAACGACCAGGCGCTGGTGTACGGGTCGATCGTTACCAGCGGTGTTGCCGGCGCCCGTAATTCGTTTTTGGCAGCAGGGGCATATACTTCGTTTGCGATACGCGTGTTCGACGAACAAGCACTCAGCAAAGCGACCGTACAAGCCGATAGCAGCATGATTTGTCTTTTCATTTTGTCTTTACCTTAAATTATTGATGATTTTAAATAATCTTCCCCTTTTTCGGTTGCCCGAAATTAAAAATAAAAAGCGATAGTCGGAAGCAACAAAGTTCTGCTACCGGCATATTGCAAGATTATTGAAAGCATTTGCATGATTTTTAAAATATCAAAATGTCATTACGACCCCATGTAAATCGGATTAGTACCCCATATATTTGGAATTACTATAGCGGGTGATATTTTTTAACGTTTCTATTTAAACTGGGGAGTGGCTGTTTTGCTGACGAAATGATATCGGGCAAGGCAGACATTGTTTTCATGGGCGGAGTAGAACCTCGCCTCTACGGGAGACCTTGAAATAACTTTTTTTGTGCTTCTTCTGTATGTGTATGTGATGGATAACGTTTATTTTTGTCGGTTACAGCAGTGCTGTTGTGGAATAGTGATAAGAATAGTTGATAAAATTAGGCTTTTTAGGCAAAAATCGATGAGGTACTTTACTAATATTTTACGTTGGATATCTTCACAGGAACACTTATATTTCTTGTTCGGCTTGCTTTTCATCATTCCGAACTGTGTTTTTCTGTTCACAGAGCCTTTACCTGTTCCGGTGGGCCTTGCTTCTATCGTCATGCCGTTGGCGTTCTGGATGGGAGTTCTGCTGCTGGCGCGTAAACCCGGAGTGGTGGTCTGGTGTCTGTTGCCGAAAATCATACTGGACGGAGGCCAGTTGGTCCTGTTGTATCTTTTCGGCGAGTCGGTGATAGCCGTGGACATGTTCCTGAATCTGACAAGTTCGAATGCTTCCGAAGCAAGCGAATTATTAGGAAATATTTTTCTTGTCATCGTTTGCGTCTTTTTCTTTTATACGCTTCCTACCTTGTGGCTGGCCACGCGTTCAATCCGCATGAAAGACAGGCTGACTGCCGTGTTCCGCAAGCGGTGGGCGTTCAGAAGCTTGGGGCTTTTCGGAGTGGGGGTGCTGCTCTGTTTCCTGCCTTCTTGGCAAAAGCATAGTTTCTCGCTCAAGAACGATGTTTATCCGGTCAATGCGCTTTATAATCTCTATTTTGCGATTACCAAATCGAACAAAAACGCCAACTATTCCATCTCTTCTGCCGATTTCAGGTTCAACTCGGTCCGGACGGGACAGGCGGATGGCAAGCGCGAGATTTACGTGCTTGTGGTGGGAGAGACTTCGCGGGCTATGGAATGGAGCTTGTATGGATATGAACGCAATACGACTCCGCGTATGGAAGGACTCGATGGTCTGGTACATTTTACGGATGTTGTGACGCAATCCAACAATACGCACAAAAGTGTTCCGATCATCCTGTCTGCCGCTAGTGCGGAAAACTATGGCGTGATATATGACGAGAAAAGCATCGTTACCGCTTTCAAGGAAGCAGGTTTCCGTACGCTTGTCATTGCCAACCAGAAACTGACTACTTCGATGATCGGGGCTTTCTACCGGGAGGCTGATACGTTTATCGATATGAGCACGTTCAACACCGGATCGTATCTGACCTCATTGTATGATGCCGCCCTTTTGCCGTATTTGGAAAAGGAACTGGATAAATCGGACGAGGATATGTTTATCGTCCTCCATACATACGGGTCGCATTTCAATTATCATGAGCGTTATCCGGCTGAGTTCCGGATTTATACGCCGGATAAGGCCGAAGGCATCCGCCAATCCTATAAGAAGGAACTGCGTAATGCTTACGACAATTCGATCCGTTATACGGATTATGTTTTGGGAGAAATCGTCGACATGTTGAAAAAGAAGGAGGTTTGTGCGTCGATGCTTTATCTGAGCGATCACGGAGAAGATATTTTCGATGATGCACGTGCTCGTTACCTGCATGCTTCGCCTATACCGACTTATTATCAGCTCCATATCCCGTATATCATCTGGTTCTCGGACGATTATCGGACCGTTTTTCCGGAGAAATACCGGACGGCGATCTCTCACGGGGCTTATCCGGTCAGCACGAACAGTGTGTTCCATACGGTATTGGATATTGCCGGTGTCCGGACTTCGGTATCCGATTCCACACTGGCCCTGACCAACCCAGCTTTTGCCGTTCGTGACCGTATGTTTCTCGGTGATCACGACGAACCTGTCCCGTTCTGGAAGGTTGGATTGAAGAAAGCGGATCTCGTTATGTTGGACAAATGGAAAATAGCTTATAGGAAAGACTAATGAGCGCACAGAATGGACATATTACAAGTAAAGTCATATTGGGATACCTGTTATTGATCCTGATAGCCGTGTGTTCGGTCGTTTATATTTATAACATTATCGAACAGTTTGCTGGCGAAGACGACCCGAACAACAAATCGAGGGAGAAGGTTTATCTCGTGACCAATACTCTGTCGTTACTCTACGAAAGCGAAGCGCTCGGACAAATGGTCGGGTTTCCACAGGGGGAAATCAAGCATTTCAACCGCACGCTGAACAAGGCTTTGCAGAATATGGATTCCTTGCGTACATTAGTGTCGAATCCCGCACTATATCCCAAGATCGACACGATCGATATGTTGATCGAGCAGAAGCGTTGGAACACGCGCCGCCTGTTGGAAACCTGGCGTGAGACGAACGCGGAACATCTGTATACCCAAAACATCGAGAAGGTGATCGCCCGGCAAGATACGATGATCCGGCAGGTCGAAATACAGGAGCGCGTGATCGTGCACCAGGATTCCGTGAAAACTCCTCAGCCCCATAAGCACCGTGGCTTTTTCCGCCGGCTCGCCGATGCATTCTCACCGCCTAAAGAGGATTCGACTGTTATCGTGAATACGACCCGGCAGATCGTGACTGATACGTTGGTGAATTCCTTCAACCCGGCAGACACGATCGTGACGGTCCTGAAAAATTTGCAGGACAGTGTGGCCGATCAGCGTAAACAGCTTGTCGACCAGCTTTTAGAGCGTGCCGCTAACTTGCGTTATAATAATAGCATCATCACGAGCCGAATCAACCAGATGTTGCGCGATATAGAAGAAGAGGAGATGAACGCGTCGATGGAGCGTGTTGTGAAGAAACAGGAGGTGCTGCGCGAAACCTCTTATCTCATTGGCGGCATCGCTATCCTGTCGCTGATTATCGTGGTGGTCTTTATCATTCTGATCACGCGTGATATCTCCAGGAGCCAGTATTACCGGCAGCAATTGGAGAAAGCCAAGCAATATGCCGAAGACCTGCTCCATAGCCGGGAGAAGTTGATGCTGACGATCAGCCACGATATCCGTGCGCCGCTCTCGTCCATAATCGGTTATATAGAACTGCTGCTGCGCCGTCGTCCGGACGAAAGGCAACGTTATTATTTGGAAAATATGACTGGATCGGCCAATCATATCCTTTCTCTGGTGAACGGTTTGCTTGATTTTCATCGATTGGAATCGGGGCAGATGGAGATACAGAACGTGCCTTTCAGCGTACGTACGCTTTTTAATGAAATATACGGGAGCTTCCGCCCGATAGCCGAGGCGAAAGGACTTGCTTTTGTTCTGAATATGAAGGAGGAAGGGATGGATCGCATCTATTCAGGTGATCCGATACGCCTCCGCCAGATAGTCAGCAACCTATTGTCTAACGCTGTCAAGTTTACTCATGAAGGTCGTATCGTTTTGATAGTCAAATTGTCAATTCTCAATTCTCAATTGACAATTACTGTCTCCGACTCCGGTGTCGGGATTCCGGAAGAAGAACAGGAAAAAATTTTCGGCGAGTTTGCCCGTCTGTCGGGAACCGAAAAGGAAGAAGGTTTCGGTCTCGGACTTTCCATCACCCGCAAGCTGATTGAACTGATGGGAGGAACCTTGTCGCTAAAGAGTGTTCCGGGAAAAGGAAGTGATTTTACGATTGTCCTGCCTTTGCGGGAATCGGAAGTGCAGACGTTGCATGCCACGCCTGCCATAGAGGAGGAAGACGAAACGGAGACCGGGGGGTTCGAAGGGCGCGAAATCTTTTGTTTGCTGGTCGATGACGATCCGTTGCAGCTGGCACTGACGGAAGAGTTTTTGAAACGGAACCATGTGGAGGTCACCAGTTGTTCAAATCCGTTTGCCGTGGTCGATATTTTGCGTAATAGTTCTTTCGACGCGATCATAACCGATATACAGATGCCGGGCATGGATGGGTACGGCCTGCTTAACGTCATTCGTTCGTCGGGTGTCCCCGGTACAGATACTGTGCCTGTCATCGCGCTTTCAGCCAGTGTGGAAAACGAGAATACACATTATTTGGAAGTCGGTTTCACCGGATTCCTAAATAAGCCTTTCACGGCTAAGCAGTTGATCGCTTTGTTGAATAACCTGTTGCAAGCGGATATACAAGCCGAGGTGTCGCCTGAATTCAATTTTGATTCGCTTACTGCTTTTGCCGGCGAAGACAAAGAAGCTTCCGCTTCCATTATCCGGACTTTTGCCGAGGAGACGAACAAGAGCGTTTCGTTGCTACAACAAGCTTTGGAGAAGACCGACCGTGCACAGGCTGCCAAAATCTCCCATAAGCTAATCCCTCTTTTCACCATGTTGGGAGCTTCCGATTTGGTAGCCCAACTGAGAATCCTTGAGAAGAACGACGAGGCACTGACAGACGAAGGTTGGAAGCGGCTTTTATTTGAAGTGATCCGGCAGGCGGGTGTTGTTGTGGGCCAGGCTGTGGAACGGTATCTGTAGAAAAATTCCCCATATATGTCCACAATTCCCCATTCGTGACGTTGTAATAAATAGCTTCAGTAAAACATTCTGGGCGACTTCTCTGTTAGAATAGAAGAGTTTACAAAAACAGGCCGTGTGTCAGGCTGAGTTTGGCACGATATTCGCTTCTTTTATAGCAAGAAGCGGAAGTGGACGTTTCTACATTAAAAAAACCGTTTTAAAGTATGTTCGAGTATCTATTTTAAGTCTGCAAACAAAAAGAGCGCCTGAATGGTGCTTTTTTTGTTTTATATGACTTCTTTATCTACTTTTGTCTTTTGTAAAATCATAAATTAAAAATCTAAATCATTATCAATGGAGCATGGACTTTTGGCTAAGTCGCCTCGTATCGAGGTGGTGGATGCATTACGCGGTTTTGCCGTTATGGCTATTATGTTACTACACAACATCGAACATTTTAATTTTTATGACTTCCCGACAGCTTCTTCGGCTTTTATGGAGGCGATGGATAAAGGAATATGGGAAACATTGTTTTTTCTCTTTTCCGGGAAAGCTTACGCGATTTTCTCCCTGCTGTTCGGATTCAGCTTTTTTATTCAATATAACAATCAGGCGAAGAAAGGTAAAGACTTCCGTCTGCGTTTCCTGTGGCGGCTTTTCCTTTTGTTCATTATCGGCTGTTTCAACGGGGCGTTTTTCCCCGGCGACATATTAGTCCTTTATTCTATAATTGGCGTGGTGCTCGTGTTAGTCTGCAGATGGAGCGACCGAGCGATCCTCATTGCCGCTATTATCCTGATGCTCCAGCCTCTCGAACTCGGCAAGTTTTTCTATGCGATGATAAATCCTGACTATGTGCCGGCAGCCGGCGTTTGGCGTGTTCATAGCCAACGTATGTATCCGTTCCTTTCGCAGCCGGATTTCTGGGCGATGGTTAAGTCCAACCTTTGGGACGGCCAGTTGTTCAGCCTGTTGTGGGCATGGGGGTACGGACGTTTTTTCCAGACTGCCTCTTTGTTCCTGTTGGGTATGCTGATGGGACGCAGACAGTTGTTTGCCAACCTGTCCGAACATCGGGTTTTCTGGATGCGGACGCTGGTTATCGGTGCGGTTTGCTTTGTCCCGTTGTATTTCATTACGGCTTCCCTTCCGGATATGATCTCCAACAAGGCGATGCTGACTCCGATGAACACGGTGGTTTCCTCTTTCCGCAATTTCTCTTTCATGTGTGTGTTGGTCGCTTGTTTTGTCTTCCTGTGGCAACAAGTTTCGACCCATAAAATGCTGCACGGTTTGGTGCCGTATGGAAAGATGAGTTTAACTAACTATTTGACACAGTCTATTATAGGATCGTTTATCTATTTCGGTTACGGTTTGTCACTTTATAATGTTTTAGGCACGACAGCCAGCTTTGGAGTCGGCGTCCTGTTGTTCATCCTCCAGTTAGGTTTCTGCCATTGGTGGTTGAAGAAATTCAAGCAAGGTCCGTTCGAGGGGGCGTGGAAAAAGGCAACTTGGGCATTTTGAATTGACAATGGACAATTGATAATTGCGGCAAGCGGTATTTAATTGTCCATTGTCCATTGTCAATTATCAATTCTTAGTTATCTTTGTGTACGAAACAAAAAAGAATAATATGCCGTCTATCCTGATTTTAGAAGATGATATAACATTCTCGTTGATGCTGAAAACCTGGCTGGGAAGGAAAGGCTTCGAAGTCAGTTCGGTATCATCGGTTTCGGATGCACGAAGCCGGATAGAGGATGCCTCTTTCGATTTGATCTTGTCTGATTTGCGTTTGCCGGACGGGGATGGAATCGATCTGTTGAAATGGATAAAAGAAAATAATTTTGTAATTCCCCTGATTATGATGACCAGCTATGCGGAGATACAAACCGCCGTGCAAGCCATCAAGTTAGGAGCGTCCGATTATATTGCCAAACCGTTGAACCCGGAAGAACTTTTAGGCAAAATCAAGGATGTGATAAAGACGGAAACAGGTCCGGTTGCTTCTGCCACCGAACTGGAACGCCCTGCGCGTTCAGCCAAACGTCCCGAACCGTCGGGAGGAACGCGTAGCCAGTATGTGGAGGGACAGAGCCAAGCTGCCCGCCAGCTCTACGAGCATGTACGTCTGGTTGCTCCGACAGATATGTCTGTGTTGATTACCGGTTCGAGCGGTACAGGGAAAGAGTATGTTGCTCGCCGTATTCACGAACAGAGCAATCGTAAGAAAGCCCCTTTTATTGCTGTTGACTGCGGAGCGATCCCGAAAGACTTGGCCGCATCCGAATTTTTCGGGCATGTGAAAGGTTCGTTTACCGGAGCTATCGATAATAAAGAAGGTGCTTTTGTTGCCGCCCAAGGTGGTACGATTTTTTTGGATGAGATCGGTAACTTGTCCTATGAGGTACAGGTACAGCTTCTTCGTGCCTTGCAGGAGCGGAAAGTAAAACCGATCGGTAGCAATCAGGAGATCGCGATCAATGTCCGTCTTATCTCCGCGACAAACGAGAACTTGCGTTCTGCGATTGATAAGGGAGATTTCCGTGAAGATTTATATCATCGTATCAACGAGTTTACCGTCCGTATCCCTGATCTGAAGGAGCGGAAAGAAGACCTTTTGCTGTTTGCCAACAACTTCCTGGATCAAGCCAATATAGAATTGCAGAAAGATATTATTGGCTTTGATAATGACGTGATCCGGATTTTCCAGTCTTATTCGTGGCCGGGTAACTTGCGTCAGATGAAGAACGTCATCAAGTATGCTACCCTGTTAGCGACCGGTCGCTATATTACCCCTAACGAGCTTCCAGAAGAACTGACTACCGACCCGATTTCCGCTCCGGTCAATATCCAGTTGAAAAACGAATCGCACGAATGCGAAATGATCAAACGTGCCCTGCAAGAAGCCGGTAACAATAAGACCAGAGCAGCCCAACTGTTGGGTATTGACCGCAAAACGCTTTATAATAAGTTGAAAGCGTATGGGATTGCTTGATCTTTTTACAAGATAGGGGGCTTGGTTTCTATTAAATAAATATGATTTCTTTTGTTTTTATGGAAAAATGTCTATATTTGCTGCAATCATACACTTAATTTCGAGTGTTGATTTTAAATTGTTACGATATGTTCGTTAAATCTTATAGACGACTATTCAATTGCCTGATTTCTTGACAGGTGTTCTTCCCTTTTCTCTTTTACCGTTTTCGGGTAAGAGCTCTTTCGGTTTGCATTAGTATCTGAAGTCATTGGCTTGGGTCGGTGGTTTTATCTCTGCATCATTTTGTCCGGAATTTATCAGATTAAAATAATTGAATAAAAATAGCCTTTTATATAATATGACTATAATCACAGCTCAGCGTGCACCGCACAGTGCATCTAATTTCGCCCCCACAGTAGAGGCAAATGCCTATGGAATGAATGACCGGATCAAACGTCTTCGACAAGAGACGTTCGAAGCCGAGCCCTCCCTGTCTATTGAACGCGCTTTGATAGAAACTCGTTTCTACAAGGAAAACTACGGAAAATATCCGATTCCGATTCTTCGGGCCATGAATTTTTATGAGATCTGTAAGCAGAAGACGATCTATATCGGCAAGGATGAACTGATCGTGGGCGAACGCGGACCGAAACCGAAATGTGTGCCGACTTTTCCGGAACTGACCTGCCATAGTGTGGAGGACCTGCATGTCTTGAACACACGTGAATTGCAGCGTTATACGATCAGCCAGGAAGACATTGACACGTATGAACGCGAAGTGATCCCTTACTGGAAAGGACGTACCCAACGAGAACGTATCTTCAGCCATGTACCTCAGGAGTGGAAGGAGGCCTATGAGGTGGGGATGTTTACCGAATTTATGGAACAACGTGCTCCGGGACATACCGCTTTGGACGGAAAGGTGTATAAGTACGGACTGCTGGATTTGAAAGAATGTATCCGGAAAGAACTGGACGGGCTCGATTTCATGAACGATCCCGAAGCAACCGACAAGCAGGAGGAGTTGACTGCCATGTCCATCTCGTGCGACGCCGCCATCCTGTTTGCCGAACGACATGCGGATCTCGCCGATGAAATGTCGCTGACGGAAAAAGACCCGAAACGGGCGGCCGAGTTGCGCCGTATCGCCGAAGTTTGCCGCCAGGTTCCGGCACATGCTCCCCGAGACTATTGGGAGGCGATCCAGATGTATTGGTTCGTCCACTTAGGAACGATCACCGAACTGAACGGTTGGGACGCGATGAATCCCGGCCATTTCGACCAGCATCTGGCTCCGTTCTACGAAAAGGGGACCCGCGACGGTACGTTGACACGCGACGAGGCAAAAGAATTGATGTCCTGTTTCTTCATCAAAGTGAACAACCACACGGCTCCTCCCAAAGTCGGCATCACGGCTAAGGAAAGCGGTACGTATAATGATTTTACGAACCTGAATATCGGCGGTGTAAAAGCCGATGGCAGCGACGGGGTGAGCGAGGTTTCCTATATCATGCTCGAAACGATCGAAGAACTGCATATCCTGCAACCCGGCAGTGCTATCCATATCAGTGCCCGTACGCCGGAACGTTTCCTGCGTGCCGGCTGCAAGGTGATCCGCCAGGGGCATGGCTATCCGTCTGTTTTCAATCCGGATGTGTATATCCAGGAGTTGATGCGCCAGGGAAAATCGTTGCAGGATGCACGCGAAGGCGGGTGCAGCGGTTGTATCGAGGTCGGGGCGTTCGGCAAGGAGGCGTATGTGCTGACCGGTTACCTGAATGTGCCGAAGATCTTGGAGGTGACGCTCCACAACGGTGTCGATCCGGTTTCCGGACGTAAGGTCGGACTGGAAACGGGTGATCCGCGCGGTTTCGGCAATTATGACGAACTATATGCCGCTTTTATGAAGCAGATCCGTTACTTTGTGGATATGAAGGTGCGTGTCAGCAACTATATCGACCGTATGTTTGCCAAGTATGCACCGGCCACCTTCCTGTCTCTCTTCATCGACGATTGCATAGCGAAAGGACGGGATTATTACAACTGCGGTCCGCGCTATAATACGACCTATATCCAGTGTACGGGGCTCGGTACGATTACCGACAGCCTGGTGACGCTGAAAAAACATATATTCGAAGATAAACGCTGGTCGATGGACGAATTGCTGAAAGCGATGGCTGATAATTTCGAAGGAGCCGAGGCGATGAGACAGACGATCCTGAACCGCACGCCATTCTTCGGAAACGATGACGAATATGCCGACAGTATTGCTGTGAAGGTGTTCGACGATCTCTATGATACGATCGAAGGAAAGCCGAATACGAAAGGCGAATGTTTCCATCTGAATATGCTGTCTACCACCTGTCACGTATATTTTGGCAAGGTGATGGGGGCGACTCCTAACGGACGCTTGGCCGGGCGTGCCATCTCGGACGGCACGTCTCCGTCTCATGGTGCCGATACGCACGGGCCGTCTGCCGTCATCAAGTCGCTCGGCAAGCTTGACCAGGTGAAGAGCGGGGGGACATTGCTGAACCAGCGTTTCCTTCCGAGCCTGTTGAAGCGTGAGGAGGATATCTCCAAGTTGTCTTCGTTGATCCGCAGCTATTTCGCTTTGGGCGGACATCACATCCAGTTCAATATCGTCGATACGGAGACGCTTTATGCTGCCCAGAAATGTCCGGAAGATTATCGCGACCTTCTGGTCCGCGTAGCCGGTTACAGCGATTATTTCAATGACATGAACGCCGATCTGCAGGCGGACGTGATCATGCGGACGGAACAGGAAACGTTTTAGCAATTGAAAAAAGATGTTTGTTTTCGATATAAAACGATATGCCATCAACGACGGGCCGGGTATTCGGATTACGATTTTTATGAAAGGATGCCCCTTGTCGTGCGTATGGTGTCATAATCCGGAAGGAATCTCCAGCCGGAAGCAAAAACTCTATACGAAAAAGAAATGCATTGGTTGTCGGACGTGTGTCGAGGCTTGTCCTGAGCAGGCATTGACACTCACATCGGAAGGGATCGTGACGGACGGGGCGCGTTGTACCCTGTGCGGAATCTGTGCCGAGGTGTGTCCGGCTATGGCGATGGAGATATCGGGCACGGAGTATTCGGCTGAAGCCTTGATGAAGGAGATTGAGAAGGAGATCGTTTTCATGGATCGTTCGGAGGGAGGTGTGACGTTTTGCGGAGGAGAGCCGTTGTTGCATCCCGGACCGTTACTGGACTTGTTACGCCGTTGCGGGGAACGGGGGATACATCGGGCTGTCGATACGACGCTGTTCGCCCGGCCGGAGATCGTACGCGACGTGATGGATAATTGCGAGCTTCTCCTTGTCGATTTGAAGCAGATGGATTCGGCCAAGCATGCGAAATATTGCGGTGTCCCGAACGAATTGATCCTGTCCAATCTCCGGATGGTTGCAGAAGCCAGACACGATTTCTATCTTCGTATTCCCTTGATCGAAGGCGTGAATGCCGATGAAGAAAATATAACACGCAGTGCCGCTTTCCTGGCTTCGTTGCCGTGGGAGCACCGGATTGTGAACCTGCTCCCGTATCATGACATCGGCAAGAGCAAACACGAGAAGTTAGGTACGGTCTACAATCCGGATCGATATGCTTTCGCCGCCCCTTCGGACGAGACACTCGGACGTTGCCGGGAGATATTCGCCTGCTACGGGATCGAAACGACGATCGGGGGATAATTGAAGGTCTTTTATTTCCTCTGTCACTGTATCACTGATTCCTTTTTATCAATTGATATTCAGCTTGTTTTATTTGTGATATATGCCTGTTTTCTCTATCACTACCCTATCACTGGCAATTCAGATAAATAATAGGTGCTTTGCTTGTATATATCTGTATATAAGTATATTATAAATGATATAAACGATAAACATCCTATTCCCATCCCTACAAATCACTCGATTATTTTATGTAAAAACGGCTATAAAATAGGTAAAACCGGGTGGTTTTCATTCTCCGGCACGGTACTTTAGTTGCCGGACACCCCCATGTTACCCCCTTTTACACCCGGATGTACCGGCTCCCTACACCCGGATGTAAAGGATGGCAACATGGGGGTGTTTACGGAATTATGTGCTTGTTTCATAAACAAAAATGCCATGTTTCAGAAGTGATAGAGGAGTGATACAGGAAAACGTCCTGTATCACTCCTCTAACGCTTGAATGTTAATAGCTACAACCTTCTTAGTGATAGAGTGATAGAGGATTTGTAGAAAACTTCGTATGAAGATCACAACCTTGGAAAATTTTGATGCGGTTGTCCTAAAAGATGGATAATATGTTTTGATATACCAACTATAAATTTAACTCCGGTTTCAGTCGGTTTAACACAACAACTCTTTCGTCTGCCGTGTTTCATTATCAATTTTATTAACGCCAAAAAAATAGATATATGGAATGGTTTGCCAATTTGCTCCGGCATTACCCGGAGCTTGCTATCTTTCTCACGCTGGCTTTCGGCTTCTGGATCGGTAAATTCAAGATTAAAAAGTTCACGTTAGGAACGGTAACCAGCGTCTTGCTGGTCGGTGTATTGATCGGACAATTGCATATCGATATCGGAGCTCCGTTGAAATCGGTATTTTTTCTGATGTTCTTGTTTGCCGTAGGGTATAGTGTCGGTCCGCAATTCTTCCGAGGATTGAAAAAAGAGGGATTGCCACAGGTATTGTTTGCCGTCGTGATGTGCCTGTTCTGCCTGTTGGCCCCGTTTGTGCTGGCAAAGATCATGGGCTATTCTGCCGGAGAGGCAGCCGGTCTGTTGGCAGGTTCGCAGACGATATCAGCCGTACTCGGTGTGGCTGAAGATACGATTAACCAATTAGGAATACCGGTGGCAGATAAAACGGATATGATCAATGTCATGCCGGTAGCCTATGCCGTCTCTTATATTTTCGGTACGGCTGGTTCCGCTTGGATCATGAGTGATATTGCTCCCCGTCTGTTGGGAGGGATCGAATCGGTCAAGAAAGCCTGTCGCGAACTGGAAGCCAAAATGGGTTCGGACGACGAAAGCGAGCAACCCGGCTTCATGCCTGCCGCCCGTCCGATCACGTTCCGCGCCTACAAGATTAACAATGGCTGGTTCGGCGCGGGAAAGACCGTGAAAGAGCTGGAAGATTATTTGGAGGGACAAGGAAGACGCCTTTTCGTCGAACGGGTCCGTATCGATGGTGTGATTCGGGATGCGAAATCCGACCAAATGCTTTTGAAAGGAAACGAAGTCGTGCTCAGCGGACGTCGTGAATTTGTGATCGGAGAGGAGGACTGGATCGGCGATGAAGTAAATGATATCGAATTGTTGGACTTTCCGGCCGAAACCCTGCCCGTATTGATCTCCCGCAAAGAATATGCAGGCATGACAGTCGCTAAACTACGCAAATTACCAGTTATGCACGGTGTCAGCATCAAGAGCATCAAACGTGCTGGTATCAACATTCCGGTTTTAGCCGCGACGACGATCGATCCCGGCGACATGTTGGAGTTGGTTGGTACAAAATTGGAGGTGAATGCGGCTGCCGATACATTAGGCTATGCCGACCGCCCGACGAACCAGACGGATATGATTTTCGTCGGCCTCGGAATTTTTCTCGGAGGTGTCGTGGGGGCCTTGGCGATCCATTTCGGAGGTGTTCCCATCAGCTTGAGTACGAGTGGCGGGGCGTTGATCGCCGGATTGGTCTTCGGCTGGTTGCGTTCCAAGCATCCGACTTTCGGACGAATTCCGGAACCATCCCTTTGGGTGTTGAACAACGTCGGGTTGAATATGTTCATCGCCGTTGTCGGCATTACGGCCGGACCGAGCTTTGTCACCGGCTTGAAGGAGGTCGGCGTCAGCCTCTTCTTCATCGGTGCGTTGGCTACCGCTATCCCATTGATCGTCGGTGTGCTGTTGGGAAGATATGTCTTTAAGTTCCACCCGGCCATTACGTTGGGCTGTACATCCGGAGCGCGTACGACCACAGCAGCTTTGGGTGCTGTGGAAGATGCCGTTGAGAGCCAGACACCCGCATTAGGCTATACGGTGACATACGCGGTCGGTAATACCCTGTTGATCATTTGGGGAGTCGTGATCGTCCTCTTGATGACCTGAAGGGTATTGGAAGCATTGTTTTTATATACTCATTATATTCAATTAAGTTATTTCTCTATGACACACAAAATCACTCGTGAATACGAAAAGAAAATGTCAGAAATCAGTCCTTTCGAACTGAAAAATATCCTGATAGACCTTGCGGACGAAAGCGCCCGTAAGAGTACGCATATCATGCTGAACGCAGGGCGTGGCAATCCGAACTGGATCAGTACTGTACCCCGCGAAGCCTTTTTCCTGCTCGGCCAGTTCGGACTGGAAGAATGCGCCCGTTCCTCCGAATATGGCGAGGAAATGATCGGACTGGCCGGTATCCCCGAAAAGAAACGTATCGCCACCCGTTTCACGCAATTCCTGATGAAGCACGCCGGCTCTCCCGGCATGGCACTGCTGAAAGATACCTACGATTATCTTGTGAATGAGAAAGGAGTCGATGAGAACGACCTCGTACACGAATGGGCGGAAGGCGTCATCGGAGACCAGTATCCCGTTCCCGACCGCATCCTGAAATATACGGAAGTATTGGTCGAAGACTACCTGAAGCAGGAATTGTGCGACAACCGCCCGCCCAAAGGGAAGTTCGATCTCTTTGCTACCGAAGGGGGAACCGCCGCGATGTGCTATATATTCGATTCTCTGCAACAAAATTTCCTTCTTGGTAAAGGTGACAAGATCGTCCTGTTCGCCCCGGTATTCACTCCTTATATAGAGATACCGGAACAAGCCCGCTACTTGTTCGATGTAACCGAAATCCACGCTTGTAAAATGACAAAAGACGGCTATCATACCTGGCAGTACATGGAAGAAGACCTGGACATTCTGAAAGACCCTTCTGTCAAGGCCGCCTTTATCGTCAATCCGAGCAATCCGCCTTCGTACGGTTTGACAGATGGTTTGATGAAACGTATTGTAGATATCGTACGCAATGACAATCCGAACCTGATGATCATTACCGATGATGTCTATGCGACCTACATTCCCCATTTTCGCTCGGTTATGGCGGAATTGCCGGAGAACACCCTCTGCGTCTATTCTTTCTCCAAATATTTCGGAGCGACAGGCTGGCGCCTGGCCGTTGTCGCGTTGCACGAAGAGAATATATACGACCGGATGCTGAAGGAATTGCCGGCAGAGCGGAAAGAGCAGTTGAACGAACGCTATAGCAGTATTTCGCTCCATCCAGAGGAAATCCGTTTCATCGACCGTATGGTTGCCGACAGCCGTCAGGTCGCCTTGAACCATACCGCCGGTCTTTCGCTGCCGCAACAGACGCAAATGGCGCTCTTTGCCTCCTTCTCCCTGCTGGATCGCGAGAATGCTTATAAGGCGAAGATGCAGCAGATCATTCACGACCGCCTTCATACGCTTTGGGAAAGCACCGGTTTCACATTGCTCGACGATCCGTTGCGTGCCGGCTACTATAGCGAGATTGATATGTTGGTCTGGGCGAAGAAATTTTACGGAGATGATTTCGTTGTCTACTTACAGGAAAATTACGAGCCGGTAGACGTCGTGTTCCGCCTGGCACAAGAAACTTCACTGGTATTGCTCAACGGTGGCGGATTCGATGCACCAGAGTGGTCCATCCGCTGTTCGCTAGCCAATCTGAAACGTGAAGATTATGTCCGTATCGGGGAAGGAATCGCTTCCATTTTGCACAGCTATGCGGATAAATGGAAAGAATCGTTGAAGGAATAAACAAAGCCTTTGAACAAAACGGGCTCCCGCTACGTTCTATTATTGAACGTATAGGGAGCCCGTTCTCATAGATACCCTTTATCAGCCGATAGAAATTATTGAATAAAAGGTATTTATATAAATACTATTTTTATCCCATCCTACATTGCTAACTAATAAAAAGAATAGATATGGTGTACGACATTGACATGCTGAGAAGCTTTTATTCTAATTTCCCGAAGCGGGTGGATGCAGCTCGCGAACAGGTTGGCCGTCCGTTGACCCTGGCTGAAAAAATATTATATGCACATTTGTATGAAGAATCGGACATCTGTCCTTTTCGCCGTGGTGAAGATTATGTGAATTTCCGTCCTGACCGTGTCGCGATGCAGGATGCGACCGCGCAGATGGCGTTGCTTCAGTTCATGAATGCAGGAAAATCCCAATCGGCCGTTCCTGCCACCGTGCACTGCGATCACCTGATCCAAGCGAATATGGGAGCTAAGACGGATATCGCAACGGCTACGCAGAGCAACAGCGAGGTCTATGATTTCCTAAAATCCGTTTCCGACAAGTATGGTATCGGTTTCTGGAAACCGGGAGCCGGCATTATCCATCAGGTAGTGCTTGAGAACTATGCTTTTCCCGGCGGTATGATGATTGGTACGGACTCGCATACGCCAAATGCGGGTGGTCTGGGGATGATTGCCATCGGTGTAGGCGGCGCTGACGCAGTGGATGTGATGACAGGTATGGAATGGGAGTTGAAAATGCCGAAACTGATAGGTGTAAAACTGACTGGTAGCCTGAGCGGATGGGCATCTCCGAAGGACGTGATCTTGAAACTGGCAGGAATCCTCACTGTGAAGGGTGGGACGAATGCCATCATCGAATATTTCGGTCCCGGTGCCGCATCCTTGTCTGCGACGGGGAAAGCGACGATCTGTAATATGGGAGCCGAGGTGGGTGCCACGACTTCCCTTTTCCCGTTCAATCTGAACATGGCCACTTATTTGCGTGCTACGGGACGTGATGATGTGGCCGAGTGGGCAACAGCCGTTTCCGACTATTTGGAAGCCGATATGGATGTGCA
>OCPS01001594.1_pt1 | contig 17886 bp, 10 predicted proteins | sample 1538651 | NCBI WGS metagenome assembly OCPS01 (sample SAMN04571715, study PRJEB22368) | human gut metagenome | biome: human gut; material: stool | host: Homo sapiens | place: Luxembourg | collected 2012-09-21 | reverse complement strand
CTCTTGGAACCATATAAACAACTGTACTACAATATTTTAATTTATAGAACTCCTCTAAAATGCTTCAGGTTTCCGTCTGCGGGCTGATGTGCCCATGCGAATGCATTGGGAAGAAGTAATAAGATAGCTACTATGATCAGTACTTTGTTTTTCATGTTTTTGCCTCAGATTTTAAATTTTCATGTTACAAAGATTGGGGAAATATTGGAGAAAGGAGGATAATTATTATTCAATAAATAGCAAAAACTGACCAAAAACGGGGGATAAACCGGTTACTATCAATAATGGAACATATGTAACAGGCTTTTGACCGGAATTTGTCCATTCCATCCGTAAGGTCAGGAAACATCCGGCAATATTAAAAGAATTCATTTGCGGGTCTCACGGTTGAGGGTGTGGCATCATTCACCACAGAGCCACACAGAGTTCCACAGAATCTTCCGAAACCGGACGTCTCTCATACGAAAAATGGTTCTTCTTCAAATTTGGTGGTCAATTCTTTATTTCTTTATTTTCAAGTTGATAATTGTCCTTTTTGCTTGCTTTAATAAGAAAAAACAGACACCGGCTGAATAAGATAACTCAAGTTTCGGAAGTGAGTTTACGCCGTCTGAACCGGTATCTTCATCCTTATACCTTTTTTCAATTAACATTGTTAACGCCTTTTGCAGGTTGGCAGGTTCTTGTGCGCAAATAACAAGTCTTTTCCATTTAAAGAACTTCTTTTATAAAAGAAAACTCGGTATCGGTACGTTTTTCACCTCCACCCCAATAGTTATTCCAGTATCCCCACCCCATGTATTCCGGTTTTCTGGAAAAAGCCAAATTTATATGTGAGCAGGTAATGTCTTTCAATGTATCGTAATATTGTTCTCCGAAGATTTTTGCCAACCAACGGGCAGGATAAGTATGCACATTATTTTCGTTGAATTGGTCGATATCATAAGCCATATCGAGAAAAAACGATACTTGTGCCTCAGCCCCTTTCAGGTCTCCACAGTTTGCCAACCAGATACGGTCGGCCGTAGTATCATACGCTTTGCGAAGCTCTTCATACATTAATGCCGGAGGAGTGGTACTAAACCATAAATAGCTATGAGGTACACCGAGGTAAGAAATATGATAGTATACACCTGCACGTCCTGTACGTTTTTGTTCTTGAGGGCCACTCAAACGCTTCATATAGCCAAAATTATCATCCGCCCAGATAATGGTCACATCATCCGGCAGTTCCAATCCATTCGAGTAGATTTCCAGCACCTCTTTATAAGGGGTGAATGCCTGCGGGATGGTTTCGGCAGGCTTATCAATATGCCGGGTTAGCAGGCTCCTCTGGTCTTTCAAAGCATTCTCCAGCATTTTCACTTTCTCTTTCATCGGTACGTCTCCTCCACCCATGGCAGCATCGTGCAATCCTCTCAAGGCTAATGTGTATACATTCTCATAAGCACAATTTTCTTTCACACGATTGCCCAAAACTTCATTAATCTTATCCTTATTAGCATTATAATCCCAGGGTCCCATAGTCTTGCTATGCCACTCGCTGGCCGTATTCAACAATAAGGGTTCACAATGGCTGGAGCCCATAACAATGGCAAACGTATCTGCTACGAGTTTATTCTCGGGAATCTGATAAAAAGCGGTAGATACGGGATGCATTGCCGGAGCCAGATGATTAGCTTTCAAACGCAGTAACAGTTCACAAATCTTCGCATAGGTACGGGGACCAATATTACCGCGTTCTTTCTCAAAGGTCTTAGCAGCCCAGGGTTTCAGCCCCCAATCTTCATCGTTCAGGAAAATACCCCTATATTTCACGGAAGGTGTTTTAGAATATGTGGGCGGAGCATCTACATACAAAGCCTTGTGCGTTTTTACCGGGACATCACCCCACCAATACCAAGGGGATACTCCCATCATTTCGGAAATAGAGAACAGGCCATAAGCCGCTCCCCGCCGATCACTCCCTGCTATAACCAATGCTTTGGCTACTCCTGCAGAAGGGTTGTCGACAGTCTGAATCAAATACCGTTCCCAAGCACCCTGCAATGGCCGGATATCAATTTTTCCTTTTTGCGCCAACTCACGGATCCATTGATTCTTTTCAATGGTTCCGACAATAACCAGAGCTTTGGCTCTTTCCCTTTTTTGAATCAGTTCAGGCTTTTGACCGGTCACCATTTGAATATCGCGGGCAAACAATTCTGCCGATCTCTTGATAACAAGCGCATCATTCGCATCGTAATAAATCTTAGCCCGTGCTTTCGCAGTAGTCAAAGCAAAACCGGTTTTACTTTTAGGAAGTCGTTCTTGTACACGAATCTGTGCATAAGAAATGCAGGCACAAAATAGTGCTGCCAATAAAAACAAATGTCTCATTTTGTGTTTATGTTAGTGTTTTTTCATTTTATGCAAAGATACGTATTCCTACTATTTTTCAAGCTTACTACAGAAACAGTTTCTCATAAAAATATCCCATACACTCACAAACTGAAACATACGATATGTTTCAGTTTGTGAGTGTATGGGATTAACAGGAGTTATTGTAAAGTCAATAACCGGACTGCCCAAAAGCCCAATTGCAATATCCTTCAGGCAAAGAACAGGTTTTACCATCGAAAGACACAGAGAAAGAATGCTTCAAGTTGCAATGTAGATTCACGATCTGTTTCTCGTCTGCCTTTACAGTCAATGTATTCCCCTTCCGGGTTACACGGCAATTGTATCCTACGACTTCTCCATTCGGACGTTCTATGACAAAAGCGTTAGTCAGAACAGCTTCACCGATACATTTAAATAATTCGTGCACATCATTATCCTGAGTATTGACCGTCTGCCAATCGCTAATCATATTGACATATTGCTCACCAATAACAAACTTACGGGTATCATATAATTTCGGATGCGGATTACCAAAACTAAGATCAGAAAAATCCAGTTTAGTATCAGCGCTACACGCCTGTTCTACTTCAAGATGCGGATCGACAACAAAAGCCCAACGCAACTGCCCCGTTTTATAATCAATCAAATTGGCAAAAGCTCCCATCGCATTAAATGTTTGTTCCAGCCATTTCTCGTCGCCTGTCAGCAGATAAGCATAATAAGTAGCATACGCACGCCATCCGCTCCAGCCATGGGGTGAATTAAACATATTGGGAAGCATCTGTACATCGTATTGCGCTTCCCAATAACGCATAGTTCCTTGCCGACGGCGCCCATCGGGTACACGGAGTTGAGTAAGGCAATCATGGCTGTTCAGTATCTTCAACATTGCATCGGTATAATATTTGCGTGCAACAGCATCTTGCTCGATGACTCCCATCATACCTATCTGTAAAGCTGAACAAGAAATCATGCCGTCTTCAAAGGTCAATTCTCCCTCTGTCTGAAAATCTCCTTGTGACGCAACCAGTTGGTCAACCGCCTTTTTTGCAGACAGGAAATGACGGTCGGCACATGTTCTCCAAAACAAATCCTGTTCACCCAATTTACGTTCGAGGACAGCCAGTTCCAAAACACTTTTAGCGATATAGATCACACTGGTATAGACTGTTCCATGATTATAATATGCACCATTTTCGCGCTGGGAGGTCGCGATCATCCAGTCAGCCAACTTCGACGCCTTTTTCAGATCTTCCAAATCTCCCTGTGCCTCATATTTATCTACCAACATTCCAATAGTAGTAGAGGTATTTTGAATACGTGTCTTAAAATACAACGGTTCCACTTTTACCGAATCATGCAATTTGTTGTAAAGCCGATCAAAATAATTGCTCAATTGCTTATCCAATGACTCATTCGGGAAATAACGGGCAGCAAGAAAAGCCGAATAGAACCCATACCAACTCTCAGCATGTGACGTCGGTTTCTGATGATAACGGGCTGCATTCTCACGTGCCTTTTCCATCACCCATTGCCAAGGATGATGTACTGTCCATATCGCTTCGGCAACTTTATTGCCCGAACGGACAGAAAGGGTATAGAGACCTGCATCTTCCAACCGGACTTTTCCTATCCAACGATTCCCTTTGGTTTTAGTCAGTACGACAGGCAGTTCTTTTCCGGCATCATTGGTCACCTTTACGTTAGGATTATCGGCAGTAAGTGTGAACGATGCTTCCTCACGTGCAGCATGCGAAGTCTGACGGATATCAATCAAAGGAATATCCGAAACTCGAGCAATGGCATGTTCCAGATTGTCCAAATTACCCACATTGACAAATGTAAAAATCCACTCTTTACTTTCCCCCTGTTTCAGTTCATACAGATTCTGCGGATGACGTGCCGGCAAAGGTAATTCATTCAATAAATCGAGATTTAATGATTCGATGCGATGCCCCATAAACCAAAATGGGGCCGGATCCTGATAGCCCAGATTATAATCTACACTCCAGGATGCTACAGGCTGCTGTGATACAAGTCCCAATGTATGTCCGGAAGGGGTTTGAAGATAGCCATAAAAATGGGTCTTTTCGTTTCTCATCAAGGTTGGAAAGTATTTACCAAACCAATCCGGAAATTTATCCATATATGTATCGATGCCCAACTTCAGACCGGCCTTCTGAGGTTGATAAGGCACCGGTGAGTTGTTTGTCAGCTTTACCCTTAATGCAGGTTGACCATGATCTTTTATATATGATATCCGGCAAAGAACTCCGTCTATCTCGCTCCGATAGGAGGCGTATCCATCCGGAATCCAGGATCCACGCACTTCTTTACCTTCCCGTTTTGCATAAAAGGATGGACCGGCATGTTCTCCTTCACGAAAGAAAGGTATGGTATCATTTCGTTTTCCACCTTTAAATATTAGTTGTTCGGCACATCCGGTTTCTGAAATTTTCCACTCCCAATCAGAGTGCTTCAAAACAATTTGTGCCGACACCCTCAAGCTAAAGCTCAACAGTCCGAGCAATAAGATTGTAACACGTATTCTCTTAAAAAGCATGATTTAATTTTTCAATTCTAGTTGTGCAAGAACGGACTTCGGCAATTTAGAAATCATAAGACGTCTCCATGACACATTGCGAAATCCGTTCTGAATTAATTTATAATAATCTCTTAAGAAGCATTAGTATCCTTCATTCTGAATGACCTGACCACTGCTTTCCGTTATGACACTCTGTGGCAAAGGCATCAGGTTCATATACTCTTTTGCGGTAGTCGATCCTTTGTATTTGATAGCATAGTCGATATACAATCCATAGCGGATCAGATCACTGCGACGACAACCCTCACCCCATAATTCATGCCCACGTTCTTTAAGAACAGCTCCAAGAAAATCGTCCAGTGAGGTAAAATCACTCAACTGATAAGCAGCCAGTCCTGCACGTGTATGTACATCATTCAGACGGTCCACAGCTTCCTGAGTAACCGCATTATTACTACGTGCCAATGCCTCAGCCATCAGAGTCAATACATCGGCATAACGGTAAACAACCACATCGACTTCACTATTTTCACTGGTTTGTGTCGGATCTTCTCCATATTTGATGGGTAAAGCCCCTTTATCCAAATACTCACCGGGATTAGTTTCATTGTATGTCACTCCATCTGTTCCTACATATTCACTACAGATAACTTCCAGGCGCTTGTCTTTAGGATCGAAACTGTGGTAAAACTGCCATGGCATACGATAACCATTCCATTTTTGTATGTTCGGATTAGTTGTAGGATAGTTGCTTGGCAACACATGCGCATGCCACATCTGTTCGTTTACTCCTCTGGTTTCAATGCATGAAAAGATCATTTCATCATTACCCTCATTGTCTAAAGTAAAAATGTCCTTATAATTAGTAACCAACGAATATCCACATTTCATGACTTCTCTGCCACATTCCACAGCCTTGCCCCATTCTTTTTCATGCATATAAAGTTTCATCAACACCGTATATGCCAGTCCTTTGGTGAACCGTCCAAAGTTCTCATCAGATTTACTATATTTAGCAGGAAGTACCTCAGCTGCCGCTTTCAAGTCATCTTCAATCAACTTCACTGTTTCCTCTTTTGAAGAACGGGGTACAATAACCTTTTGGGTAGGATTCTGTAAAACTTCTAATGAAGGAATCTGAATAGGGCCATACAAGTCGTAAAGAATATATGCCAACCATCCACGCCCACAACGTGTTTCGGCAATTAAACGTGTTTTTTCCTCTTCTTTCATATCAATACCAGAGATACGGTCTAATGTCAATGTCATCTTTCCGATATGATTCGCCCATGTTCCGTAAAAAGAAGTAGGAATATCAGAGGTAGCAGTGAAATTCAACTGTAATACAGCCGGCCACCACGAATCTCCCCATTTACAATCCAATAGGTCGGTAGACATATCTGTATTAGAGGCCAAACCACCTTTAGCACATTGAAATAATCCGCTATACCCATCTGCACGGAACGGACCGTAAGCTGCTGCAATAACCAATGCATCAGCATCATCTGCATTAGTAGGAAATATAGTTGTATTAATTGAGTCATATGATTCGGATTCCAGGTTAATGCAAGAGCCTAATAAACCAATTACTGTGATAAACAGGGAAAATATATAAATTATCTTTTTCATATCATTCTTTATTTTTTTATTGCTTAGAAAGTAATATCCAGACCAATACTAAAACTACGTACATTGGGATATGCCCAATAAGAATCATCTGTTTCCACATCCAAACCATCATACGGAGTAATAGTAAACAAGTTGTTCACATCGGCGTAGATACGTACATTGGAAACCAGTTTCTTTGCCGACTTAACAGGCAATGTATATCCCAGCGTAATATTGCGACAGCGAATAAACCAGCTCTTCTCCAGGAAATAGTCTCCATATCCATAATTACTCATATACTGAAAATAACCCGGCATCTTACCCGATGTATTGTCATGCGACCACACTTCTTTGGCCGAAGTAGGCATGTTATAACCGCGATATAAGTTATTCACCCCGGTCATTGTTCCTGAACCGACAATCCAATAATCTTTATAAGAACCACTCTTTAATAAATCCAACTGACCATAGAAATAAACATTCAAGTCGAAATTCTTATAACGGAAAGTATTATTCAATCCCAGTAAATAACCCGGATCACTACAACCTTTAAACACAGCGTCCGCATAATCTATCTTTCCATCGGGCTTTCCAGTCCTCAATGGAATGCCATGTTTGTCGGTCTTATAAGTTCCGTCTTCATTGTATGCGTATCCATCAATATCTTTTAATTTCACCTGTCCCGGTAGAGCTCCCGGCATCCAGGATACTTCCTCCCCCGGCTGAATCAACCCGTCAGACAAATACATATAGTATCCTCTCAACGGAGCATTATACATATCGTATGGATTCGGGCTCCAATTCTCATCACGTTCTTTCCACTTATCACGATAGAACGAGAAAGTAAAATCGGTATTCCAACTAAAATCTTTTGTATCAAAATTCTTTGTATTGATTGTCAACTCAAATCCCTGACTCTGAGTTTTACCGATATTGGCAGCAATCGAACCGACTTCATTATACGAAAGTACACTACGGGAACTAAGCAAATCAGAAACTACCTTATGAAAGTATTCTGCAGTTACATTAAAACGATTGTTTAAGAAACCCAGATCCAATCCTACATTCCACTCGGTTGTCGTCTCCCATTTTAAATCCGGATTACCGATCTGACTGACATAGACTCCTGTATATTCTTTATTACCGAAAACTTTATTATATCCTGTACCATAATAAGTGACTGATTTATCTCCGATATTCGAGTTACCTGTTTGTCCGTAACTTAATCTTAACTTACCGTTAGAGAGCACTTTATCCAAATTCAAAGACCGGGCAAAGTTTTCCTCCGTAAATCTCCAGCCCAGAGCCACAGAAGGAAAATATCCCCAACGGTTATTTTTTGCAAAGTTAGAGGCACCATCAGCACGAAGAGTGGCGGTCACCAAGTAACGATCTTTATAGGTATAATTTACACGACCGAAGAAAGAGGCCATTTCACTTTTAGAAGCGGAAGAACCAACCCATGGTTTTTCATAAGTACCTGCACCCAGATTATTAAACAGAAAGGCATCTGTCAGAAATCCTTGGTTACCCGCATTGAGATACTTACTGGTGAATCTTTGAAAAGAGTATCCAACCAAAGCATTCAGATTATGATCACCCAAACGTTTTGCATAATTGGCAGTCAGTTCTAACAAATAATCAGACCTGTCATATTGCCCGATGTCTGCACGGCCATCAGCCTTTTCTCCGTAAAGAGTTGTTTTAGGCATGTATACCTCACGACGCTGATAGTTACGATCGATACCAAAACTGGCTTTCAATGTGAGCTCATTGATTGGTTTGATTTCAACAAACGGAGTGGCCAGGAAACGTTCTTTAGTCGTCTGATCACTGATCTCAAGTAGCGAAACAGGATTTGGAATATAAGCAGCCTGTTGGTTCAGACTGTAATCACCATTTTCATCTTTCACAGACAATAGTGGACTAAACTGAGCAGCAGACACTAAAATACTGGCATATTCATTTTGCCCTGCTCCCAACGGAACATTGTCCAATGTATTACGACTCACTGTCAGGTTGATACCTACTTTTGCATATTTACTGAGCTTCTGATCCAGATTTACACGGCCAGTATAACGCGACATGCCATTATTCTTTACAATGCCCTTTTGATTAAAGAAGTTACCAGAAATCAGATATTTGGTATACTCCGTACCTCCATTGATTGAGATATTATGCTGTGTCTGAAAACCCGTACGAGTAATACGATCATACCAATCTGTATCATTTACCGGATTCGCAATATCCGCATCCGAATATTTGGGATGATATGCACTGCCGGCCTCCGATTCATTTTTACCACCATAAATGCCGACTTTATTATCATACATCCACTTTTCTTTAAACCAGCGGTTAGACTGAATCATAAAATCCTGTGCATCCAGCATTTCATATTTAGTAGCCATAGTCTGCACAGTGGCAGATCCTGAATAGGTAACTTTCGGTTTACCCTCTTTTCCCCGTTTGGTTGTAATGATAATAACACCACTGCCCGCACGTGCACCGTAAATAGCAGTAGAACTGGCATCCTTCAATACTTCAATTGATTCGATATCATTGGGGTTGATCGAGGCCAATATATTGTCAGTCGTACCATTATCACTGTTATAACCGACACTCACATTACCTGCATTACTTACAGGAAATCCATCCACAATAATCAACGGATCATTGCCTGCTCCGGTCGAAGCAGCTCCACGAATCCGAAACGTTGTGCCGCCACCAGGCTGGGCACTGATTGTATTTACCTGTAAACCTGCTGCTTTTCCGGCTAACGCATGGCTCACTGTAGATATCGTACTTAGGGGAGTATCGTCCATCTTCACTGATGCTACTGCACCGGTCAGGTCCTTTTTCTTCATTGTACCATAACCTACGACAACAACCTCATCCAAGGTTTTAGTATCTTCTTTCAGTAACACAGCCAATTGGTCCCGGTTTTTTACAGCAACATCCTGCTGTACATATCCAATATAGGTGATCTGCAATACTGCGTTACCCGGCACTTCCAACTCAAAACTTCCGTTCATATCGGTGATCACGCCTGTTGCCGTACCCTTTACCAATACGTTTGCTCCGATAATCGCTTCACCGCTGGCATCTTTCACAACTCCTTTTACCTTTTTGACTTTTGAAGCCGGCTTTTGTTCCACGGGAACAATCACAATGTAGTTACCGTTCTTTTTGTACGTATAACCCGTATCTTTCAGGATAGTTGCCAATATCTCCAGTACTTCGGTTTCTTTTTGATTCAACGAAACTTTACGAGAAACATTCAGGTGTGAATCATTATAAGCGATTTTATACTTCGAAGATGCTTCGATCTTTTCAAACGCTTGTTTCAACGACACTGTTCCATCCCGAAATGTTACTTTCTGGGCATGTACTTGCAGAGAACCCGCCAACATCAAACCAAGGCAAAAAGCTGCCACTCGGATTGATCGATTTTTGTTCATAATATTATTTTTTTTAGTTAAACAATAGCCGTCCTTTGGCGGCTTTTACAATAGGACAGTCTGTTGTTTAACTACACCCAACGATATAATGTTAACAAATGATAATATAGGCCAAGCCTTAATCTATATAAATATCTTTCCCCTCTATCTGGTATTCAAGTCCAGGGATCATTTCTTTAATCAACATCATAATATTCTCGATGGACTCATTAGGATAGAAATGAATAGTCAGATTATTGGATTGATAAATAGAAGTCTGCAAATGTACCTGAACCGAATAGGTACGTTCTATAGTCTGTATCACTTCTTTGAATGGACTATTACTGAAATACAAACCTCCACCTCTCCAATCAGAATAATCAGAGGCCTTCACGCGTTTTCTCTCTATATGTCCGGTGGACGGAATATAAACAATCTGATCATCCGGCTCCAACAAATAGGATGAATCGAAACGATTCAGCGACATACGGATAGATCCTTCTTCCAAAGTAGTCACTACCTTATCTATATTCGGATAAGCGTTTATATTGAATTCCGTACCAAGTACACTTACAGAAACAGAGTTCGTTTTTACAATAAATGGGCATTCTTTATCTTTTGTCACCGAGAAATAGCCTTCACCAGCCAGATAGACCTCACGTTCGTTTCCTATAAACGCAGACGGATAGATCAGCAAAGAACCGGAATTAAGCCAAACTTTCGATCGATCGGGTAAAGTGACTTGCTCCCGTTTTCCATTACTAACATAATATTGAATGAAAGTCACATTGCTAAGTTCGTTCTTAATGATAAGAGTTTCTTTGTATAAGTAAGCGGAACCGAACAATAGTAATAAGGGGACGATGATAGAAGCAGCAATCCAACTCCATCGGGGAATACGAAAACGCGAAAAAGAAGATTCCGATTTTAAAGAATCTCCTCCAATCTGTTGTTCCAGCTTTTCAAAAGCTCTCAGCGTTTGATGTTCATCCGCCTGTGGAAAACCGATCTGTTCCCAAATACCGGACAAGACCTCTTCTTTCTCTTGTCCGCTGTTTGTATCGGCCAGTCGTTGATGTACTCTTTCCACCACTCCGTCCGATGCCGGATGATGAAAAAAGTAAGTAATTATATTTTTTAAATAACTCATTCTACCACTAATTTATAATAGGACGCATAAATCCGGATATATCCCCAACCGTATTAACATAAATAGAGAAATATAAAGAATAACAAAGCATTTTTCAGTTCTTTCAACGCTAAGTTAAGATGGTTCTCAACAGTTTTTTTACTAATCTGCAACTTCTCCGCTATTTCTGCATTGGTCAGTCCGGCCTCCCGATTCAACCGAAAAATCATTTGCCGTTGAGGAGGCATATTCTCCACCACCATATCAATCAATAGCTGCAAGTCTTTAGCAACCAACTCTTCATAAGGAGTCGTGTCTGTAGACTCTTCTACCCATTCTGTCCCCTGACTATCCTGACGATTCTGCCGGGAACGCAAATAATTGAAAGTTGTATTTTTAGTCAAGACATACAGATAGGTTCCGAACACTTCTACTTCACAAAATTTCTCACGGTGCGTCCACAGTTTGAGAAAAACTTCTTGTGTCAAATCTTCGGCTTCACTCTCCGATTTAACCAATCCCATTATAAAAGAGCGCACCTTCGGATAATAACGCATAAACAATGCCTTAAACGCTATATGGCTTCCTTGGGAGAATTGGGAGACCAGTAATTTTTCTTCTGCGATTTCAGAATGCATTATTATCCACTTAAAAGATTAACTTAGACAAGTATCATATTATATATCAATACGTCGGCAAAAATAATAAAAAACCTTAATATAATAATGTCATAAGTAGTTTTTCTAGGAAAAAGTCCCACAGAATCACAAGTCTATCTCCATAATTTCCAGCATTATCATGCCTTCAACCTTATCACAAAGCAACTCCCCTTACCCGGTTCGCTCTGTACGGTCAATGTCCCTCCATGTGCTTCTACAAAGTCTTTCGAAATGGACAATCCCAAACCGCTACCCTGAACTTTAGTTCCCGGTACACGGAAATAACGATCAAAAATGCTTTGGTGATATCTTGGATCGATTCCTTTGCCAAAGTCTTGCACATAGAGCTCGATATACTCTTTTTTATGCCTTACGCCAATCACTACCCGGCCATTCTCTTTCGAATAGCGAATCGCATTGCTTAAAAGATTAGTAAGTACCCAAGCTATTTTTTCACTATCTACAAACAGTTTCGGTATCTTCTCTTGAGGATAGTCAACTTCTATTTGTATATTAAACTTATCAGCCTGTACCTGATTGGCCTTGATGGCGTACTCAATCAGTTCGATAGGTTTCGTAATTTTAGGCATCATTTGAAGCTTGCCGGCTTCCACCTGCGTCATGTTCAGTAACTCTCCGGTAATATCGAGTAAGCGCTGGCTATTGTCCCTTATATTCTTCGATAATTGTTCTTGTTCGCCATTCAAAGAGCCTACTCTTTTGTCCTCCAGCAATTGAAGACTCATCATTATAGCAGAAATAGGAGTCTTCAGTTCGTGGGAGATGGTAGAGATAAAAGTGGTTTTTGCAGAATCGAGTTCTTTGAACTCTGTAATATTTTTCAGCAAGATAACGTCTCCCAGGTTTCGAGCCTCTCCTTCTTCTGCCGCCGCATTCTCAATCGGAATATACGAGGCTTGGAAATAGCTTTCTTTATTGTCCGCATAGATTTTTAAAGGTTCATTCTTCTCACCGGGAGTCACCAACTCACGTATCAGCCTGCGAAGCAAATCATTCTTCAGAGAAAGTTCTTCGGCGGACTTCCGGATTACATTCTCACGCTTCATATTGAGTACATTCAATGCTTCATTATTGATAAAAAGAATTTCCCGTTCGGTATTTAAGCCGATAATCGGCTCATGAATACTGTTAACAACGGCTTCAAGGAATTTTTTTGCAGAAAGAATATCAGCCAATGTACTGTCACGATACTCTGTCAGTTTCTCAGCCATGCGGTTAAAACTATCCGAAACTTCCCTGAACTCTTCGTATCCTCTCATATCCAATCTCTTTTCATAATTATGATTGGCTATTTCCAAGATACCACAAGTCAGTTCTTTTACCGGCCTATTAATAGAACGGGGTAGCCAGATAAGCAGGACCAAACCCGTGAGGATACAAATGCCACCTGTTACGGAGATCCATAAGAGCGCACGCTCCAAAGCAGGCATGGCAACCGGACTATCAGGTTCCGTGGCCGTTAGAATCTGAAGGTTTACTACTGAAAGTGTTACCAGTAAAATAATCATTCCGGCCAATATTCCAATGCCGAAAAGTAGTTTGGTTTTTATATTCATAATGGATAACTAAGACTAAATCATTTTTTTATGCAAGTATAATCAAATCTATGTTCGCTTGTGCCAGATTATTTAAAAATTTGCGATATTTCAGCACGCTACACAATGCTCCCGGCAGGCGAAGGCCTGGGGAACCCATGCAAACAGTGGATATCTGTTTCTCCTTACAAACCTGCACAATGCTGCCTAATATATCTTTCGACTGTACCTGGACGACTTCCCCACCCAACTCAGTCACCAACTTAAAATGATTCAGCAGATGTCTCTGGCTGGCCAAATCGATACGTTCCATGCTTTCTTTGGGAACTTGTACGTAAAGAGCGACAAACGAGGTATTATATCGGGTAGCCAAACGGGCTACTTTCCTTATAATACGGCGGGGCGTCTTCTCTTGGCTACTGATGCACGCCATAAACTTTTCATGGCGAACTCCCAAACCAATACCCATCACAACCTCATTCTCTACTTTCTTTTCCACTCGCAAGGCAACCTCCTTCAGTGCAAGTTCACGGAGTTGCAGGATATTCTCGGTCTTAAAGAAATTATTGAGTGCAGTCTGTATTTTTTCCGGCTTATATATCTTTCCAGCTTTAAGTCTGGTTATCAGTTCTTCGGCCGTAAGATCAATATTTACGACCTCATCAGCCTCTTGAAGAACGCTATCGGGAATACGCTCCTTCACTTCAATACCTGCGATATCTTGCACCTCTTCATTCACACTCTCGATGTGCTGAATGTTGACTGCCGAAATCACGTTAATCCCTTCATCAAGCAGTGTCATCACATCTTGCCAACGTTTCTCATTCAAGCTTCCTTCCACATTGGTATGTGCCAGTTCGTCTACAATTACAATTTCGGGATGAATACGGATAATCGCTTCCAGATCCATCTCCTCGAGCTCTTTCCCCTTATAAAACAGTTTCCTGCGCCGAATAACAGGTAAACCTTTCAACAGGGCTTCCGTCCCGGCACGACCATGTGTCTCAATATATCCGATCCGGACATCCACCCCGTTATCAATCAGATCATGTGCTTCCTGGAGCATCCGGTACGATTTGCCTACACCGGCAATCATACCGATATAAACCTTAAACTTGCCACGACGGGATTTTTTTATCAAGTCGAGGAAATGCTGTACACTTTCTTCTCTATCCATCTTTTCTTCAATTTTTATACTGCATAACCCGTAACAGTATCGCTACTGCCACGGGTTGACTAACCACTTTTTAAATTCCTAAGTTATATCTGATTTCATGGCTTTAAAGTAATACCAAACACTAAATGCGCATCTTCCATACGGGGATTCCAAACAGCCTGTGCAAATACAGGCAAAGCAAACTTATCAGTGAACCTGATCTGAGTAGTTCCTTTCAAAGCAACATTGGTTACGGCAAACCCATCACAATTGTATTGGGGAGCGGCATAAGGAACCATTCCACACGTTACGTTTAAATCTACCATTCTCACTCTGAAGGGATAGTTGAATTCAACATAAGACGAATAATTCTGGCCTCCCTCCGCATTCTTATCTTGCCCTGCAAACATGGTATACCATGCAACAGACAAAGGAAATGTTTCGGACTGCACAGTATAAGCCACTCCTGCCTCAAAGTGGTGAGCCGTTTCATGACTCTTAAAATTAAAGTATTTACGTGCTCCCTGTCCTGCCCACCACAAGTCGGCAACCGATACGGTCAAACCGGAACGACCTAATGTGTATGCAACCGTCAGATCGATCTCCTTGGCGGCAGCTCCTGCCGAAGCAGAAGTTCCGTCAAAATCGGTGGAGCCCCATGCGGTCAATGAAAAGTTTCCGACACTAAATCCCAAAGTCGGCTGGATACTCGCTCCTGTCTGATACATTCCGCGCCAGACATATGAACTTACGAGATCTCCCTGAACATTAAACTGTTGGGCATTCGCGTTCATACTTCCCCAGAAGCACATCATTCCAATCACCATCAAGGCTAAAATCGTGTTTTTATTTATGACATTTTTCATCTTTACTTTCTATCTGTTTTTTAACTCTTCCAGAGCTATATTCAACTTTAATACATTTACTTTCTCGGTTCCGAATATCCCCAGCAACGGCTTCTCTACAGCTTTATCTACGACTCTTCTCACCTCTTCCACATCCATGCCACGTGCCTGCGCCACTCTTTTCACTTGTACATAAGCACTCTGTGGAGTGATGTCCGGATCTAGTCCCGAGGCACTGGCTGTCACCATCTCGGCAGGTACATCCTTGCGTGCCAGATACGGATGATGAATGAGGAAAGTATCGATGCGTGCCTCCACCTCTGCCAGATATTCAGGATTGGTCGGCCCTTTATTGCTACCTGCCGAACTGGTTGCATCATAGCCATCACCGGCACATGAGGGGCGTCCCCAAAAATATTTTTCTTCCGTAAAAGTCTGTCCTACATTGGCAGCCCCTACCACTTTTCCGTTTAAGGTAACTACTTCTGCATTTCCCCGGTTAGGACCGGCTACCTGTGCAAACAGCCACAGCACGAGGATATAAAATACAGAGAAGAATACACAAAAGACGAGAGTTATCTTGATAGATTTTAATAATGTTTTCATTGCTTGAATATTTAAAAGAATAAACTGACAACCAAATCGATTAACTTGATTCCGACAAAGGGAACGATCACTCCTCCTAACCCATAGATTAAAAGGTTCCGACGGAGCAAAGCCGATGCACCGATCGGTTTATATTGTACTCCTTTCAGCGCCAATGGTATCAGGATCGGGATAATGATGGCATTGAATATGACAGCAGAGAGTATAGCACTTTCCGGGCTATGCAGATTCATAATATTGAGTGCACCCAACTCTGGAATAGCCACCATAAACAAAGCAGGTACAATGGCAAAGTATTTTGCCACATCGTTGGCAATAGAGAAAGTAGTCAGGGTTCCACGAGTCATCAGCAACTGCTTTCCGATTTCCACAATCTCTATCAATTTAGTCGGGTCATTATCGAGGTCGACCATATTGCCGGCCTCCTTGGCTGCCTGCGTACCGCTATTCATTGCCACACCGACATTTGCCTGCGCCAATGCAGGAGCATCATTCGTTCCGTCTCCCATCATCGCCACCAACTTACCGGACTGTTGTTCTTTACGGATGTATTCCATCTTGTCTTCAGGCTTTGCCTCAGCTATAAAGTCGTCCACCCCCGCCTTTTCGGCAATGTACTTGGCGGTCAAAGGATTGTCACCGGTTACCATCACTGTCTTCACTCCCATCTTGCGCAGACGTTCAAAACGTTCCTGAATGCCCGGTTTTATAATATCCTGCAACTCGATAACTCCGGTCACCTTCCGGTCGACACACACTACCAGCGGTGTACCTCCATTACCAGAGATCTCACTGATCACTTCTTCTATTTCTTTCGGGAATTTATTCCCGGCTGCTTCCGTAATCTTACGGATCGCATCGAACGCTCCTTTACGTATCTGTGTGCCATCGGCCAGATCAACACCCGAACATTTGGTTTCAGCCGTAAACTGAATCATCCGGGCACCGGCCGTCTGAAGACTCCGCATCCGTACCCCCGATTCACGTCCTAACTCTACAATAGATTTACCCTCGGGCGTCTCGTCCGAAAGCGAAGCCAACAGACAGGTTGTTACAAACTCCCGCGGACCGACTCCCGGTGCCGAATGGAATTTCGTTGCCCTGCGGTTACCAATCGTAATAGTACCGGTTTTATCAAGCAACAGTGTATCGATATCTCCTGCCGTCTCCACCGCTTTACCCGACTTTGTAATCACATTGGCACGCAATGCACGATCCATACCGGCAATACCGATGGCAGAAAGTAATCCTCCGATAGTAGTCGGAATCAAACAGACAAACAGAGAGAGGATGGCTGCAATCGAGATAGCTGTTCCCGGATGTTCAAGACTGGTATAGTCAGCAAACGGGATCAGAGTAACACATACGATGACAAAGACCAGTGTAAAGCCTGCCAACAAAATGGTCAGGGCTATCTCGTTCGGCGTCTTCTGCCTGCTTGCGCCTTCGACCAACGCAATCATTTTGTCAAGAAAGCTTTCGCCCGGTTGCTGTGTGACCAATACCTTGATATGATCTGAAAGCACTTTGGTACCACCGGTCACAGAGCTTTTATCTCCACCCGCCTCACGGATCACCGGAGCAGATTCACCGGTAATGGCACTTTCGTCAATGGAAGCCAATCCTTCAATAATCTCTCCATCGGCAGGGATCGTATCACCGGCTTCACAAACAAAAACATCCCCCTTCTTCAGTTTAGAACTACTTACGGTCTGAACCTTGTCTCCTATTACCAGTTTAGCAGGAGTCTCTTCACGCGTTTTGCGTAAGCTGTCGGCTTGTGCTTTACCACGGGCTTCGGCTATTGCTTCAGCAAAATTGGCAAACAACAAGGTCACAAACAAAATTAAGAACACACACAAATTATATCCGAAAGTACCATATTCCGGAGTGAAGAGAGAGAGTAACGTTACCACCAGCATAATAACGGTAACCACTTCTACCGTAAACATAATCGGGTTCT
>OCPS01001545.1_pt1 | contig 18386 bp, 20 predicted proteins | sample 1538651 | NCBI WGS metagenome assembly OCPS01 (sample SAMN04571715, study PRJEB22368) | human gut metagenome | biome: human gut; material: stool | host: Homo sapiens | place: Luxembourg | collected 2012-09-21 | reverse complement strand
CAGTACTGGGAGAAGAAGTTAGTATGGAAGACCTCGGAGGAGCACGCGTTCATGCCTGTATCAGTGGAAATGCCCACTTCTTTGCCTCTACAGAAGCAGAATGTTTCGAACAAATAAAAAAACTGCTCACCTTTATCCCCTGGAACAATCAACGTAAAGCGAAAGCCTTTCCGTCAAAAGCTCCGAAAGCAGAATACAATATCGAAAAAATCCTTCCTGCAGATCCTACCCAGCCTTATGATGTAAGAGATATTATCAAAGCCGTTGCCGACGATTCCGATTTCTTCGAGGTACAACAGGACTTTGCACAGAATATCGTTGTCGGATTCGGTCGGGTAGATGGAGAAACGATCGGTTTCGTGGCCAATCAACCGTTGGTATTAGCCGGTGTATTGGATTGCGACTCTGCCGATAAAGCAGGCCGGTTTATCCGTTTCTGCGACGCATTCAATATTCCGATCGTGACCTTCGAAGACATGCCGGGATATCTACCGGGCGTTGAACAGGAATATATGGGTGTGATCCGCCACGGAGCAAAAGTATTGTATGCTTATAGTGAAGCTACCGTACCTAAAGTGACGGTAATCCTGCGTAAAGCTTACGGTGGTGGATACATCGCCATGAACTCACGCCACCTGAAAGCCGACTTTATGTTTGCCTGGCCGACAGCCGAAATCGCCGTAATGGGACCGGAAGGGGCAGCAAACATTATTTTCCGTAAAGAAATAAAAGAATCTGCTAATCCGGAAGAAACACGGAAGCAGAAAGTTGCCGAATATCGCGAGAAATTTGCTAATCCTTATGTAGCAGCTTCCAAAGGATATATCGACTCGGTGATCGAACCGTCGGAAACACGCCTGTTATTGAAACATTCTATCGAAGTCTCCGGTAATAAAACCGTTATGACACCTGCTAAGAAACACGGAATTCCTCCGTTCTAACAGTGTTCAGAGTTTATAAAGTCCATGAATTCCCGGACTTTTAAACTGAAAGACTTAAAAGTTTCAGAACCACTAAAAAGGAGGTAAAATGACTGTTAAATATGAAAAATTCCTGCTGAATGGCGTAGAATATAAAACTCAGCTTACCCAGAAATGGGTAAACCGAAAAAAATGGGAAGAACCGAATCCCTATCTGCTGACTTCACACATTCCAGGAACCATTATGCAAATCGAAGTGAAAGAGGGCCAGGAAGTCCAGGAAGGAGATGTTCTTCTGATTCTTCAGGCTATGAAGATGAATAACAAACTGGCTGCACCATTTTCGGGTAAAATCAAAAAAATATATGTCAACTCAGGAGATAAAATTCCGAAGGGGACATTGATGATCGAAATGGAAGAAAATGAAGCTGTCTGAATACAGCTGATCTGTTATGCTGATGTGCTAATATGTAAATGTGCCGACCACAGGAGCGTATTAACATATCAGCATTTGTATTTATAATAATGGCAGGTATAATGAATTGGTAAAGTTGATAAAGTCTTTGGACTTTATCAACCAATTTAATTCTGCAATTTATGTCGTTACAAAGATTTCAAAGGTTACAAGGATCTTAGATGTGAATCCTGACCATTATAACCGTTGTAACTTTTGTAACTGTTGTAAGTGAAAAGGTATGAGTTTTTTTGTCGCTAAAAATATTATTAAAAATTATGCCAATCACCGGGCTTTGGACGATGTATCTATCGAAATCCCGGAAGGAGCTATTTATGGATTGTTAGGCCCCAACGGAGCCGGAAAGACTTCTCTGATCCGAATTATAAACCAGATTACAGGACCGGATTCGGGTGAACTTTATTTTAAAGACCATAAACTGGAACCTGCCGACATGAACCGCATCGGTTATCTGCCTGAAGAAAGAGGCCTCTATAAAAAGATGAAAGTCGGTGAACAGGCCGTTTATCTGGCTCGTCTGAAAGGAGTGAGCCGTCATGACGCGATTCAACAATTGAAAGCCTGGTTCGAGAAATTCGGAATCGAGGCCTGGTGGGATCGGAAAGTAGAAGAATTATCCAAAGGAATGGCCCAAAAGGTGCAATTCATCACCACCGTCCTGCACGAACCGGAAATGCTGATTTTTGATGAACCGTTCAGCGGATTCGACCCCATCAATGTCGAACTCCTAAAAAAAGAAATACTGGAACTGCGCAAAAAAGGAACGACCATTATTTTTTCCACCCACAATATGGCTTCCGTCGAGGAAATCTGTAGCCATATTGCCTTGATTAACAAATCAAAAAAAATTATCGAAGGCCCGATCAATCAGATCCGGAATAAGTATGCCAACAATACTTACCGACTCATCTGTAAATATCAACCGGATTTTCATCCGCAAGAAGTGATCGGAGAAGAATATGAACTGCTTTCCGAAAAAATAGAAGACGGACAACACGAACTGGTCCTGCAACGCCTCGCGGCTTGTCCGACCAATACTTTATTACGTCGTCTGCTCGACAAAACCGATATTATCTCTTATCAAAAGGTCATACCGGGAATGAACGATATCTTTATCAAATTAGTGAAAGGAGAAATGGTTAACGACATCAAACAGGAAGAATAATCCACTTCGTAAACCCCAAATCATAAATCTGAAATGAATAAAACGCTTATCATCATAGGACGCGAATTTACAACCAGAGTACGGAAAAGAAGTTTTCTGGTACTGACACTCGTCGTCCCCATTCTTTTAGCCGGTTTTTATGCTTTCCTGATGTGGATGCTTCTGAAAGACGACACACAGGACCGTAAAATTGCAGTGATCAATCAGTCAGTACTCGAGACACCATTCGAGCAAATCAACAACAATACATTCGAATATCTGAATACCCCGGTCGATGAATCGGGAGCTTCGGAATTTCTCCGGCAACATGACTATTACGCCCTGATTTCAATCCCGGAAAATATTATGGATCACCCGGAAATTCCGGTCTATTCTTTCTCTCAGGTTCCTATGGAATTGAAAAATGAAATCGCGGCCCAATTGCGCAAAAAAATTGAAGACATAAAAAGAGCAAAAGTCATTGCCGAATCACAAGTCCCCGATTTGGAAGAACAATTATCGGCCACACAAACACCTGTACTGGTGCGTACGTTAAAGATCACCGACTCGGGCGAAGCCAAAGAAAGCTCGTCGGAAGTCGCTTCGGCTATCGGATTGATCGGCGGCATGATTATCTACTTCTTTATATTCATGTATGCCTCTCAAGTCATGAAAGGAGTGATCGAAGAAAAAACAAACCGGATTATCGAGGTATTGGTCTCTTCTGTCAAACCGTTTCAATTTCTGTTAGGTAAAATCATCGGAGTAGCAGCTGTCGGCCTCGTACAATTCCTGATTTGGGTAGTATTCGGCCTTGTGCTGATCCTGGTCATGCAAACATTCTTCCTGCCGGGTATCGATCTGGAAGCACTGAGAAATGCCGGCAACCTGGCCGGCGGCCTGCCGGATATAGCCGGTACAGGGAATCTGAGCGCTGAAAAAATGCAAATCATCCAAAAGGTTGCGATGACCATCGACCCGATCTTTATCATTAAATTCCTGGCCTCTTTCTTATTCTATTTTATCGGAGGCTACCTGTTATATGCTTCTTTATTCGCCGCTATCGGTGCTGCCGTCGATAACGAAACCGACTCGCAACAATTCCTGACCCCTTTGTCGATTATCCTCGTCATCGGGTTATACATCGGTTTCGCCGCCATGAAAAGTCCCGAATCCCCGATGGTATTCTGGAGTTCCTTGATCCCGTTCACCTCACCGATCGTTATGCTGGTCCGTATCCCCTTCGGAGTACCGACCTGGGAAATCCTGACCTCTATGGCATTATTAATCGTCAGTTTTATCTTTTTTACCTGGCTATCCGGAAAAATTTACCGCATCGGTATTTTAATGTATGGCAAAAAAGTCACTTGGAAAGAACTCTACAAATGGCTGAAATATTAACCTCTTCCGGGATTCCGGGACGGACTTTTCGTCCCATTTTAAGCAAGCTCTCTTTTCACCTACTTCTAAAATAAAAGATAAGCAATGTTACAGCGGTTTCTATGGTTACTCCTTAACCACTGTAACCATTACAACTAACAAAATACCGGGCGGTAAGTCTGATATAAAACCGGACAAAAGGTCCGTCCCGGAATCCCAAATTTTTCGACCGATAAGGATTTTCTGCGTTATATTAGTGAATCCACAAAATAAATTATGGAAACACTAGAAATACAAAAATTAATTCAACAAAGCAGACGGCAAGACAGCTATGCTTTCAGTCTCCTCGTAAGACAATATCAGGATTTTGTATTTCGCCTTGCTTTTAGACTCCTTTGTAATTATGAAGAAGCCCAGGACATCACACAAGAAACATTTATCCGGGTCTGGACTCATCTTCCCCAATTCAATTTGCAAGCAAAATTTACAACCTGGTTATATAAAATCACCGTCAATCTCTGTTACGATTCATTGCGTTCGTATAAAAAGCGCCCGATCGTACATGATTCGGAAATTGATTTTCTAAAAGCTTATCAACAACTTTCCGATGAAAATTTGGAGAACAAAGTGATGAATGAGGAGTTGATCCAGATCATCCTTTACCTCACTCAAGAATTGACGCCCAAGCAAAAATTGATCTTTACATTATGGGACCTGGAAGGGCTGGAGGCTGAGGAAGTGAAAGATATCAGCGGGCTCAGCAGTGCTAAAATAAAAAGTAATTTATATCTGGCACGGAAATACATACGGGAAAGAATCGAAAAATTAAACCTATAAATCCTATGGACAAGTACAATGCTATTCTGAATAAATTACAACACACTGCTCCGATAGTCACTGATCCCGAAGGATTGACCCAACGGATTATGAAGGAAATCGAGCAGCCTGTAATCCGTAGAAGATCTAAAATACGAATTATAATGACGGGTATAGCTGCTTCGGTATTATCGGTATGGATGATCGATGAAATAAATTACCGACCGGTCGTCTCACCGACAACAAAAACAGAGGAAATAAATCGTCCGCCCGATAATGCCGACCGTTCGTATATTCCGGCCGAACTTTCCAGCCAGGAAAAAAGGACGATATTCTATTCTGAACTAAAAAGCAGAATGAATAAACAACAAAAGATCAAACAACTCATCCAAAAAATTCAAGATTATGAAACGAAATAATTTATATCTCAGCCTGATATTGGTGGTATTTACCCTTTTTTCCTGCACCCATCGATCTTACCGAATGCAAACCCAAGTCAACCGGGACGGTTCTTGTGTCCGTTCCATTTCGGTGGAGACCCGGGATTCTGCTTTTATTGCAGGAGATACGACTGCGAATCCGCTTCCTATCCAACTCGACACGACCTGGACCGTCGAATGCTATAACGGACAACAAAAAGTAACATGGCCTGTTGTAAATTTCGCTTTATTCCAAACAGATACATTACCCCGCCTGACAATTGTCGCTTCCCGTCGCTTCCCGTCAGTCGAGGCCATGGCTGAAAATTTTCATTTTAATCACGGATTATGGAGTGTTTGTAAACCTTCTATCATTTTCAAGAAGGAATTCAGATGGTTTTACACCTATTATTCTTATACCGAAACCTATCCCCCATTTTCAGTCCTCACCAAGATTCCGTTGGATCATTATCTTACCTCCGAGGAACAGACACTATGGTTTCAGGGAAATGATCCGGCTTTTCAAGGGAAAAACGGCACTGAACTATGCGATTTATTGTCAAAAATCGAACCTAAAGCCTATCTTTGGCTAAATCACAATCTTTTTGCCGAAAGTTATGCAGCTATCGACCGGCTTCTTCCCGACCATCCGTTCAAAAACCGTTTCGAAGCTGCCAGAGACTCTATTTTCCGGCTGAACCAGGACAAATACGATGCCCTCGATGCAAAACTTCCCGAGATGTTGGACAACTATTTTAAAACCGATTATTTTAGCCGGCACGGACAACGGATAGACTCACTCGACGACCCGGAATTAAACCATAAACTCGATTCTCTGGATCTCTATGAAATTACTTTTCAATATGAATTGCTCTTACCGGGAAAAATTCTCTCGAGCAACACCCGGCAAACCACCGCAGGTAAACTGTCCTGGCAACTCGATGCCTATCGTTTCCTGCCGCAAGATTACGTCATGACAGCGCAATCCCGTGCAATAAATGTATGGGCTTTCGCCCTTACTGCCCTTTTGCTGCTCACCGCCCTATATTTTATATGGAAAAGAAAGTGAAATACTATTTTTTGTATAAATTTGTTACAATACCATATCCTTTATTGCTATGCTTAGATCCGCCCATCAACAATCTATTACAAATAGAGGAGATGAATTTGAACGTTTAGATGAAATTATTAAGCAAAATAAGGATTTTCAATTCTACTTTGATTATACTCATAATTTTTTTAAACTAAATCCTCTTATTCCTCGTAGTCAAACATTTCTAATTGAAGATAATAAAATTTTATGTGGTTCTCCTCTCGATAATAAAATGATAATGAATATATTTATCGATTATATAAAGAATTAAATATGAAAAAACAGTTTATATATGTTTATTACTATTGGTATTATCTTGTACCTCCAGAGAAAAACCATATTCATGTAAACTAGTTGAGTTACAAGATTTAAATACTTTTCCTGTCATCGATTTAACACCGACTTCTATCGCATTAACGGATACGACATTATTAAATCCTGAAAAAATCTGGATTTCAGATACCTTATTGATTATCAAAGATGCAGAAACGGACGAGAATAAATTCTTAAAATATTATTCCCTAAATTCTTTCCATTTATTAAAAACCTACGGAAGTATAGGACGGGGCCCCAATGAATATCTAACTCCAAGGGTTTACCGGCATTCCCCGAATAAATTTCTTATTATTGAAAAACTAAGATATACTTTATTTTGTACCGATAGCTTATTCTCCAATCCTCTATACACCCCAGAGAAAATCAATGTCAGAGTGGGATTGACAGCTGCGGATTGTGTATATTTAATCAACGATTCGACCATTTTTGCAAATTCAGGTATGTCCGATTATCAATTTTCCATTGCCAATATTTCCAGTAATCGATATTTATTAAATTACAAGAATTATCCTTCCATAATAAAAGAAAAAAAGATTACCGATTTTATAGCCAATTCGAATATCTATCATGCATTTTACATATTGAAACCGAATACGATGGATTCTGTTGCCATTATTTACAGGCATTTCCCCATCATCGATATTATTTCATTAAATAATTTAGAATCGACCCGTTACCAATTTCCCATCGATAAATCTGTAAATAAAGTTACCGTCCTGGACAAATTAAATGCCCGGGTTGAAGAGGAAGTCAACTACTATAAAAACTATTTCAGCACGGACAACTATATCTATTTATTATACTGCGATTCTAAAAATAAAGATTTATCGATCTCCAATAATAATTTTGAAATACACCAATTCGACTGGCAGGGCCGTTTTTTGAAAAGATATCGTTTGAACCGTTATATTTTAAGCTTCTGTGTCGATGAAAAATCCGACCGAATATACGCAATCAGTTTCCAAAACAATAAGAATTTCTCTCCGGAGATACTCTGTTATTCGTTATCTTCAACGAATTAAGGATATTTGCGAAAACGGGGAAATCTGTCATCCGAATTTAATTACGTACCTTTCCCAACACCAATACAGGATTATCATCATCGGCTATTGCATTATACCAATCATGGTAAGGGGAATTTGCTGATTTTATCCTTTCCCGAAATTTCATTGCAGAAAAAGATTGACAAAGATAATGCTCAGAAACTTCGAACAGATAATCCTCCAATTCAAAGTCAAGGTCGTCGAAATAAATACTCTTTACTTTGAATAAACCATCGTTCAGTTTATCGAATACATAAGTTTCAGGATCCCGGTTTTCGTCGTAAGTAATTATATTTTTACCAAATCTGGAATCAGCCATCCGGATGAATAAACGATCGAATAAGATGAACCGAGAAGTTTCAACTATCATTTCAATTTCTTCTCCTTTTTCATCAGGCTTGAATTCTTTCAAATAATATCCTGCATGAAAATAATATTCGGGTTTTCTTGTATCGGTAGTTATCCGATACAAAGTATCCGTTATCCCTGACATATAGTGAACAAATCCTCCCGCTATCCCCAGATAAGAATGATTCTTCTGACGCTCCTCCCGACAAGTCTCTTTTTTAATCCCTCCCAGGAATTGTCCGGAAGAAGTAAGGGCATAAATTTCATAGGCTGCATCTTTCAATAACAAAGGAATACAATAAAGAACCGAATCACCGGCCAGTATCATCTTCTTCGGAAATCCGTAAATTCCGGGCAGGGAATTTTCATATTCTCCATTTTTCAAATTAATTACCTGGATACTATTTTGCCTTCCATAATCCGAAAAATACAATCGTTCGCCCGGTTCATCTACTGTGAGGGCTATAATATTCTGATATTCGCCCGGAGCACGTCCATAAGAAGCCAATTTACGGATATAAGTACCATCGGCGGCGAACTGATACATTTCTTCGTTTCCGTAAGTAATAATATACTTCTCTCCGGCCCATACCCGAAAATAATCGTTTAACAAAGCCTCTTCTTTCGTCTCCATACGCACTAACCGGCTCTCACCGACCAATTGACTCCATTTCAAAACAGTGTCCTTTTCCACAGCTCTTGTATCCAGTCGTTTCACCCCGGAGCCGTTACCACATCCCACTACCACCCAAATAATCATCGAAATCAGAATATCTTTAAGCATAAATCATGAACGCTTTATCCTGTACTGAAACTAACACCCAAATTCACATCCGAAAAAAATACCATCCTCTGAGAGAAGATGGTATCTTATTTCAGATTTTCAAAAATCAAATTTTATGGATTACTAAACCGGAACGAAGTTTCGGTTCGAACCAGGTAGTTTTCGGCGGCATGATATTACCGGTATCGGCAATATTCAGCAACTGTTCCATAGAAACCGGATACAGAGCGAAAGCCACTTTCATCTCCCCGCTGTCTACGCGTTTTTTCAGTTCACCTAATCCACGTATCCCCCCCACGAAATCGATTCGTTTAGAGGTACGCAAATCCTGAATATCGAGGATATCGGCCAACACATGTTTGGAAAGAATGGTCACATCCAATACTCCGATCGGATCGTTGTCATCATACGAACCTGCTTTAGCGGTCAGACGATACCACTTACCGCCCAGATACATACTGAACTCGTGCAATTTTGCCGGATGATAAATCTCGGTACCCATTTCCTTTACTTCGAAATGAGCGTTCAATTTCTCGAGCAACTGAGCTTCGGTCAGACCATTCAGATCTTTCACTACCCGGTTGTAATCGATAATCTTCAGCTGATGGTCGGGGAAATGTACGGCCATAAAGAAGTTGTACTCTTCTTTACCGGTATGATTCGGATTCTTTGCTGTATATTCGGCACCGATACGGGCAGCTGCAGCTGTACGGTGGTGTCCGTCGGCCACATAGGTGTTCGGCACTCTCGTTGCGAACAACTCTTCCAACCGTTTATTGGTTTCCGGACAGTTGATCGCCCAAAAATGGTGTCCGAACCCGCCACAAAATCGTAGTCTGCTTTCTGATTCTTCACAATATCTTCAACGATAGCGTCAATTTCAGGCACGGCACGATAGGCAAAAAATACCGGTTCCAGGTTAGCATTCACATAACGGGTCAGCACCATCCGGTCCTCTTCTTTATCGGGACGGGTGAGTTCATGTTTTTTAATCACCCCGTTCATATAATCCTCACAGGCAGCACAACCGACAATACCGTATTGGGTACGGCCTTCCATGGTCTGAGCATAAATATAAAATTTCGCTTCCGGATCCTGTACCAACCATCCCTTGTCCTGAAACATTTTGAAATTTTCAACACTCTTATTGTAAACTTCTTCCGAGTGGATATCCGTTCCGGCAGGGCAATCGATTTCGGCCCGGGTAACATGCAGCAATGATTTCGGTTTTCCTGCAGCCATCTGTGCAGCTTCTTCCGAATTCATCACGTCATACGGGAGGCAAGCCAATTCCTCGCATACTTCCTGGTTAGGAGTACGTAAGCCTTTGAATGGTTTTACTATAGCCATAAAAATATTATTTATTTACTTTAAATTTAGCATCTCCATGTTCCAGGAAAGCCACAATTTGACGGGCAGCAGCCAAGCCTGCATTTACATTCGCTTCTTCAGTCTGAGCACCCATTTTCTTCGGAGTAAAGAAATAACGGCCTTCGAACTGGGCATATTCAGCGGCATTGTCCGGAGCGATATCGGAAATATATTTGAAATCGGGACGATCGGCCATCAATTTCACCAATTCTTCTTCATTGATCACTTCCTTACGGGCAGTGTTGATCAATACAGCTCCTTTCGGCATGCGATTCAACAATTCATAATTGATCGATTTCTTTGTCTTCTCGGTAGCCGGGATATGCAGAGATACATAATCACACATCGCATACATTTCTTCGGCAGAATGCAACGGAGTAGCCCCCGCAGCCTTGATTTGTTCATCGGTCATGAACGGGTCGAAAGCATACACTTCCATTCCGAAGCCTTTGGCAATACGTCCCACGTTTTGTCCCACGTTTCCGTAAGCATGTACACCGATTTTCTTTCCTTTCAGTTCATGCCCGGATTTACCGTTATAGAAATTACGAGCCAGATAAACAGCCATACCGAATACCAATTCAGCCACAGCATTCGAGTTCTGTCCCGGAGTATTCATAGCCACTACGCCATGATCGGTACAAGCCTGCAGGTCGATATTATCATAACCGGCTCCGGCACGTACAATTACTTTCAGTTTTTTAGCAGCATCGATCACTTCTTTTGTCGCTTTATCCGAACGGATGATCATAGCATCTACGTCGGCAACAGCAGCGATCAATTCTTCCGGAGAAGTATATTTTTCCAATAAAGCCAATTCATAACCCTGAGCTTCCACGATTTCGCGGATACCTTTTACTGCCACCGGAGCAAAAGGTTTATCGGTTGCAATCAGAACCTTTGTCATAACTACCAAAATTTACGATTAAGATTTACAATTTACGAGAGGCCTCAGCACGGTCGTAAATCGTAAATCTTTCATCTGAATTAATATTATTTATTTTTTATGTGCTTTTTCAAATTCCTGCATGGCAGCAATCAAAGCATTTACATCTTCCATCGTACAAGCATTGTAGGTAGAAGCACGGAAACCACCCACCAAACGGTGACCTTTCACGCCTACGATGTTTTTAGATTTACAGAAATCCAAAAATTCTTTCTCCAGTTCTTCATATCCTTCGGCTAACAAGAACGGAATATTCATACGAGAACGTGAACCTTCTTCAACAACAGCACGGAATACCGTATTGCGGTCGAATTCGCTGTACAATGCATTGCATCTTTCGATAGCACGTCTTTCCATAGCTTCAACACCGCCCATTTGTTTGATCCATTTCAGGGTCTGACCAACGGCAAAGATATTGATACAAGGAGGGGTATTGAACATAGATCCGTTATCGACATGAGTCTGATATTTCAGCATGGTCGGGATCTTGCGGTCAGCCACTACTTTATCCAGATAGTCGTTACGGATAATCACGAAAGTAGCACCGGCAGGTCCTAAGTTCTTCTGGCATCCGCCATAGATCATCATATATTTTTTTACGTCGATCGGACGACTACAAATATCGGACGACATATCGGCAATCAAGGGCACAGGGCTATCCAGATCTTCGAAAATCTCGGTACCACGGATCGTATTATTCGATGTAATATGCAGATAATCGACATCGGCAGGAATCTGGAATCCTTTCGGATAATAAGTAAAATTCCGGTCCTCAGAAGAAGCGATCACTTCAACTTCACCCCAAAGTTTAGCCTCAGCGATTGCTTTTTTAGACCAAACGCCGGTATTCACATAAGCCGCTTTTTTACCCAGGAAATTGTAAGGAATCATGCAGAACTGCATACTGGCACCACCACCCAAGAAAATAACAGAATAATTATCGGGGATATTCAACACTTCTTTGAACAGGGCGACAGTCTCATCATAAACAGCCTGAAAATCAGCTGAACGGTGAGATACTTCCAGAATAGACTGGCCACAATTCCCTAATTCCATCACAGCTTTTGCCGTATTTTCCAATGTCATATCCGGCAACTTACAAGGACCTGCGTTAAAAATATGTTTTCTCATTTTGTATAATAATTAAAGGTTTTAAATTTTAATTCAATTTTTCTTCAAACGTTACAAATATGCAAAATATACTGCGCAAAATATCATTTTATAAGAGAAATATTCGGATTTACTTATAATTTAAAATCACCTTAACAAATCGGTGCCGAATATACCTCAAAAAAGAAATCATTTAATCACTCTCTCTAAGAGAGACACTAATCCCAAAGTCAAAATAATGACTTTGGGATAGTTTTTCGGTATTTGAATTTCCGGTATCAGAAAAAAGGAGTTTTTACAATTTTTGCTTTCAACGCCTTATTTCTCACCCGGATAAATATTTCACTATCTAATTTATGGAAACCGCTTTTAACATATCCCGTACCGATAGATTTTCCGGTTAAAGGAGATACCGTTCCCGAACATACTACACCGATTTCATTTCCTTCGGCATCTTCGATAGGATATCCTTGCCGTGCAATTCCCCGGTCGATGATTTCAAAAGGTTTCATATAACGGGTCGGTTTATCTGCTTTCAATTTTTCATGGTATTCCCGCATGATAAAATCATTTCCGGGCACGAATTTAGTAATCCATCCCAAACCGGCTTCGATAGGCGAATGATCATCGTCGATTTCATGCCCATAGAGACAGAAACCGGCTTCCAGTCTCAAGGTATCGCGGGCACCCAATCCGATCGGTTGTATCCCGAATTCCGCTCCGGCTTCGAAAACGGCATTCCACAATTTCTCTGCATCTTTATTATAAGCATAAACTTCACAACCACCAGAACCGGTATAACCTGTCGTGGAGAAAATAACTTTATCGATCCCCGCAAACGGTATTTCTTTAAAAGTATAATACTCCATATCGACAACATTTTCCGAGGTCAGCTTCTGCATGGCTTTCAATGCCAAAGGCCCCTGGATAGCCAGCTGGCAAATATTGTCGGAAGCATTTTCCAGTTCGACGCCCGGTTTCATACCCAGTTCTGCGCCGTATTTTACCACCCAGTTCCAGTCTTTTTCGATATTAGCAGCATTAACTACCAGCAGGTATTTTTCAGCACTGAAACGATACACCAGCAAGTCGTCTACAATACCACCCTTATCATTGGGGAAACAACTATATTGTACTTTTCCGTCTATCAAAGCGGCCACATCATTTGTGGTTAATTTCTGAACCAATTCAAAAGCTTTCGGTCCTTTAATCCAAAATTCTCCCATATGGGAAACATCAAAAACTCCAAGTTTATTACGGACATTCAGATGCTCTTCTTTAATTCCTGTCGGATATTCGATGGGCATATTATATCCTGCAAACGGAGCCATACGTGCTCCCAAAGCTTCATGAAAATGGGTAAAAGGTGTTGTTTTCATTTTATTTTATTTATATCGTAAATTTAGTCGATTCACATTCATCCCGATCCGTCACCGCTTCCACACAAATCCACCTGTCATCTTCCCCGTCATAATTGCAAACGTTAGCATTTAAAAACATCACAAAGATATAATTTATATCTGTTCAGACTTCCTCTTTCGTCAAATTTTTATCCGGCCGGAATATGATTTTCTTATAAAAAAGATTTGGTTATTTATACTTTTTGTCCTATTTTCGACATTCTATAGGCAACCTAAGGAAACATAATTTATTTACATTCAAGAAAAACAACTAATCTAAACCAAAACGCATTATTAAAAATCAAAAAAATGATTACAAAATTAACTGAGCAGAAAGGATGCATCATTGCAGAATTTATCGATTTAAAGAGATTTACATTAGCAGTGACAGAAGAAGTTAAATCAGAATTAAAACCTATACTTTCGCAAGAAGGTAATAAAATGATTTTCGATTTTAAAAACATTGAATTTATAGACAGCAGTGGTATCGGCTGTATTATCTCATTAGTAAAAACAGCCAAAAGCAATCATTCTGAAATCAAATTGTGCAATATATCGTCAGAAGTCATGGACGTTCTGGAATTATTACACTTACCCATGATTCTCGATATCGAACCCGACTTGGCCAGTGCACTGACCAGTTTCTAAAAAAGCTCCCTACCCGGGGTCTTTTTTATCAGATTGAACTTTTTAACCCGAGAATTGCCTGTCAGGCAAATTTTCGATTGGCGAATCCAGAGTCCGACACCATAATAAACAGGAACTCCCGGTTCGCCAATTTATTTCTCCCCTCCAAAACGGAGCAGATTTCCAACCAGGCGATTTCAGTTGTATTTCAGAATTACTATATTTGTTTGTAGAAAAAATGAGTTTATGAAAGTTCTTGTTATAGAAGACGATCCGTCATTACGCGAAATTATTTGCCGTAGCCTCGAGAAAGAAAGGTATGTTACGGAGGAAGCTCCTGATTTTCAAACAGCGTTGGAAAAAACGGCCGATTATACTTACGATTGTATTCTGCTCGACATCATGTTACCGGACGGAAACGGGCTGGATCTGCTGGAAGAATTAAAAAAGGAAAATAAGAAAGAAAATATCATCATCATTTCGGCCAAAGATTCACTGGAGGACAAGGTCACCGGCCTGGATCTGGGTGCCGACGACTATTTACCCAAACCTTTCCATCTGGCCGAACTCATTGCCCGGGTCAAAAGTGTTATCCGTAGAAATCATCATGCCGGTGCCACTTATATCGAATACGGTAATATCCGGATCGACCCGGACCATTTCCAGGTATTTGTTGCAGGTACCCCCATCGAACTGAACCGAAAAGAATACGATATACTACTTTATTTTATCCAGCGTCCCGAAAGAGTAATCAATAAAATGACTCTGGCAGAATCGGTATGGGGAGACCACATCGATCAGGTGGATAATTTCGATTTTATTTATGCCCAGGTGAAAAACCTCCGCAAAAAACTGACCGAAGCGGGTGCAAACGCGGAGGTCAAAGCAGTCTATGGTTTTGGATATAAAATGTCACTTCAAGCCCTATGAAATTAATCTACCGCATCCTGATTCATCTGTCCCTGGCCCTACCGATCATTTTAGCGGCTTGGGGCATACTATTTTATATGGCTATTATAGATGAAGTCAACGATGAAGTAGACGATTCTCTGGAAGATTATTCAGAGGTACTGATCACCCGGGCCTTGGCAGGAGAACAATTACCTTCCCAATCTGACGGTAGTAATAATAGTTATTATCTGATTACAGTAACTGCAGATTATGCCGAGAAACAGAAACGGATCCGGTATTCCGACGAAATGGTCCACATCGAAGCCAAGGGAGAAACCGAGCCGGCACGGGTCCTAAGAACCATTTTCAAAGACAAAGACCGACAATATTACGAACTCACGGTCAGTACTCCGACGATCGAAAAGCAAGACTTACAGGAAGCTATTCTGAATTGGATGCTTCTCCTCTATTTTTCGCTTCTCCTGCTTATTCTTTTGGTGAATACCTGGGTTTACTACCGGAGTATGCGTCCCCTTTATGTGCTACTCAAATGGATGGACCAATATACGATCGGTAAAAGCCAGAGTCCTCCGGATTTGCAAACCAACATCACAGAGTTCCGGAAATTAAATGAAGCAGCCATTCAAACTCACCGACGTAACCAGGCGATCTATGAACAACAAAAACAATTCATCGGTAATGCTTCGCATGAATTGCAGACTCCTCTGGCAATCTGCCAAAACCGTCTGGAAATGATGGCAGAAAGCGAGTCACTTACAGAAGACCAACTGACCGAAATAGCCAAGATCCAACAGACCCTTACCTATATTATCCGACTGAATAAGTCTTTGCTTTTCCTCTCCAAAATAGAAAACGGCCAATTCCAGGAGAGTCAGGAAATTTGTCTGAACGATCTGATCAGCTCACAGCTCGAAGATTACCAGGAGATCTACGACTATAAAAACATCCAAGTCGAAGTGCATCAATCAGCCACTTTAACGGTGAATATGAACGAAACACTGGCAACCGCCCTGATCACAAACCTGCTCAAAAATGCTTTTATCCACAATAAATCACAAGGAAAAATCGACATCGAAATTCAGTCCGATCACCTTACCATTTGCAATACCGGTCACCCGGAAGCACTGGATGCCTCCCGTATATTCCATCGTTTCTATCAAGGCAAACATACCGGTGAAGGCTCCAGCGGCCTGGGCCTGTCTATTGCCGAATCGATCTGCAAATTATATCAGCTTCACATCCGATATTATTATACAGGAAAGCATTGTTTCCAGATCGATTTTCTCAATAAGTCGAAATAAAATTCATTTTTTTCCCGATTTCAAAATCTTTTCAGTTTTGGGTTCTACTTTTGAATTGTAAAACTTAAAATTTGAAAGCTATGAAACAAATCATTTTATTATTTGCCTGCCTGTTCGCTTTGCAGGGCTTAGCGAAAGCCGACGACGATAGAGCAATTACAGTCGATCAACTACCTCAAAAAGCTCAGGAATTTATCCAAAAGTATTTCCCTAAGAATGAAATTTCCCTGGCCAAAATGGAAAAAGACTTTTGGGAAAAGAAATATGAAGTTGTATTTGTCAACGGAGAAAAAGCTGAATTTCTGAAAGACGGCTCATGGGAAAAAGTCGACTGTAAATATTCTACAGTACCGACAGGAATCGTACCTCAAGCCATTAAAGACTACGTAAGCAAACACTACCCGGAAGCTAAAATTTTGAAAATCGAACGGGACAGTAAAACTTATGAAGTAAAATTGAACAATCAGCTTGAACTCGAATTCAACAAAGCGTTTCAACTCATCGATATCGATAATTAATTAAAAATAAATAACTATGAACTTATACGCATTATTTTTCGGATTAGCCCTATTCGGCTTTTGCAGTTGCGACAATGATGATTCGGTAACCCCTGATCCTCAAGCCCGCCAAGCTTTTGAAAGTAAATATCCCAACGCCACACAAGTGGAATGGGAAAAGAAAAACAATTACCTGATAGCAGAATTCATCGACAATCAACTCGACGGGAAAGCCTGGTTCGATGCTACAGGCCAATGGTATATGACCGAAACCGAGTTGACCCACACCAGCCAACTGCCTGAGGACGTACAAAAAGCTTTGGCAAACAGTGAATATGCGCAATGGTATATCGACGATATCGATCGTTTGGAACGTAACGGAACCGAAACGATTTATGTCATCGAAGTGAAAAAAGACAAACAAGAATACGATCTCTATTATTCAGCCGACGGAATTTTGGTCAAAGTTCAGGCCGACCTAACCGATGACGATTACGAAAACTATCTTCCCGACGCCTCGGAATTACCGGCTTCGCTTCGGCAATTCATCCAGAACAAATATCCGAATAGCCGTATCATCGAAACCGAAACCGAACACAACCGTACAGAAGTAGATATCATACACGAAAACCGCAGCAAAGAAGTGATATTCGACGCCTCGGGCAATTGGCAGAATACCCATTACGATGTCCGCCAAAACGAAGTTGAAACCGCTGTAATGAATGCCTTGAAAACTTCGGCTTATGCCGATTATATCATCGACGATATTGAACGTTACGAAACGCCGGATCAAACCTATTATCTGTTCGAACTCGAAAAAGGAGCCAAAGAAATCAAAATAAAAATAGATCTGTCAGGGAAACTGATTTAAACAGTGACAACGGGCAAAACGCACAAGGGTTTGAGATAGTTTCTGAAACCCTTGTAATCGTTTAAACCTATACCGCAGCATAACAGATAAACTCCGGGAACGTATCGATGTGAAATCGGAATTCACCCACACTTTTAAAGTCCGCCGATATGAAAATGTTTCAAGGCATGTACAATACCTTCGTCGTCGACACCGGATGTAACGAAATCGGCGTGCCGCTGCACTTCTTCGGAAGCATTTCCCATAGCCACCCCTATTCCGGCATATTCCAACATAGGAATGTCATTTCCTCCATCCCCGAAAGCCATCGTCTCTTCGCGGGAAATTCCGAAATAAGCCAATATTTTTTCCATTCCGATACTCTTGTTTCCCCCAACCGGCACGACATCGGTAAACAACGGATTCCAGCGGGTAGCCTCACATTCCGGTAAGGCCTGCATAATCCGGGCTTCCTGTTGCTCTGAGAAAAACGCAATCAACTGAAAAACCCCTTCCCGGGTAGCCTCATGAATATCTTTCACTACCGGTTCCGGAAAATCCAGCATCCGGAATACCTCCCGGGTATGCTGATTATTATAGTTGATAAACATATC
>OCPS01001499.1_pt1 | contig 18904 bp, 10 predicted proteins | sample 1538651 | NCBI WGS metagenome assembly OCPS01 (sample SAMN04571715, study PRJEB22368) | human gut metagenome | biome: human gut; material: stool | host: Homo sapiens | place: Luxembourg | collected 2012-09-21 | reverse complement strand
TATGCGGGTCGGACTGGTCAATGACGGGCCGGTGACCATCGTCATCGACACCGAGCATGACATGCCTGACGGAACACGCTGAATTGCGATAGTAATTTGACATCATATCCCGTTCCCTCCAATATGTTACTAAAGCGCTTTAGTCTTCTGCGGGCGAGGGCGCATGTCGATATGTTTCCCATGAACGGGCAGCACAATGATGTGGCCGCACAAGCGGCAGAGATAAGGGGAGTGAACAGCAGATGTTCCTGAAACCTGAACAGCAACTGGAGCGGTGCAAGCGCATAGTGCGCCAGCGCGTGGACCCTCATATCCACCCATCGATCGCACAGCTTGCGGTGGAGTCCTTTGACATTCCCGGAGAGCCGATGCCCACTGACGAGTTCTTCGAGAAGCTCAATCGAGGTGACATCGACTTCAAGCCGTTTACGCTCGGCGGTGAATGGGGCACCACATGGGGCACAGTCTGGTTCCGCCTGACCGGTACCGTGCCGGCCGGCTACCCGAAAGGCAAGCCGCTGGAGCTCATCCTCGACCTCGGCTGGTACCCGCACTCCTGCGGCGGCCATATCGAGGGCCTCGTCTACCGTGCCGACGGCACCGCCATCAAAGCCGTACACCCGCTCAACTATTGGGTGCCGTTCATGGATGCTGAGGGCAACGCGCAAGTGCCGGTCGCCGAAGACGGCAGCTTCACCCTGTACCTCGAAGCCGCCAGCAACCCGCTGCTGCTCGGCGTGCCTCCGTTCATTGAGACCGAACTGGGCGACCATGCCACCGGCAAGCCGGACGAGCCGTACGTATTCAAGTCCGCCGATCTGGCCGAATTCGATGAACGCTACGAGAACTACTCCGTCGATCTCGACGTGGTGAGCTCCCTGATGGAATTCGCCGACAAACAGTCGCCGCGCTACTGGCAACTCGCCAAAGCATTGCAGCGTTCGCTGAACGCCTACGACGAGCGCAACCCCGAATCCGTGGAAGCCGCGCGCGCAGCACTCGCCGGCGTACTGGCCAAGCCGGCCAATGCCTCGGCCATGAACGTCAGCGCCATCGGCCACGCGCATATCGACTCCGCATGGCTGTGGCCGGTGCGCGAGACCCGCCGCAAGGTGGCCCGCACCGTATCCAACGCATTGGCGCTGATGGACGCCGACCCCGACTTCAAATACGCGATGAGCTCCGCCCAGCAGTACGCCTGGCTGGAAGAGGATCATCCGGACATCTTCAAGCGCATGAAGCGGCGCATTGAAGAAGGCCGGTTCATCCCGGTCGGCGGCATGTGGGTGGAAGCCGATGGCATGTTGCCCGCCGGTGAGTCACTGATCCGCCAGATTGCATATGGCCGCAAATACTTCAAGGAACATCTCGGTGTGGAGCCCAAGGGCGTATGGCTGCCGGACAGCTTCGGCTACACCGGCGCATGGCCACAGATCGCCCGCCGTGCCGGGTACGAATGGTTCCTCACGCAGAAGATTTCGTGGAACGATACCACCAAGTTCCCGCACCACTCGTTCATGTGGGAAGGCATCGACGGCTCGCGCATCTTCACCCACTTCCCGCCGGCGGATACCTATGCTGCTTGGTGCAAGGTTCAGGAACTCGACTACGCCGAGAAGAACTTCCAGGACAAGGATCTCTCCGACCGCTCGCTTCTGCTCTTCGGTTTCGGTGATGGCGGTGGCGGCCCCACGCGCAACATGATGGAGCACCTGCACCGCTACGAGAACCTCGAAGGCGTCTCCAAGGTGAGCATCGAAGAGCCGAATGACTTCTTCGACAAGGCGCATCAGCAGCTTGCAGAGAACGCCGGCCCAGAAATGCCCGTCTGGAAGGGCGAGCTGTATCTCGAACTGCACCGTGGCACCTTGACCTCGCAACAGGACATGAAACGCGGCTGCCGCCAAGAGGAATCGCTGCTGCGCACGGTCGAATACCTGGGCGCAGCCGCCGTGTTGTCCGATCCGGAGTACGTCTACCCGCGCGAGGAGCTGGACCGCATATGGAAGACGCTGCTGCTGAACCAGTTCCACGACATCCTGCCCGGCTCGGCCATCGCATGGGTGCACCGCGAAGCCCGCGAGGACTATCGCCGCGACCTGAAGCGTCTCGCTGAAATCGCCCAAGACATGTGCGCCGTGCTGCGCAAGGCCAACCCGCAGGCCGACCTGCTCGCCGAGGCCCGCATCAGCCAGTTCCGCAATGACGGCGCGTCTTGGCATGCCAACCGCATCAACGAACCGACCGACGCGCTTTCCGTACTGACCCAGACATTGGACAACGGCCGTGTACTGCTGGCCAACGGCGTACTGTCCGTCACCATCGAGGCCGACGGTACGATCTCGTCGCTGCTTGACGAGGAGCATGGCCGTGAACTGGTTCCGGCCGGCACCCGACTGGGCCGATACGAGCTGTTGAAGGACGAACCCGCCGTTTGGGATGCGTGGGAGATCGAACGCGAATCCCTGCTCATGGCGAATGCCATGACCGGATCAATCGAATCGGTCGATACCGAAAACGGTGCGGCACGAGTTCGCGTGCGCACCGCCGACGATGACACCGTTATCACCACCATCATCACGCTGCGCCCGGGTTCGCACACGCTTGATTTCCATGCCGATATCGACTGGCATGAGCGCGAACGTTTCCTCAAGGTCGCCTTGCCGCTGGGCATTGTGGCCAATCAGGCGACCTACGACTGCCAGTATGGTCTGGTCCGCCGCCCAATCGTCAAAAACACCGCATCAGACGAAGCCAAGTATGAGAGCAGCACGAACCGTTTCGCCATTATCGGCGATGCCGGTTACGCGGCGGCCGTCATCAACGGATCGGTATACGGGTCCGATGCCTCACCGATCGCCGGGAATGCCGCCGAAGGTCGTGACTCGGGCACCATGTTCCGACTGTCGCTGCTCTCCGCGCCGACCTTCCCCGACCCGCGCACCGATATCGGCTCGCACGAGTTCGACTGGTCCGTGGTGACCGACGCCACGGTGGACCGTGCGCTTGGCGCCGCCGGTGTGCTCAACGCACCGGTACTCCATGATGTGCCCGATATCACGCCGCTCGCCTCGATCGAGTCCGTCAATGGCACCGTGGTGCTGGACTGGATGAAGCTGGCCGATGATGGTTCCGGTGACCTGATCGTACGTGCCTATGAGGCGGCCGGCGGCCAGGCCGATGCCACGCTGCACATCTGCCCGGCGCTCGCAGGCGCTTCGGTGCATGAGACCAATGTGCTGGAAGGCGACAATCTGGCCACCGACCTTCCAGTCGCGCTGCAAGACGGTAGGCAGAACGCCGAAGGTGCCACGTTGCACTTTGGCCCGTTCCAGCTCGCCACCCTGCGCATCACGCGCTGAATTCCCGTCTGACGCTTCTGCCTCCTCGAACCATGAGGCGGCAGAAGCATGTCGTATTACGGTTTTCCAAATTACCACCACACCCATCATTTCCATCATTCCCACCAGACACAGCAAAGGAGAATTCTCCATGTTTCTTCTGCCCAATCAGCAGTTGGAGCGCTGCGACCGCGTCATGCAGCAGCGCGTCAAACCGCATATCCACACCACACTCGCCGCATGCACCTTGCGTTCGTTCCACAATCCCGGCGAACCGGTGCCCTCCAGCGAATTTCTAGCCAAAGTGCGCAACGGCCAAGTGCCCTTCGAACCTTTCCGCGTTCCCGGCGTCTGGGGCACCACATGGGGCACCACATGGTTCGAGGTGAACGGCCACATCGACATGGCGGCGGTCAAAGGACGAAAAGTCGAACTCATGGTAGACCTCGGCTGGCTCGATCACCGCGGCCCCGGATTCCAATCCGAGGGACTTGTCTATCGTGCCGACGGCACCGCCATCAAATCCGCGAACCCACGCAACCACTGGATTCCACTCGTCTACGCGGACGGTGGCAGCACTGTCGAACTCGATGAGCATGGCGACTTCACCGTCTATATCGAAGCCGCCGCCAACCCATTCGTCGAAGGCCCCACCCCGTTCTCACCCACCGAACTCGGCGAAGAGGCCACCGGCACCTGTGATTTTCCATACACACTGAGTCGTATGGACGTCACCATCTTCAACGAAGACGTGTTCGCCTACTACATGGATCTGGAAACCGTCTCCTCGCTGATTCGTGAGCTCAAGGACGACGACCCGCGCTACTGGCAGCTCGCCAAAGCGCTGCAACGCTCCTTGAACATCTACGATGAACGCGACTTGGAAACCGTGTCGGCAGCCCGTGCGGCGCTCGCCGGCGTACTCGCCGAACCGGCCGCCTCCAGCGCAATCAAACACATCGCCATCGGCCACGCGCATATCGACTCCGCATGGCTGTGGCCGGTGCGCGAGACCCGCCGCAAGGTGGCCCGTACCGTATCCAACGTGCTGGCTTTGATGGACGAAGACCCGGACTTCACGTATGCGATGAGTTCCGCCCAACAGTACGCATGGCTGGAAGAGGAGCATCCCGACCTGTTCGCACGAATGAAGCGGCGCATCGAAGAGGGCCGCTTCATCCCGGTCGGCGGCATGTGGGTGGAATCCGACAACATGATTCCTTCCGGCGAATCATTGGTGCGGCAGATCACGTTCGGCCGCCGATATTTCAAGGAGCATCTCGGCGTCGCGCCGCGCGGCATCTGGCTACCGGACAGTTTCGGCTACACCGGCTCTTGGCCGCAGATCGCCCGCCGTGCAGGATTCGACTGGTTCCTCACGCAGAAGATCTCGTGGAACGACACCACCAAGTTCCCGCACCACTCGTTCATGTGGGAGGGCATCGATGGCACGCGTATTCTCACGCACTTCCCGCCCTCGGATACCTACTGCTCGTGGATGAGCATGCACGAGCTGATGTATTCGCAGCGCAACTTCCTGGACAAGGACCTCTCCCGCAACGCAATCCTGCTCTACGGTTTCGGCGATGGCGGCGGCGGCCCCACCCGTGAGATGACCGCGCGCATCCGCCGCGACCATGATCTCGCCGGCGCGCCGAAGATCGAATTCGGTACTCCCGACCAACTGTTCGACCGTGTGCGCAAGGATATCGTCGACGATGCGCAAGGGGAGACCCCGGTGTTCAAGGGCGAACTGTACCTTGAACTGCACCGCGCTACCCTCACCGCCCAGCAGGACATGAAGCGCGGCTGCCGCCAGGAGGAGTCGATGCTGCGCGTCACCGAATACCTGTGCGCCGCGGCCCGCATCAAGAACCCGGACTATGTCTATCCGCGCGAAGAGCTGGACCGTATTTGGAAAACGCTGCTCCTGAACCAGTTCCACGACATTCTGCCCGGTTCGGCCATCGCATGGGTACACCGTCAGGCGCGGACCGAATACGCGCGTGACATCGCTCGGCTGAACGAGATCGCCCTTGAAGCCGGGCGCGCGATCGCAGTCGTGGAACCCGATGACGCAACCATAACCGACGCCGTAATCGCCCCATATTCCCGCCAAGCCTGTGAGACGTGGGTGGTACGCCCGGCTTCGAGCCGAGCCGAAGCGGGAACCGCATCCATGGCTCGGGTCGCCGTTACCCATGACGGCGATACGATTGTGCTCGACAACGGCCGACTGCACGTGCGCATTGAAGCCGACGGCACCGTTTCGTCAATCGTCGATCAGCGAACCAATCGTGAACTGGTGCCCGCCGGCACCCGACTGGGCCGCTACGAAATGCTCAAAGACGAACCCTTCCACTGGGACGCTTGGGATATTCAACGCGATGCATTCCTCACCGCCAACGCGCTCAGCGAGGCATCGATTGCAAGCGTGGACGAAACCGCCAACGGTGGGGCCGTCGTGCATGCTGTCACTCGCGCGAAGGGCGTTGAAATTCGTACGGGCATTGCCTTAAGGCCGGGCTCCGCCACACTGGACTTCACCGCCGATGTGGACTGGCATGCCGTCGAACAGTTCCTCAAAGTGGATATGCCGGTCACCGTGCAAGCGGTGAACGCGCAATACGAATGCCAATACGGTCTGGTCGAACGCCCCATCAACAAGAACACGCGCAGCGATGATGCCAAATTCGAAAGCTGCACGCACCGCTTCGTGCGTATCGCCGACGCCGACTATGCCGCCGCTGTGGTCAACGCCTCCACCTACGGCTCCGACGTCAGCCCCATCCACGCCGATGCGGCACATGGCACCGGCCGCGGCACCATGGTGCGGCTCTCGCTGCTGTCCGCACCGCTGTACCCCGACCCACGCACCGACCAAGGCGCACACTCCTTCGCGTGGTCTCTGGTCGCTGACGCCGATATGAATGCGGTGCTGGACGAAGCGGCGCGACTCAACAGCCCCGTAATAGGGGAGTTGCCTGATATGGCGCCGCTGGTCTCGCTCGCCGACGCCACCGGCGTCATCGTATTGGACTGGATCAAGCTCGCCGATGACGGTTCCAGCGATCTGATCGTGCGCCTGTACGAGGCCGCCGGCGGCAATGCCACGGCCACACTGCGCCTTGACGCCGCTCTCTCCGATGCCAAGGCCGGCGTGCGGGAGGTGAATCTCATGGAGGAGCCGGAGCTGGATGCCGAACTGCCGCGCGCGCTCGCCGGTGACGAACCAATGCCTGCCGACGGTGCGGTCGTTTCGTTGGCGCCATTCCAGCTCGCCACGCTGCGTATTCGCCGATAAGGGATATTGGGCCTAGACTCGATATTTTGGGTCGCGCCCAACCGTAACGGAACCGGAACAGACCGGCTCTGCCATACGGTTGGGCGCGGCCCATTATTGTATGAGAAGAGGGAGAGCGATCCCGTTGGACAAATATCAATGCGACACGCGACGATGAATTCGTTGCGTGCATGTTTCGATTGTGTTATATTTTTGCTAAACCGATTTAGTTTACAGGCTCGCAACTGGCCGGAAACTAAAGCGGTTTAGTCTCAGCGATGAGAACTGAATAAAGGTTGTGATACCACGTCAATCACCGCGACGGGTGACTGTGCTGGAGCACAACGATTAGGTTTCTCCGTCCACAGTAGGGCGGGATGAAAAAGGAATCGAAAGGAAAGGGAAACATCATGTTTTCTATGAAGAAGATTCTCGCCATCGCCGGTGCCGGTGCGATGCTCGTATCGGTGGCTGCCTGTGGTAGCGGAACTGCGGGGGATGACGGCGGCAAGAAGGAGATCTCCTTCCAGACCTGGAACCTCAAGAACGACAAGTACACCCCGTATTTCGAGGCGCTGATCAAGGCCTATGAGAAGGACCACCCGGATGTCACCGTCAAGTGGCTTGACGCCCCGTCCGATGGTTACGAAGACAAGCTGTCCAGCCAGGCTGCGGCCGGCGAACTGCCGGACATCGTCGACGGCGGCAACTCCATCCTGTATGGTCTTGCCAAGGCCGGTGCGCTGCTCGATGTCTCCAAGCAGGCTCCGGATGCGGAAAAGGACTACTACGAAGGCGCATGGAAGTCCGTGACCATGCAGGGCAATGGCATCGAGAAGGGTGCCTACGGCCTGCCGTGGTATGTCAACGATGGCCCGACCTACTGGAACACCGAGCTCATGCAGAAGTGCGGCCTTGATCCGAACAAGATTCCGACCACATGGGATGAATACTTCGCCGCCGGCGACACCATCGTGCAGAACTGCAAGGATGTCTACCTGGGCACCACGATGGGTTACAACACCGAAGACCTGATGACCGCAGGCGTCAAGTCCTTCATGAACGATGACCACAGCAAGTACACCTTCAATGATGAGGCCGGCGTCAAGCAGATCAGCCGCTTCGTTGAGCTGTACAAGAAAGGCGGCATCCCGCCGGAGGCCCTCGACTCCTCTTGGAGCCAGGCCGCCGATCTCTTCCAGCGTGGCAACCTAGTCTCCATGGCCGGCTCCGCCTACTCCGCTGACGGCTTCAAGCAGAACGCTCCGGACCTCTACAAGAACCTCGCAGTCGGCCCGCGTATCAGCAACGACGGCAAGTCCGCTTCCGTGGCCTACGAGATGCTCGGCATCAGCGCCAACTCGAAGCACCCCGACGTCGCCATTGACTTCGCCCGATTCGTGACCAACGAGAAGAACCAGATCGAGTTCGACAAGAAGGCCTCCGTGTTCCCGTCCGCCAAGGGGGGTCTGGATGACGACTACTACAAGAGCATCGACGAAAGCACCCTTGAGGGCAAGGCTCTGAAGATCACGCTCGACCAGGTCAAGGACGGCTACGGCTCTCGTCCGTCCGAGTTCACCGACAACAACGGCTCCAAGAACTTCCAGCAGCAGATCGCCCTCGCTATGCAGGGCAAGCAGACTGCCAAGGAAGCCCTTGACAAGTCCGTCGAGTTCGCAAACGAGAAGCTCGCACAGTGAGCAACGCGGCACTCGCCGCTGACAGGTCGGAGGCCCGCACGGCCTCCGACCGGCCTGAACCGATGAACCTCAACCACGGCAAGAAGCAGAATCGTAGCTTCGGCACCATCATTGCCCCCTACCTGTTTGTTCTGCCAGCGTTCGTGATTGTGTTTGTATTCATCGTCCTTGCGGCACTCAACACTTTCAGGCTTGCTTTCACCAACTCCACGCTGCTCCGTCCGGGAACCTTCGTCGGACTCGAAAACTTCATCAAACTGTTCCATGACGAGTACTTCCTCACGGCACTGCTGAACTCCACACTCTACGTGATCTGCGTAGTGCCGTTCATGGTGATCCTCCCGTTGATCCTGGCCTATCTGGTCAAGGGCAACTCCCGCATCATGGGCTTCTTCCGCACCGCCTTCTACATGCCGGTGGTTATGTCCGCCGTTGTGGTGGGTATGATCTGGACCAACCTGCTGGATTCCGCCGGTCTGGTCAACTCCGTGCTCAAGGCATTGAAGATCATCTCCAAGCCGGTTCCATTCCTCACCGATCGATGGGGCGTGCTCTTCAGCTCGATGTTCGTGACAATCTGGCTGGGCCTCGGCTACTACATGGTCATCTACCTGACCGCCCTCGCCAACATCGATGAATCCCTTTACGAAGCCGCCTCCCTCGACGGCGCTGGCCCTGTCCGCCAGTTCATCTACGTGACAATGCCCGGCGTGCGCTCCACGATGATGCTCATCATGATGCTGTCCACCATCGCCGCATTCCGAGTCTTCAACGAAATCTACGTGTTGACCAACGGCTCCGCAGGCCCCGGCGGCATGGATATGACGATGTCGATGCTTATCAAGCGCGAAGGCACCGGTATCCAGGCCCGCACTGGTTACGCGAGCGCCATCTCCATCGTCGTGCTCGTCATCGTCGGCGTCATGCTCATCGTGCAGCAGATCGTACAAAAGCGAGGTGAGGACTGATGAATACCAACACGCATAAGGTCACCGTCGGCAAAGTCGTCCAGTATCTGATTCTGATTCTGATGTTCCTGCTGCTCGTCGGCCCGTTCGTCTGGGAACTGTCCCTGTCGTTCAAGGGCAAGGGCGACAACGTCTACGCCGTGCCTCCCTACCTGATGCCGAAGACCCCGACGCTGGACAACTACATTTCCGTGTTCAAGCAGGTCCCGGTATTCCACTACATGCTCAACACGCTGGTGGTCTGCCTGATCTCCATCTTCGGCAACGTGGTCTTCTCCACGATGGCCGGCTACGCACTGGGACGCCTGAAGTGGCGTGGCCGCGGACTGGTGTTCACCATGTTCATGGGCACCATGGTCATCCCGATCGAAGGCGTGATGATCTCCCAGTTCCTGATCATTCGCTCCATCCACCTGCAGAACACACTGCTGGCAGTCGCACTGCCTGGCCTGTGCGGCGCCATCAACATCCTGCTCATGACCAACGCCTTCAAATCCATTCCAATGGAACTCGAAGAGGCGGCCATGGTGGACGGTGCCAACCTATGGCAGCGGTTCTTCCACATCTGTGTACCGCAGGTCAAAGGCACAATGACCGTTGTCGGCATCTTCGCATTCGTCGGTGCCTGGAACGACTTCCTGTGGCCGTTGATCGCGATCTCCGATGAAAGCAAGTACACCTTGACCCTCGGCATGAACCGACTCAAGGGCATGTTCATCCAAGATCCGCGACTGATCGCCGCCGGTGCGCTCGTCTCGCTTATCCCGATCATCGTCTTCTTCTGCTGCTTCCAGCGCTACTTCTTCCGTGGCTTGGAACAGGGTGGACTCAAGGGCTGAGCGGACTGGAAAAAGGAGGTACTCCAATGAAATTCGGAGTCAACTACACGCCGTCGCATGGCTGGTTCCACGCATGGCTCGACCCGGACTGGGACGGCATCGACAACGATCTCAAGCAGATCAGCGAACTGGGTATGGACCATGTGCGCATCTTCCCGATCTGGCCGTATCTGCAACCTAATCGCACCTGGATCAACAAGAAGGGCGTGGCGGATGTGCGCCGCATGGTGCACATCGCCGGCGAGCACGGTTTGGATGCCTATGTGGACGTGTTCCAAGGGCATCTGTCCAGCTTCGACTTCCTGCCTTCATGGCTGGTCACCTGGCATGCGGGCAACATGTTCACCGATGCGGACGCCGTTGCGGCCGAGCGTGAACTGGTCAAGACCATGACCGATGAGCTGTCCAAGGAACCCGCGTTCAAGGGTCTGACCTTGGGCAACGAGGTCAATCAGCTGTCTGACAGGCCGCATCCCACGAAGATGAGCGCCACGGACCGGCAGATCGACGCATGGCTGGACGCGCTGCTTCCGACCGCCGCCGGTGAAGGGCACAACGCGCTGTACAGCGTCAACGATGGCACCTGGTTCATCGATGGGCACCCGTTCACTCCGGTGCAGTCCGCCACCAAGGGTGATATGACAGTGATTCACTCCTGGGTGTTCAACGGCATCGCGCAAGGATACGGCGCCACCAGTGAGGAGTGCTCGTCGTACGCACTGTACCTGGCCGAGCTGGCCAAGGCGTTCGGCAAGGATTCCGAGCGCCCGGTGTGGCTCCAGGAAGTCGGTGCGCCGGAGAATGTGCTGGAAACCGACTACACGCCGGAATTCTGCCGCAAGACCGTTGAACGTGCCATGGATTGCCGGAACCTGTGGGGTGTGACGTGGTGGTGCTCGCACGATGTGCCCGCCAGCATGGAAGACTTCCCGTTCTTCGAGCACTCTCTGGGCTTGTTCGACGAGCAAGGCCAGCTGAAGCCGATCGGCCGTACGTTCGGGGAACTCGCCGCACAGTACCGTTCCGCATTGCCGGCTCAGCCGAAGACCGTCGCCGTGGTGATTGATGTGGATGAGGCCGGAAACCCGGTGAACCGCAGTGCGCTCGGCCCGGGAGGCTCGGTGTGCGACCTGTGGATGAAGCTGCAGGTGGCGGGCCAGCGCCCGACCATCATCACCTCGCAGGTGGCGGCCAATCAAGAGGCGCTCGCGCAGCGTGGCATTCTGGAATTGCACGCTGACGAACACCCCTATGCCGCCCGTTACTACACTGCGGTTTCGGACCCATCGTTCGAAACGGCTGATTAAACCGATATCCGGTTGTGGAATCATCTACTCCTTGTTCCACGGCCGGATATTTTCAATTGCAGTGCGCACAATTGCAGTGCGCAGGGCAAAACATAAGACCCGGTACTCGCCGAAGAGCGAGAAGAACGAGAAGACAATATACGAGAAGGGGAAGCGCTCAATGAGCATCAATTGCGCCGCAGTGGACCGACTCATTGATTCGATGAGCTTCACGCAGAAAGTTGGCCAGTTGAACCAGCGTCTGCTCGGTTGGAAGTCCGTGGAACGCAATGCTGCGGGACGGCTGGTGGCCTCGGACGAGCTCAAGCAGGAGATTGACCGATGGGGTGGACTCGGCACCCTGTACGGTCTATTGCGAGCCGACCCATGGTCTGGTCAACATTGGGGTAACGGCATACGCCCTGAGGAGCGGACTGAGGCGATTGCCGTGGTGCAGCAAACTGTGCTGGAACGTGGCGCGCACGGCATCGGCGTATTACTTAGCGAAGAGGCGCCTCACGGGCATCAGGCGCTGGGCGGCACGGTGCTGCCCACCAATCTGGGTTTGGGCGCTACGTTTGACCCGCAGGGGGTGCAGGAAGCGGAAGCCGCGGTTGCCGCAGAACTGGCCGCCAGCGGCATTCATATCGCATTGGTATCCGGTTTGGACATCGCCCGTGACCCACGCTGGGGCCGTTGCGAGGAATGCTTCGGCGAGGATCCGCTGATGGCTGCCCGCATGTGCGAGGCCATCGTTACCGGCATGCAGGGTGAGCATCGCAGCAAGGTCGGCCACGGGGGAGTGGCCGTGGTGCTCAAGCATCTGGCGGCGCAAGGCGAGGCCGTGGGCGGCCGCAACGGACAGTCCGCCGTACTGGGCCCGCACGATCTTCATGAAATTCATCTGCCGCCGGTGGCCGCCGGTGTGCGCGCCGGTGCCTTGGGCTTTATGGCAGCCTACAACGATATCGATTCTGTACCTTGCTGCGCCAACCCGTGGCTGCTCAAGGATTATCTGCGCGACCAGCTCGGTTTCGACGGCATCGTGATGGCCGATGGCCTGGCCGTGGATCGGCTCGAAGACATGGCCGGCTCCATTCCCGCGGCAGGGCGTGCCGCACTGCTCGCCGGCGTGGACGTCTCCCTGTGGGATGAAGGATTCACCCGCCTCGAAGAATATGCGGATGACGAACAGGTAGTGGCCGCTGTCGACACGGCCTTGCGCCGGGTGCTGGAACTCAAAGCCATGTTCGGTCTCTTGCCCGAAGACGGTGCCGATACCGCCGCAATTGCCATGCCGAGCGCCGACGCCATCGCGCAGGCCACTGCGGATGGGCGTGAGCAGGCCAAGCGCATGGCCCGCGAGGCGATAACGCTGATCAATGATGGCCAGTCTGCCGCCACGCTCGACGATATCCGCAGCGTCATAGCTGATGCTCAAGCCGGCCCTGTGATTGTCGCCGGCCCGTTCGCCGACGATTTCGGCTGCTTCCTGGGCGATTACACCGCCCCTCTGCCCGCCGATGAACAGTCAAGCGTCTACCGGCAATTGGTGGCACGTCTCGGGGAGGACCGGGTTCTCTTGGCCGCCAAGCCGAGCGATGCGCCGGCCGATCAATGGGCGCGTGCGTCGACCGTGGTATTCGTATGCGGCAGCACCAGCGAACGCAGCTATGACAGTGAATTCGACGACAATGGCGCGGCGAAGGCCGTAACCGAATACGGTGCCACCTGCGGCGAAGGCGTGGACTTGTCTGACATCCGCCTGCCCTGGAGTCAGGATGACATGCTAGGTGAAGTCGCGGCATTGACCACCGCTCCAATTGTTTCGGTGGCGGTGTGCGGTCGCGCGCATGTACTGACCGATGTGCTGGAACGCTCCGCCGTGACGATCTGGGCCGGATATGCCGGCCAATATGGGCCGCAGGCCGTAGCCGACGTATTGGTTGACGGAGCCGACATGTCTGGTCGCCTTCCTGTGACCTTACCCGCATATCCCGCAGCCATTCCCGTTCGATACAATGACCGCCAAAGTGCCGCGCATGTCTACAAGGATGCGGCGGAACCGATATTGCGCGGCTTCGGCTATGGAGCCGGTTCGCTGGCGGCGGTGACGTTCAGCGAGATGCACGCCGATACGCAATCGCATCCAGGTGAAGTGCTGGTGCAGGTGACGGCACATGCTGACGATCACGGGGCCGCGGGTGCCGTGAATCTGTTCGCGCATGTCAGCGGCGGCCGCCGCATCCCACGTTTGGCAATGCTTGTCGATTCGGTATACATGGACTTGAACGCGGGAGAGCGTCGCGATATCGCGTTCCACGTGCCGTGTGATCGTCTGCGGGATGTCGGTGACGGGCAAGTTCAGGTGACCTGCACGCTGGATGGAGATTCGACGCATACGGTCACGGCGACGCTGCCGGGGGAATATTAGGGGGCATGTATGAATGTGGGGTGCGAAGCACTGGAACCGCATCACACCCCCGGATGGAGCCTGAAACCGCAAGGCATCCATCCTCGCAACCTGCAAGTCTGCGGGTTGTCACCCGATAGAGGAAACAACAAAGGAGATTATATATGTGTTGCTCACAAGGTAGTGAAGGGCGCTCGTCCATCGGACGCAGACTCGCCGCCGTCGCGGCGGGCGTAGTCGCCACAGCACTGATGCTCGGATGTTCGCTGGCCATGGGAACGGTTGCTAACGCCCAGGAGGGGGATTCCCCCGTTGCGGCGTCGCAGGAGGGTAACGGCAACAAGCATTTCATGGTGTATTACCGCGCATGGCGTGACGTGACCATGAAAGGCGTGAACACCGATTTACCGGATGACAATTGGATCTCCATGTACGACATTCCATACGGCATCGATGTCGTCAATGTGTTCAGCTACGTTCCCAGTGGCCAGGAAGCGGCGGCCCAGCCGTTCTATGACAAGCTCAAGAGCGATTACGCGCCGTATCTGCATGCCCGAGGCATCAAACTCGTACGAGGTTTGGATTACAGCGGTGTTATGGTCGACGGTTTCAAGACGTGGATTGCTCAGCAGGGCAAAAACGTCGATAGCGCGACCGAATCGGATTATGACGCGTACGCCGATCATGTCATCGAAACGTACATGACCTCGGTTGGCCTCGACGGTCTTGACATCGATATGGAAACTTTCCCGGATGCCGCGCAGGTGGCGATTTCCGATCAGGTCATCACAGCCCTCGCCAAGCGCATCGGGCCGAAGTCGGATAATCCGGAAGGCACGATGTTCCTTTACGACACCAATGGCAGCTACACTGCTCCGTTTAAGAACGTTTCTGATTGCTTCGACTATGTTGCCTACCAGCAGTACGGTTCCGATTCGAACCGGACGGCCAAGGCCGCTGCCACCTACGAACAGTTTATCGACTCGACCAAGTTCGTTCCCGGCCTGACCTTCCCCGAAGAGGGTGACATGAATAACCGGTGGAACGACGCGACCGAACCATACCTGGACAGTCATTTCTATGATGTGGCCTCATACTCGTACGACCACAATCTCGGAGGCATGTTCGTCTACGCGCTCGACCGCGACGGACGCACCTATTCCGACGATGATTTGGCACACATCAAACCGTCGAATCTGATTTGGACGAAGACAGCCATCGCACAAAGCCAAGGCATGAGTCTGGAAAACGCCAAGCAGGCTGCCAACCACTTCCTTGACCGTATGTCCTATACCAAGGATGTTCCAGCCGAAACGCGCCAAACCGTGGCAGCGGCCACCAACCTGTATGAGGTGAACAAGGCGGTGCTCGGCGCGGATTGGAACGACGGATACAGCAACACATATGATCCGACGCTCGAACTTTCCCTGACCTCCATCGACACCACGGCACTTACCGGTGCCATAGCCAAGGCGGATGCATTGCTAGCTGACGGCGCAACCGATACCGATGTGCGGACAACGCTGACCACGGCCAGAAACGCGGCGGTCACTGGCCTGACCAGCAAGCTGTATACCGGAGCTGACGTTGTCTCCTGGACGGCATCGCTCAACACCGCAATCGCAGATGCAACGGGCGGCAAGCCCAAGCCGCAACAGCCAGGCACAGGCGAAACGGACAAACCTAGTTCCGGTGACGCATCACACAACAAGCCACAGTCTGCAACCGGACGTCTGGCAAGCACCGGTTCCGATGACACCGTCGTGCTATCGGTCGCCGTGATTATGACGCTCGCCGGTATCAGCGTATTCGCAGTCCGCCGCCGCGGATAACACCGGTTCGAATGAACCGAAAAACAGTATTTGGGATACGGCGCGATATGCGAAGCGCCGTATCCCATGGCCCACATCGGTAGGGACGAAGTAGTACGCAGACGGTTGATCTCCGGCGTAAGCCGGAAGAAGTCAAAGGAGATTATAGATGAGATTGTCACTAGGCGATCCCGCTGGGTGTACTTCTGCCCGGGCTCAACACAGGAAATGGCTGTGCAGCGGTCTGGCCGCGGTATTGTCGATGACCACGCTGGCGGCGTTGGCCGCACCGGCCAGCGCCACCGACACAATGCCATGGGGGTGTTCCTATGTTTTTGTCAACTCCTTGGGGAGTTGACGTGTCGGGATTCCGGTTGGCTGTCGTGGGCGCGCTTCGCCCTGCCGGTGGCATCCGGCGTCCTTTCCCGTGTGGCCCGATTCAGGCTACGAGGGCTGGTTCCTGGTAGAGGATGCCGTTTTTGAGCATGCTGTAGATTACGTCGCAGCGTCGGCGCGCGAGGCAGATGACAGCGGCGTTGTGGTGCTTGCCCTGTTCGCGTTTGCGCTTGTAGTAGGCGATGGACGGCGGGTGTTTGGCGGACGCGACGAACAAGGACTGCCACAGCGCGTTCCTGAGGCGTTTGTTGCCCCGTCTGGAGGGTCTCTCGCCCTTGATGCTGGTGCCGGACTGGCCGGTGGCCGGAGCGATGCCGGCGTAGGCGGCCAGGTGGGCCGCGCTTTTGAAGTTGGCGATGTCGCCGACGATGTTCCAGCCTACCAGGACTTCATGAAGCAGATCGTCGATCAGGGCATTTACATCCAGTGGTACGACTCAGCCACATACCCGGGTGGCGGCGTAGGCTACCAAGACATGTTCAACGGCAGCAATTCGCCGTATGTGCAGGATACGGACAAGGGCAAGATCTCTGATTCCATCTTCCTGAACTACTGGTTCAGCGGCAACATGCTTAAGGATTCGGCCGCTCACGCCGAGAGTTTCGGCATCGATCCGAAATATGCGGTGTTTGCTGGCATCGAGTCCGGACAGAAGAAGTTCGACAGTATCGGCAGCAATGCGGGATATATGAACGTCAATCTCGACGATACAGGTAAGCCGTATGTGAGCCTCGCCGCGCTCGGCGCCGACTTCGTCTCCCGCGAACTGGGCGACGACAAGAAGGTCTATCCGAAATACCAGAACCAGGTGTTCGACCGCGAACGCCGAATGTGGACCGGCTCGTCCACCGGCGAGAAGGGCACCACCGACATCGCCGACAATTACATCGACGACGGCACGAGCAATGACGGTTGGAAGGGCTTCGCTTCCCAGATCGCCGAATGCTCCGTGGTTGGCGGTTCCATGTTCTCTACGTCGTTCAACACCGGTCACGGTCTCGAATGGCGTGATGGCGGCGAACGGACCAGCGACCAGCAGTGGGGCAACATCAACCTGCAGGATATTCTGCCGACATGGCAGTGGTGGATCGATGCCGACTCCGACCCGCTGCAGGCCGACTTCGACTACGGTAAGGACTACGAGGCGGTACCACGCTTCAAGTACACCAAGGTCGGTGGTTACGAAGGCGGCGATTCGCTGGTGCTGAGCGGCAAGCTCTCCAACGACAACACCATTCGCCTGTACAAGACCGACCTGGATGTCGCTGCCGGCTCCAAGATTGACCTGACCTACAACAAGCTCAACAGCGATGATTCCAAGTTGCAGCTTGGCCTCATCCTTGCCGACGACCCCGAGACCGTGGTGCCGGTGGACGTGACGGACGGTTCGGCAGGCAACGGCTGGAAGACCGCGAGCGTGGACCTGTCCCAGTACGCGGGTAAGAAGACCGGCACGCTCAAGCTCTACGCCGTGGGCGCGGACGGCTCGCGTTCGCTCGCCACCGAAGCGCCGCTGAACGAAGCGGCGGCCGTCTCCGACGTGAAAGTCGAACCAGGCAAGGACGGCAACGTCAAGGTCTCTTGGACCAATCCGCAGGTATCCGGCGAGAAAACCGTGACCGTCAAATCCGACACCGGTTCGTGGCGTTACGCCGCGAAGCCGCATTCCCAGACCGTCAAGGTCGCCGCCGACAAGAGCAAAGTGACGATTGCCAATGCGCCGGTTGACAGCTCCCGCTATGTGGTGAACGTCGATAATGCAGGTGGCACTACCGCTACGGCAACAGGTGCATTTGCCGATGCCGCCATTGAGCCGTATCCGGCTTGCTCGGTGATCTGGAATGGCGATAATGTGACGCTGGCCCGTCCTGAGACTCAAGACTGGCGCTACCTGTACATGACCGAGAAGTGGATTGGCGAGAATGGCAAGCAGCAGCAGGAGAACCAGCTGGGTGCTAGCTACACCTACTCGCAGAACACTCCGCCAATCACTGGTATTATCCGTGGTCGTACCACACCTGCCTCATACACCAGGTCCATCCCCCCGCCAGTCATGAACTGCGGGTGCAGGTCGAGGATTACAGCGGCAACAAGACCGATCCGGTGAAGATTCCGACCGCCGACGAACTGGCCAAGTGCACGGTCGCCGACCCCACCCAGCCGGATGCCAAGAAGTCCACGCTGACCGCGGTCGACGGTTCGGCCGTGGCCGACGGCAAGGCCATCCGCACGGTGCAGGCAACGGTCAAGGATTCGTTCGGCAATCCGCTGGCCAATGCCGAGGTGGCGTTTGAACTGCCCGAAGGCGTCTCGGCCATTGGCGGAAACACCACCGTCAAGACCGATGCCGCCGGCGTGGCTTCGCTGAACGTCGTGTCCACGAAGGTCGGCAAGTACACGGTGAAGGCCGTGCTGAACGGCAATGCCATCGGCAAGGGCGTCACCGTCGAATTCACCAAGGTCGCGGTGACGCCGAACAAGCCCGGCGACCAGAACAAGCCTGGCGATACCAAGCCGAACAAGCCCAGCCAGAACGACAACAAGAACAATGACAAGAATGGCGCTTCGTTGAGTGCCACGGGTTCGTCGGTCATTGCGATTGTGGCGGCCATGGTGGTGCTGCTTGGCGCGGGTGCGGTGGTACTTCGCGCTCGTAGCAAGACGGAGTAGTTCGTCGCAATACGGGTGTTGATACTCGTGCCATAAGCGGGATTTAGGGGTTGCCCAATGGGTGCCCCCTAAATCCCGTTTGTTTTGTCGCAAGACATATGCCGAGACCAGTGACTAAAATGCTTTAGTTATTTGACTAAAATTTTATATCTAATTTTCGATTATCCGCATAAACACTATACTTTCAAGTATTT
>OCPS01001487.1_pt1 | contig 19060 bp, 14 predicted proteins | sample 1538651 | NCBI WGS metagenome assembly OCPS01 (sample SAMN04571715, study PRJEB22368) | human gut metagenome | biome: human gut; material: stool | host: Homo sapiens | place: Luxembourg | collected 2012-09-21 | reverse complement strand
GTGTCGGCGTGCGTCAGGCGATGGACGGCGGCCTTTCCTCCGGAAGTGCGGCGGCGGTGAGCGGCGAATACGCCGTGGGACAGCGCGTCGAGCACCCGAAATTCGGCGTGGGCATCGTGCAGCGCATCGAGACGCTGTCCACGGACCACAAACTCGTGGTGGCTTTCGACAATGCGGGCGAAAAGACCCTGCTGGCCAAATTTGCGAAACTGACCAAACTCTGATCGCGATGGAGACGCCGCTCGTATCGGTCTGCATGACCACTTACAACCACGAACCCTATATCGCCGAGGCCATCGAAAGCGTGCTGGCGCAGCAGACCTCGTTCGGAGTCGAACTGGTCGTGGGGGAGGATTGCAGTACGGACCGCACGGCGGCGATCTGCCGCGAATATGCGGCGAAATACCCGGACCGCATCCGGCTGGTGACCTCGCCGGAGAATGTCGGCTGGCGGGCCAACTACCGGCGGACGTTCGAGGCGTGCCGCGGGAAATACGTGGCCTACCTCGACGGCGACGACTGGTGGTGCGATCCCCGGAAATTGCAGATGCAGGCCGACCTGATGGAGTCGGACCCCGGGTGCGGCATGTGCTATACGCGCGCCTCGAACTACTGGCAGGCCTCGGACCGCACGGAACCCGACCATCCGGACCATTACACCGATTTCGGGCGTCTGCTGTGCAGCCTGACCATCGCCAACTGCGCGACGCTGGCCCGCCGGGAGTTGATCGCACGGTATTACGACGAGGTTCGTCCCGCGGAGCATCCCGAGTGGAAGACCGACGACGCCCCGATGTGGCTCTGGTTCTCGGTGCGCAGCCGCATCAGCTATCTGCCCGACATCACGGCCGTCCACCGGCGCCTGCCCGACAGCGTGAGCCACAGCACGGCCTACCGGAAACGGATCGCCTTCTGCGATTCGCTGATGGACATAAGCCTCTGGTTCGACGCCCGCTACGGTGCGGGCCGCAACCGCTTCCGCATTCTCCGGCGGCGCAGTTCGGTGGCTTTGTGGGTCCTTTCGTGGGAAGGTCCGGTCGGGGAATACGTGACGCGCTGGCGGCGCGACGTTGCGGCCTGCCCGCGCCTCGCGCTCTGTCCCGAAGGGCCGGGGCTGCTGGTGAAAAAGATTCTTTTCCGACGTAAAAAACAGCATTTATGACGACCAAACAACGTTATGACGGCGTAATCGCCTGGTTTTCGGAGCATATGCCCGTGGCCGAAAGCGAACTGCACTACTCGGACCCTTATCAGCTGCTGGTGGCGGTGATCCTCTCGGCGCAGTGCACCGACAAACGGGTCAACATGACCACCCCGGCGCTGTTCGAAGCCTTTCCCACGCCGCACCACATGGCCCGCGCCACGGCCGAGGAGATTTATCCCTACATCCGGAGCATCTCCTACCCGAACAACAAGGCCAGAAACCTCGCGGGAATGGCCCGAATGCTCTGCGAGGAGTTCGGCGGGGAGGTTCCCTCCGACCTGGAGCAGATGCAGCGTCTGCCCGGCGTGGGCCGCAAGACGGCCAACGTGCTGGGGGCCGTGCTGTGGCAGAAGGAGGTAATGCCGGTCGACACGCACGTTTTCCGCGTCTCGGAGCGTATCGGGCTGACAACCCGTTCGAAAACCCCGTTGCAGACGGAGCTGACCCTCGAAAAGAACATTCCCGGCCATCTGCTGCCTCTGGCCCACCACTGGCTGATCCTCCACGGGCGTTACGTCTGCGTGGCCCGTGCCCCCAAATGCGACGAATGCGGCATTGCGACCTGGTGCCGCAAATACGCCGCCGATCACCGCCAACCTAAAACCTTGAAGATATGATGAAACTCGCTTTCCGCCTTTTGCTGATTCTGCTGCCTCTGGGCGGCATGGCCCAAACGCCGCAGGATTCCCTGCGGGTGCTGTGGGTCGGCAACAGTTTCTCCTATTGCAACGATTTGCCCGGCATGGTGCAGAAGATCGCCTCGACCCAGAAGATGAAGATCTCCTGCACGCGCTTTCTCAAGGGCGGCGAACGCTTCTCGGGGCACCTGAAAAACAAGAAGCTGTTGCAGGCCATTGCCGACGGCGGCTGGGATTACGTCGTCCTGCAGGAGCAGAGCACGGCTCCCGCGATGCCGACCGGACAGGTGGCCCGTGAGGTCTATCCCGCGGCCCGGACGCTCGACAGTCTGGTGCATGCCGCGTCGCCCGACGCCCGGGTGATCTTCTACATGACCTGGGGGCACAAGTACGGCAACCGCAAGCCCGTGGCCGAATACCCGCTTTCGAACGGATACGAGGGGATGCAGGAGCGGCTGAAGACCAGCTACCTCGAAATGGCCTACGACAACGGCGCATGGTGCGCTCCGGTGGGCATGGCGTGGCGCGCGGTGCGCAGCGAGCGTCCCGACTGCATCCTCTACCGGCCCGACTGCTACCATCCCGCGGTTCCGGGCAGCTATCTGGCTGCCAACGTCATTTTCACGACGATCCTCCAGCGTCCCTACCAGACGGCCTTCACCGCGGAGCTTCCGGCCGAGCAGGCCGAATATCTCCAGCGTACGGCCCAGCGAACCGTGCTCGACAACCTCGTGCTGCTGAATATCCGGTAGGCCGGTTGGTTTATCGCCTGTTTTTTTCTATCTTTGTCGGGTCCACCAATGCGGACCAACCCGAATGAAGTTATCGAAAGAACATATCGAACGTCTGCGGGAGATGCTCGCCCGACCCGGGCAGCGCATCGTCGTCGTCTCCCACACCAACCCCGACGGCGACGCCGTCGGATCGTCGCTCGCATGGGCCGAGGTCCTGCGTACGATGGGACATGCGGTGACCTGCGTCGTGCCCAATAAATATCCCTATTTCCTCGACTGGATGCCCGGGATCGACGAGGTGGTGATCTTCAAGACCGACACCGAAGGGCGCGCACGGCGCGCCATCGCGGAGGCCGACATGATTTTCTGCCTCGATTTCAACGCCGTTTCGCGGCTCGAAATCCTCAGCGACACCATCGCGGCCAACACCACGGCCCGCCGCGTGCTGATCGACCATCACCTCTCGCCCGACGAGGGCTTCGACCTGATGTTCTCGCATCCCGATTCGTCGAGCACGTGTTTTCTGGTGTACAGCATCGTCGAGGCGATGTGCGGCGCCGGGGCTATCACACGCCGCATGGCCGAGTCGCTCTACGTGGGCATGATGACCGACACGGGCAATTTCGCCTTCTCGTTCCTCACCCCGGAGCTGTTCCGCGCCGTGGCCGTGCTGGTCGAGAAGGGCATCTCGATCCCCGACATTCACAACAGCGTCTACAACGCCTATACCGAGGGCCGCGCGCGGCTGTTCGGCTATGCCATCAACCGCAAGATGGAGGTGATCCAGGACGGGACGGTGGCCTACATGTCCTTGCTGGAGAACGAGATGCGCCGCTTTCAGTTCCAGCAGGGCGACAGCGAGGGATTCGTCAACTACGCCCTCACGATCAAAAAGGTCAAGATGTCGGCCATGTTTCTCGCCCACCGCAAATTCATCCGCGTGTCGCTGCGCTCGCGGGGCGACGTCGACGTCAACCTCTTCGCCCGGAAGTATTTCAGCGGCGGCGGCCACAAGAACGCCGCGGGGGGCAAGTCGTTCGTCTCGATGCAGGAGACCATCGACCACTACGTCCGTTCGGTCAGGGAGTTCGCCGACGAAGGCCATCTGGGCTGACGCCTTATGGACGATTTCCGCCTCAAGGTCTTTATCGCCGTGGCCCGGACGTTGAGTTTCACCCGGGCCGCCGAACAACTCTACATTTCGCAGCCCGCCGTCAGCAAGCATGTCGGCGAGCTGGAATCCCGTTATAAGGTGCAGCTTTTCACCCGCCGCGGCAGCCATCTGGAGCTGACCGATGCGGGGCGTACGATGCTGGAGGCGGCCGGGCGGCTTCTCGACGACTACCGCCGCCTCGAATACGAGATGAGCCTCTGCGCCGACCAGACCGGGGGCGAACTCCGCCTCGGGGCCAGCACGACCATCGCGCAGTACCTCCTTCCGCCGATTCTGGCGCACTTCACGGCGCGCTTTCCCGGGGTGCGGGTCTCGATGTCGTCGGGCAACAGCGCCGAGGTTGAGCAGGCGTTGGGCGAACATGCCGTGGATCTGGGGCTGGTCGAGAGCCTCAGCCGCCGGCAGGGGCTGCACTACACGCTTTTCAGGCCCGACGAATTGGTGCTGGTGGCCCGTCCGGGCGGGAAATACGCCCGCCGGGAGACGGTGACGCCCGAGGAGCTGCCGCGCATCCCGCTGGTGTTGCGCGAAAGCGGCTCGGGGACGCTCGAGGTGATCGCCGCGGCCCTTGCGGCCAGAGGCATCCGTCTCTCGCAGCTCGATGTGACGATGCGCCTCGGGTCGACCGAGGGGATCAAGGCCTTCGTCCGCAACAGCGACGCCATGGCCATCGTATCGGTGATTTCGGTGGTGGATGAACTGCGCAGCGGCGCGCTGCGGATCGTCGACATCGAGGGGCTGACGCTCTCCCGCGATTTCGTTTTCGTGCATGCCGAAGCCGAACCTGCGCGTCTGGCGCGGCGGTTCATCGACTTCGCCCGGGCGGATTTCTGATTGCCGGCCCCCGGTTTCCTTATCCCTGCGTCATAACTTCAGGTTATCCCGGATAACCAAATCTTGTTTCGTATCCCGATAAAAGATGCGACCTTTGCCGTCGCAATGAAGCAAAAGTTATCGGTCGTCATTAAAATTGCAAGGATATGTTGGAAAAAGGTAACAGGGCGAACACCCTGCACGGAATTCTCCTGATCGCGCTGTTTTCGTTCGCGGCATTTTACATCGCCGAAATCCCCGTTGTCAGACGGCTCTCGTTCAGCCCCCTGATCGTCGGCATCGTGCTGGGCATGCTCTACGCCAACAGCCTGCGCAACCGGCTGCCCGAAACCTGGGTCCCGGGCATCCGGTTCTGCACGAAGCAGGTGCTGCGCTGGGGCATCGTCCTCTATGGGTTCCGCCTGACGCTGGCCCAGGTGGCGGCCGTGGGCGTGCCGGCCGTCGTCGTGGACCTGATCGTCGTGACGGTCACCATTCTGGGGGGCGTTCTGCTGGGCCGCCTGCTGAAGATCGACCGCGACACGGCGCTGATGACTTCGACGGGCAGCGCCATCTGCGGCGCGGCGGCCGTGCTGGGGGCCGAGCCGGTGGTGAAGTGCGAGGGGTACAAAACCGCCATCGCCGTCTCCACGGTCGTCATTTTCGGAACCCTCTCGATGTTTCTCTATCCGGTCATGTACCGCACGGGCATGCTCAACGGGATGACCGACACGGAAGTGGCCGTCTACACGGGCAGCACGCTGCACGAGGTGGCCCACGTGGCCGGGGCGGGCAACGCGATGGACCCCACCGATGCGCTGGGGATCGCCGGAACGGCCACCATCACCAAGATGATCCGCGTCATGCTGCTCGCGCCCGTGCTCGTGATCATGGGCTTCGTGCTGGCGGGCCGCCGGAAGGAATCCGGGGGCGAAACGGGAAAACGCAGGATCGCCGTGCCGTGGTTCGCCTTCGGGTTCATCGGGATCATCGGTCTCAATTCGCTGCTGCAAAGCCTCTGCGGGGTGGAGACGGTCCGGGAAATTCCGCTCAACGGGACCATCGAGTACGTCGATACCTTCATGCTGACGATGGCCATGACGGCGCTGGGGACCGAAACGAGCCTCGACAAATTCAGGCAGGCGGGGGCCAGGCCTTTCGTGCTGGCCGGCCTGCTCTACGTCTGGCTGGTGGCGGGCGGTTACTTCGTCACGAAATACGTGGTCGGCATGTTGTAGCGGCCGCTTTACAGTCTCGGCAGCTCCGGATTCTCGTGCTCGGAGTAGCGGAGCACCCGTTCCCGAATGAAGTCCGCGAAACCGCGGGCCTCTTCGTATGTGAGGGCCTCGGGATAGCTCATCAGCACCAGCCGGTGGGGATGGAACGGCCGCCGGAACGAGGGGTGGATGTACGCGTAGGGATTGGCGACGAAACCCAGCCGCTGGTAGAAATGCTGGCGGCGGACCGAGATTTCATCCTCCGGCGGGTCGATCTCCAGAATGACGCGCCGCCCTTGGCAAAAGGCCGCGAGGGCTTTTGAACCCATGTTCTGTCCCCGCAGGCGGGGCGAGACGGCCAGATGCTCGACGTAGCGGTAATCTCCGGCGTTCCAGTGGAAGAGGATGCCGATGAACTCGTCGCCGCGCCAGATGCCGTCGGCCTCGAAATGCGGGTCGCCGAAGGCGCGGTCGTAACCCGTGCCGTCCCAGCGTTCGCAGTCGGGGAAGGAGGCTTCGTAAAGCGCCCATGCTTCGGCCCAGCCCTTGTCCGAGCGTGATTTGAACGGTATGAATCGCAATTGCTGTGTCATGGTTTTCAATTTTCGGCAAAGATACGGCAAATTTCGCATGAAATCCAATTTTCACGACTGCCCGAACGAGCCGCAACCGCTTCTGCGGCGCCCTGTCCGTTTTCAGGGAGCGGAAAAATCCCCGGAGCTTCGGCCCGGGGATTTCCGGTTTCCGGGGGGGGGCGGAAAGGGGCGCTCCGAAAAAAAATCGCACGGCGGGGGTCGGTATCCGGAAAAGGCGTGTCTACCGGGTGAAGACAAAGAGAAAAAATCTGTTTTGTGTAAATGATATGCAGAAAGAGATAGACAGACTGATCAATTCGTACCGGAGCAACGCTTTAAATAAGGAGGAGGCCGGTATGCTGGCGGGATGGCTGGAGGAGTCGGATGAAAACCGGGCTTATTTCAGGGAGTGTCTCGCCAGACGGGAGCTGCCCGCGTCGGCCAAGGCGGAGCGGGAATGGGCGCGTTTCGCGGCCCGCAACAAGATCCTGTTCGCTGTCCCCGAGGTCGCCGGACGGCGCCGGAGTCGGTTCCTGCGCTATGTGGCGGCGGCCGCCGTGGTTGCGGCGGGCGTTTGCGCCGTGTGGTTCTGGCAGCGCACCCCCGATGTCGCGTCCGAAGCCGGGGCCGGGGCGGAGATCAGCGCCGCACAGCCCTTGGAATACCGCACGGCGTGCGGCGAGAGGCTCGACATCGTGCTGCCCGACGGGTCGAAGGTCTGCATGAATTCCGAGGCGACGCTCACCGTGGACCCGGGATTCGGGAAGGCGACGCGCGAGATCGAGTTCGACGGCGAGGCGTTTTTCACCATTTCGCCCGACAAAAACTGTCCGTTCATCATCCACAGCGCCAACAACAACTATACGGTGCTGGGAACGTCGTTCAACCTGCAATCCTACGCCCGGGAGAATTTCGCCGTGGTGACGCTCCATACGGGGTGTTTGCAGGCGCAGGTTCGGAAGGACGTCATCATCCTCGACCCCAACGAGGAGTTGCAGATCGACGCGACGGCCAATACGATCACCAAGCGGGCGGTGCACGTCGACGATTCGATCGGCTGGATCGAGGGGCGGCTGATCTTTTCGGGACATCCGCTCAAGGACGTGGCCAACAAACTTTCGCGCTATTATCAGGTGAAGATCAATATTCACGACGAGATCGCCAACCTGCAATATACGGGCATGGTGGACCGGGAGACGCTGCCGGAGGCTCTGCGGATGATTTCCGCGACCTCGCCGGTGAAGCTCTCCATCACCAACATCGACGGGGAGTATTTCCTCTCCCGGGCGAAACGAAAATGACACACGGATTATCAAACTACCTAAACAATTGAATGAATGAGCAATTTTAACAAATTCGAAGGTTGCCGTACGATGCTGCGACGCTGGCTGGCGTGCGGTCTTGCAGCGATGTTTCTGGCGGTTGCGGGCGTCGCCCACGCCTCCGGAGCCGGGGAGAAACCCGCGACCGTAACGCTTTCCGTCGAGCGGGCGCCGCTGGCCACGGTCCTGAAGAAGATCGAGGCCCAGACCTACTACACGTTCTTCTTCAACAACGAGTTGGTGGGCAAGGCCGCTCCGGTGACGCTCTCCGTGAAGCAGGCTCCGGTTCCCGACGTGCTGGCGAAGATTTTCGCCGGAAGCGATCTCACCTATGAGTTCCGGGAGGATAAAATCCTGATCAAACGCAGGAACGCCGGCAAATCGGCTGCGCAGGCGCAGGCTGCCGGGACCGTTTCGGACGTCGGCGGGCCCCCCCCCGGCGGCAGGGTAGCGCCTCCCCGTCCGCTCCGGCGCTGGTTCAGGGCGTCGTCCGGGACGATGCCGGACAGCCCGTCGCGGGCGTCAGCGTGATCGTAAAGGGTTCGCTCGTGGGAGCCGTCACCGAAAGTGACGGTTCGTACCGCATCAAGGCGCGTCCCAGCGACCAGCTGTCGTTCAGTTTCCTGGGCTTCAAGACGCAGGATGTCTACGTCGGCAGCAAGACGACGATCGACGTGAATCTGGTCAGCACGGCGCAGGCCATCGACGACGTGGTCGTGACGGCGCTGGGCATGAAGCGCGAGGAGAAGTCGCTGGGTTATGCCGCCACGAAGGTCAAGGGCGACGTCTTTTCGTCGTCGGCCTCGTCGTCCAACTGGATGTCGGGCCTTTCGGGCCAGGTGGCGGGCCTCTCCGTGGCCAAAGCCAACACGGGCGGCGGCGGTTCGATGCGCGTGACGCTGCGCGGCGAGTCGTCGATCGACCTCAACAACAACGGGGCGCTGTTCGTGATCGACGGCGTGCCGATGTTCAACACCTCGGCGGCCGGGGGCGAGTCCACCGCCTATTCGATCGACTACGGCAACGGTACGGGCGACGTCAACCCCGAGGACATCGAGAACATCACGGTGCTGAAAGGTCCCGCGGCGACCGCCCTCTACGGTTCGGAGGCCGCCAACGGCGCCATCATCATCACGACGAAATCCGGCGAGGGGCAGGACGGTGCCGTTTCGGTGACCTTCACGTCGAATTTCGTCGTCGATCAGATCAACTCCTCGCCCGATTTCCAGTACGTCTACGGACAGGGTTCGTCGAAGGGCAACGACGGGTTTCACTACGGCGATCCGGTCGACGGCGAGGGCATGAGCACGCTCGACGTGTCGTCGTGGGGACCCAAGATGGACGGGACGCTCTACTATCAGTACTATGACGTGAACCGCGGCATCGGCGTCGACGAAAACGGCGCGCGCATCAAGATGCCGTTCGTCAGCTACGGCAACTGGTTCAAGAATTTCTTCCAGAACGGATGGACGGCGACCAACACGCTGTCGGTTTCGGGCAAGATCAACAAGAACAACTCGATCCGGTTCTCGGTGACCGATTACCGCAGCGAGTCGATCGTTCCCAACTCGCCGTGGTCCAAGCAGTCGATTTCGCTCAAGAGCAGCAACAAGGTCAACAAGTGGCTCTCGATGAACACGTCGCTGACCTACTACCGCAAGGACGACGACAACCTGCCCGTGATGGGTTACGGTTCCAGCTCGATCATGTATTCGCTGTGGTGCATGGCGCCCAACATCGACATGAACTGGGCCAGGCAGTACTGGTATCCCGGTCAGGAAGGTGTCCAGCAGGACGCCGACCTTTCGGGCGGTAAGAACAACCCCTATTTCGTGGCCTACGAGCAGATCAACACGCTCGACCGCGACCGCATGTATGGCAACACGGCGCTGAACCTCCATCTTTACAAGGGACTCGACCTGATGCTCCGCGGAGGCATCGACTTTTCGCGCGACCTGCGCACGACCCGTCATCCGAAAAGCTCCTATTCGCAGAAATACGGCATGTACGGCGAGACGGAACTCACCTCGCTGCAACTCTCGACCGACTTCCTGCTGAAGTACGACCGCAAGCTCGGCGCGGGCTTCAACATCACGGCCAACCTGGGCGGAAGCATCATCAACCGCTCGTTCGTGCAGACCGACAAGACCGCCGAGCAGCTCAAGCAGCCGGGCGTCTATTCGCTGGCCAACTCGGTCAACCGCATCAAGACGAACAATTACTCCTACGAGCGTCAGACCAACAGCATCTACGGACTGGTTTCGCTCTCGTGGCGCGACGCCGTATACCTCGACATCACGGGGCGCAACGACTGGTCGTCGACGTTGCCCAGCGACAACAACTCCTATTTCTATCCGTCGGTTTCGGCCAGCGTGCTGCTCAACGAACTGATCGACTTCGGCACGGCGCGCGACATCGTCAATCTGGTGAAACTGCGCGGCAGCTTCGCACAGGTGGGTAACGACACGAAGCCCTACCGTACGTCGAACTACCTCACGGCGTCGGATTTCGCCGGCAATTTCCAGATTCCCCGCACGGCGGCCGACCTCAACCTCAAGCCCGAGATCGTCAGCTCGTGGGAGGTGGGCGCCGACATCCGGCTGTTCCGCAGCCGTCTGAACCTCGACATCGCCTACTACGACAGCGAGTCGAAGAATCAGATCGTGAGCATGCCCGTGAGCCAGGCTTCGGGCGTCGGGAACCGTTACAGCAATACGGGCCGCATCCGCAACTGGGGCTGGGAGGTCTCGGCTAACGGCACGCTCGTGAAGACCAAGAAGGTGCAGTGGAAAGCCTATGTCAACTGGGCGCTCAACCGCAACCGCGTGCTCGAACTGGGCGACGGCGTCGATTCGTGGATCGTGGCTTCCTACTCGTCGCACGCCTACATGACGGCCTACGAGGGACAGTCGCTCTCGACGATGTACGGCCTGGGTTACAAACGCGCTCCGGAGGGTTCGTTCATCGTGGGCAAGGACGGTTCGCTGACCGACGTCAGCGGCCAGCTGGTGATCGACGAAAACGGCTATCCGCAGTATTCCGACGATTTGCAGCGCATCGGCGAGTGCATGCCCGACTGGAAGGGCGGCTTCGGCACGAGCGTCAAGTGGAACGGCCTGACCCTTTCGGTGGCTTTCGACGGTCAGTTCGGCGGACACGTCTACTCCTACTCCAACGCCCTGCTGGGTTCGCGCGGTAAGGGAACGATCTCGCTTCCGGGACGTTACGACGGACTGGTGCTCGACGGCGTCAACCTGCTGCCCGACGGCAACTACGTGAAGAACACGCACAAGACAGCCGACATCACCGAGTACTACGGTCTGGCCTACGCGTTCCAGAACGCTGAGCAGAACTTCGTCAGCACGCAGTTCCTCAAACTGCGCGAACTGCGCCTCGACTACGAATTCCCGAAGAAACTGCTGGCCAGGACCGGTTTCATCAAAGGCCTCGTGCTGTCCGTCTACGGACGCGACCTCTTCTGCTGGTCCGAATTCCCGGGCTGGGACCCCGAAGGCGCCTTCATGCGCGGTTCGTCGGTCGTTCCCGGCTTCGAAATCGCCCAGATGCCCGGAACCCGCGCCATCGGCGGCAGTATCAAGATCACTTTCTAACCCTGGAGGAACCGAAAAATGAAAAACACGATTATAAAACTGACAGCACTCTTCTCGTTCGGCGCGCTCGCCCTGTCGGGCTGCGACAATTTCGACGAGATGAACGTGAACAAGAATGCGTTGCAGACCACCAATGCCACGAGCTACGTGCAGCCGATCACCTTCGGCCTCGAATATGCGCTGCTGGAACGTTCGTTCGACGTCAACTCGCAGCTCATGCAGTACACCGTGCAGGCGCAGACCTCGGCCGAGCGCATCTACAACTACCGTTTCAACAACTCGATCATCAACTACTTCTGGCAGAACATCTACCGCTGGGCCGGCAATGCCGAGACCATGCGCGTGCAGGCCGAGAAGGACAATGACAAGACGGGGCTGGCCATCGCCTGCATCCTCAAGGTGCTGACTCTTTCACACATCACCGACGCCTTCGGCGACGCGCCCTATTTCGAGGCCGGCAAGGGGTATACTGAAGGCAAGTTCTACCCGGCCTACGACAGCCAGAAGGAGATTTACCGCGACATGTTCGAAAAACTCGAACTGGCCAACGAACTGCTGGCCGAAGGCAAGGATTTCGACGCCCTGGAGGATTACATGTATGACGGAAAGGTCGCCCGGTGGCGCAAGTTCGGCAACTCGCTTTACGTCCGCCTGCTGATGCGCGCCGCGCTCAAGGACGAGAGCGATCCGGCCGGCGAGCGTCTCGACGCCGTGTCGAAGCTCAACGAGATTTTCTCCTATCCGTCGGTCTATCCCGTCTTCGAGAGCCGTGAGGACGCCGCCAACGTGAAGTTCGACGCCAATGTCAACGCGCAGTACACGCCGTTCCACAACGTCCGCGCCGGACTCTGGAACGCCAACATGATCTGCGAACGGCTGATGGACGAGATGTACGACTCGTCGGCAGGATTGAAGGACCCGCGCGCGAATTTCTATTTCGACAAACTCGTGGGCGTGCCGACGCAGGTGACCTACAACGAGTTGATGGGTTATTACGACACGGCGGGCCACTACCGGCGCAACGTGATTCAGGACCGCGACCATTTCGCGCTGATGAACTACTCGGAACTCTGGTTCATCTGGGCCGAGGCCGCCTACCGCGGCTGGATTCCCGGAACCCCGAAGGAGTACTACGTGAAGGCCGTTTCCGAGGCTGTCTGCGAGTGGACCGACGATGCATCGGCGGACCTTACGCCGTTCCTTTCCAATCCGAAGGTGTCGATCGACGCGCTCGACGGCGAGGAGGTGCTCGAACGGATTATGACCCAGAAGTGGATTTCGAATTTCCTGGTCGGCATCGAGTCGTGGTGCGACTACCGCCGCACGGGTTATCCCGAAATGCCTGTCAAGGCGCTGGCTGCCAACGACGGCATCCTGCCCACGCGCCTGCGCTATCCTTCGGACGAGGAGTTCCGCAACCGGGACAACTATTTCGAGGCGGTGAACGGCTGGCTCGGAGGCACGAACAACATGACCACGAACGTTTGGTGGGCCGATCATACCAACAAACGCAAATAAAAGGAGACCAACGACATGAAAAAATACATTTTTCTGATATTTGCAGCGGCGACGGCCGTTTTCGCAGCCTGTTCGTCCGACGAGGGAACGTCGGCGTATCCCGATAAACTGGAAGTCGTGCTGACCCCGACGTGGGACGCCGCCCGGGGCATGACCAGTTCGAGCCAGACCAAAACCGTGGCCGTGGCGCTCAACGTGGAGAGCGTGCACTGGACGGTGACTTCCGACAGCGAATGGTGTGTCGTCGACGAAGAGACGACGCACGTGGGCAGCGGCGAATTCACCGTCGAGGTGACCGCCAACGAAGACTTCAAGTCGCGCGACGCTGTGGTGACCCTTTCGGCGGGCGCTTTCACCTGCCGGATGACGGTCGATCAGTCGGGCAACATCTTCATCCTCGACAAGGTCTATTCCGTGGTGGCCCCGAACGATGCCGAGGCCATCGAGGTCGTGGTCAAAACCCTTTCGAAATGGGAGCCGGTGGATTCGGAGTGGATTCACGGCGAAGTCGTCGAGACCTCCGAGCCGGATGCCGAAGGCATGACCACCTCGACGCTCCGCATCCGCTGCGACGCCAACACGGACGCTGCGGGGCGCTACGGCACGCTGACCCTCGAGCCGACCGACGGAGTGGGTTACAGCACCGAATATGCCGTTTATCAATTCGGAGCGGATATGCCGTTCGACACCGACGGCAAGCTCGATCTCGCGGCCAAAGGCGAGGTGAAATTCGATGTGGTGGCTCCCGCCGAGGCGGTCGTCGGCGTGACCTGCCCGACGTGGGTCACCTACGTGTCCGAGCCGGACGGGGAGCGGGCGACCTACACTTTCTCCGTTGCGGAGAACCCCAGCGATACGAAGACCGAGCGCGAGGGAGTGATCGAGTTCTCGATCAAGGACATCGAGGCGCAGACCGCTCTGCCTGCCATCAGGCAGGCGTTCTATCCCGCGGGCGGCATCGTTTCGGGCGCAGGCCTGAAGATGTTCGCCGAGGCGTTCAACGCCGGGGGCGACATTTCCGACTGGACGTCGGGCGAAGACGGCAGGACCGTCGAGGTGCTGGGCGACGTCGACATGAAGGATGTCGCGTGGACGGCCGTCGGTACGGCCGAGCGTCCGTTCGACGGCGTCGTTGCCGGCAACGGGCACCTGATCCTGAACTGGAACACGGCGCAGCCGCTCTTCGGCCACATGGCCGAGGGTTCGGAGATCCGTGACCTGACGATCGACGCCTCGTCGAAACTGACGGCGAAAAGCGTTGCGAAGGATGTCTATGCGGCGGCGTTCGCCGGCGTCTGCAACGGAACGCTCAAAAACTGCCGCAATATGGCGGCCGTGACGCTGGATGCCGCCGCCACGGTGGACGGTGCGTGCGGCGTTGCCGGCGTTGCGGGTCTCGTCGGCGCCGCCGGACGTGTCGAGAACTGCGCCAATACGGCGTTCGTCACCTTGAGCGGCAATGTCGTCGGCAGCAAGATCTCGGTCGGCGGCGTGGTGTCCGAAACGGAGGCCGGGGCTGTCGTGACGGGCTGTACCAACGAGGGCGGCATCTCCTCTTCGGGCGCAACGCCCAAGGTCAACACGGCAGGCATCTACACGGGCGGCGTGGTCGGCTGGGCCGGCGGCGCGGTCGAGAACTGCACCACCGAGGGCGGCAAGACGATCGCCCTGCAAATTACGGCCGGCTACATGAGCTACACCGGCGGCATCGTCGGCTGGGCCGACGGCTCCGTGACGGGCTGCACCAACAAACAGCCCCTTTCGATCTCCGCCAACCGTCTGGGCGACGCCTGCCGCTATGCCTATGCGGGCGGCGTGGCCGGCAAGTCGGTCGGTGCGCTCACCGGCTCGAAGAACCGCGGCAATCTGACCGCCACGGCGATCTGCAAGTTCGTCATCATGGGCGGCATCGTCGGTTCGGCCGACGGGGTTGTGTCGGACGTGGTCAATGTGGCTGCGGTCTCGGTTCCCGGAAACCCCGACGGGGTGAACGGCGCGCTGAAAGAGAAGTATTTCGGTCCCCGTTACGCCTATGTCGGCGGCATCGCGGGCCAGCTGCGCATCGACGGAACGCTCACCGGCAACGGCGATACGACCAACTCGGGCGCCGTCACGATCGAACAGATGGAGTATAGCACCGAGGACATCGTTGCCGTGGGCGGTGTGGTCGGACAGCAGCTCGGCAAGGTCTCCAATACGGTCAACTCGGGCGCCGTCACGGTGTCCGCCAGTCCTGCCGCGGGAGGAACCATCGCCTGGAAAGTGCGCTGTGCGGGCGGTATTTCCGGCCTGCTCGGCGAAATCGGCAAGACCTATGCGGAAGCGTCGGTCGCCGGGTCGAAGAACCTGGCCCTCGTCAAGCAGGAGCGCACGACGGTACGCAGCAACGGCATGCCCGCCTATGTGGGCGGCATCGTCGGCTACATCTATGAGTCGGCGGCTTCGGTTTCCGGTTGCACCAACAGCGGCGAGGTCAACAATGACTATTATAACAACAACATCGACTTCGATGCCGCGGAAAGCGCCAAACGGACGAACTGCACGGGCGGCATCGTGGGCGCGGCCTCTACCCTGGGCGAACCCAACGTCATCTCGTCGTGCTCCAACTCGGGGCTGATTCCGATTTACCGCGGCATCGGCGGCGGCGTGGTGGCCTATGCCGACGGCGTCGGGATCAGGGACTGCACGAACACGAGCAGTTTCCCGACCTCCAACCGCAACGGCGTTACGGGCGGTATAGCGGGACAGGTGCTCAATGCGCAGATCGAGGACTGCCTGAACAAGGCGCTGGTGTTTGCCGACGGTACGGGCGATGCGGTGACGGTCAAGGCCGGCGGCATCGTCGGGGATCTGGGCGAGAACTCCGCAGTCCGCGGCAGCAAGCATTACGGGGTCGTCTACCCCAAGATTTACGGCAGCACGGCAAAACCCGAGTACAAGGTCCTGACCAGCGGCGGCATCGCCGGTGTTTCGGTGAAGGGGACTGTGATCGAAAACTGCGGGTTCGGCGGACAGCTCAAGGGTGCGGACGACGCCCATACCTTCGAGATGAAACTCGAAAACATATGCAGCGACACGAACTTCACCGGTTCGGGCAACTCGCTTTGGGACGGAAAATAAACGGTTAGTGGGTCGGGGACGGGGCGGAAGCCTCCGTTCCGTCCCCGTTTTTAGAGATGTGACGCATGGTGAGAAAACTGATATTTGCGCTTTTTGTCGGATGGCTGCCGGTCGCCTGCGGCGGTGACGACGCGCCGGGCGGAACCGGTCCGAACGGCGGGAACGGTCGTCGACCAGCGGGGCCTGCCTGTCGAAGGCGTGGTCGTGAGCGACGGACTGTTGACGACGCTGACCGACGAGTCGGGGTATTATGCGCTCGAAAGCGACCTTTCGAAACGGCGCTTCGTGCAGGTGACCATTCCCGCGGCATACGAAATCCCCGTGAAGAACGGCATTCCGCAGTTCTGGCGGCGCATTCCGGAGGGGGCGACCGAATTCGAGGCCGACTTCACGTTGCAGGCCCGCCGGAAGGCGGCTTCGCGTTACACGGTCCTGATGACGGCCGATCCGCAGATCCGTTCGCGCAGCGCGCGCTACGACAATTTCGCGTTTCATTCGATCGACATGTACGAAGATATGTGCCGCGATCTTCGGGAGACGGCCGCGTCGATCACCGACCGTCCGGTTTACGGCATTTCGCTGGGCGATCTGGTTCACAACGACATGTCGCTCTATCCGACCTATTGCGCCGGAATTGCGGATTTCGATTTCCCGGTGTTCAGCGTCATCGGCAACCACGACCACGTGCAGAACGCGGCTACCGACCGCGAGGCGGTGAAGAAGTTCGAGGAGTACCTCGGTCCGACCTGCTATTCGGTCGAACTGGGCGAACTGCACTTCATTTTCCTCGACAACATCGTTATGAAGAACAACACGCTCGATCCGAACAACGTCGGGGCTTACAGCGACGGGCTTTCGGACGAGGCGTACAGCTGGCTGTGCAACGACCTGAAGTACGTCGACAAGGACAGGACCGTCATGCTCTGCGCCCACAGTTCGATGTTCCGCAAGCCCGACTCCGAGCCTGCCGACCGGGACAGGCACGGGCCGGACTACGCCTCGCGCCTGGCGCAGTACCGCTGCGTGCACTCCTGGGCGGGCCACTCGCACATCAATTTCAACTACGCCTATTCGGCCGAGGAGCCGGCGCCGAAATTTCCCAACGTTGAATCGCACATCCTGGCCCGTTCGACCGGGGCGCTGTGGCTCAACGAAAGCATGTCGAGCGACGGAACGCCGCGGGGCTATATGGTCGTGGAGGTCGACGGGGAGGCGGTCAGTTGGTACTATAAGCCTTATTCTTATGAAAATGACGTACCTTCGGGGCTGGATCGCAGCCATCAGATCCGAGTTTACGCTCCCGGTGTCTGGTACAGCGACGGATACGTCTACGCCAATGTCTGGAACCACGACGCCCGCTGGGGGGCCGTCCGCTATACGGACAGCGGCAAAAGCGACGCCGAAATGAAGCGTGTGACCGTTTACGACGGGGCTTTCGTCCGGATGGCCGACTATTACAACTCGGTCCAGACCACGGCGACGTTCGAGCCTTTCCGGACCTCGCACATGTTCCGCATCCTGCCCACGGCGGGGGCGGCGCAGGCGACCGTCGAGACGACGGACCGTTTCGGAGAACACTATACGGCCACCGTAACATGGTAACGAACCTGAAAATTTAACCGGATTATGAAGAAATTGTTATTGACCCTTCTTGCCGCGGCGGTAACTTTGGCGGCAGCGGCGGGCGGCATCTCCTCCGCCGCGGAACTCGCGGCCTTTGCCGAGGCCGTCAATGCGGGCGGCGACATCGCCGCCTGGCAGGACGAGCGCGGCGAAGTGCACCTGAAAGCCGACATCGACATGAGCGGGATAAAGCGGTTTGCGCGGATCGGGAATTTCGAAGGCGTCTTCGACGGCGAGGGCCACGCGATCCTCAACTGGAAGACCGACGGCGGGCTGTTCCGACTCGTCGCCGAAGGCAGCGTCGTGCGCAACCTCGTGATTGCCGAGAGCTGTTCGATGAAGGTGTCGGACGACGGCGACGACGCGCTCTACGCGGGGTTCGTGGCCGATGTGAACCACGGCATTCTGGAGCGTTGCGAGAATTACGGCTCGATTGCGCACCGTTCGGCGCGGTCGCTTCACGACAACTATGTGGGCGGCGTCTGCGGCATGAACAAATACGTCGTCATCCGCTGCAAGAACGGCGGCGACATCTCCTCGGCGGGCTGGCCCCGACGGCCGAGCCGCGGATGTACCTGGGCGGCGTGCTGGGCGGAAGCCTCGGGCGTTCGCTGCCGGGGGCTTTCGTGGCCTGGTGCGAGAACACCGGGCGCGTCGGCTATTCGGGCGCGTTCATCGTTTCGCACATCGGCGGCATCGTGGGCTACAACATGCGCGTGAAGACCAAGTTCTGCATCAACCGCGGGGAGATCGTCTCCGCGGCGCGCGGCGTCGAGGAGGGCAGCGACCGCTACTGTCAGGAGATGGCGGGCGGCATCTGCGGCATGGCCAAGGGCGACGTGATGTGCTGCGACAATTTCGGCTCGGTCACCACGCGCGGCCATGCGTACAGCCTCACGGCCGGCATCTGCGGATCGGCCCACGAGTCGCTGACCGTCGGCGACTGCGACAATTTCGCGCCCGTGACCTCGACCAGCACCTATCAGGCTTCGGTCGGGGGCATCGTCGGGCTGTCGGGGCGTCCCGTCGTCGTTTCGCACTGCCGCAACAAGGGCGCCGTCCGTTTCGACGGCACGAGCGTCGACCGCCGTTCGACCGCCGGGGGCATCGTGGGCGACATCTATGCCAAGAGGGACGCCGTCTACGCCGCTTCGGTCCGCGACTGCCGCAACGAGGGCGACGTCTCCTGCGGACTGGGCGAGAACACGCGCAACAGCGCGCGCGGCATCCAGGCGGCCGGCATCGTGGGCTTCATCAACGGCAATGAGGCGGTGAGCGCCGACGTGCGCGACTGCGTGAACACGGGCCGGGTACGCTCCGAATCGGGACGTGCGGGCGGCATCTGCGGGTTCGCCAGCTACTGCGATTTCGCCGGCAACGAGAATCTCGGTTCTGTCGAAGGGGGCGGGGCGCTGCTGGGCGGCATCGTCGCGGCGTTCGAAAACGGTTCCGTCCGGGGATGCACCAACCGGGGCGACGTGCTCGCCGGATCGAAAGGTCAGGCGGGCGGC
>OCPS01001485.1_pt1 | contig 19113 bp, 9 predicted proteins | sample 1538651 | NCBI WGS metagenome assembly OCPS01 (sample SAMN04571715, study PRJEB22368) | human gut metagenome | biome: human gut; material: stool | host: Homo sapiens | place: Luxembourg | collected 2012-09-21 | reverse complement strand
CGGTGAGTGAATGCGCGCGGCTAAAGAACAAATACAAGACGACCAGCAGTCAAAATATCCAGCAGGAAAACAACACGACTACGCTTGGCACACATTCAGCAGCGTCAATTCGCCCATCCAGCTTGCGTTATGCCATCCAGTTTGCGTCTTGCCTCACCATTTGCGAGACACTCCGCCTACGCCTACCAACGCTTGCCGCACCGCTTACCGCCATTGCCTGGTCTTCCGGCTGCGCTCCAAGGCCCGCGACCCTCGGCATGCAGCACACCAAGATGATGTTTCATAGCGGCCAGCATGATATGCGTATCTTCCAAGCCAAGATGCCGTTCATTTTGGGAAGCGTCCAACGCACCCTGACGTTTGGCATACGCATCCAACGTGTTATTGCCATACGGATGCTCATCATCGGGAATCGACCCCTCATCCCAACGACGGCTCATCGGCAACGTGTCGATGATCGTAATATTGCCAGCACGATAGCTTTCCGCATATCCGGCAACGTTCAACATGAAAAAGCTGTGCTCGAACCGGGCGTTGTGTGCAACGTACGGCTGCTGTTCAAGCCGTTGCAGCAATCCGACCTGTGCTTCGGGCCATTCGTCAAACAAACGAAAGTCCATGCCGGCACGATCGCGCACATCAATACCGGTAAGGTCGAGAATCAGAGGATTGCCAAGCAGTGCGTTCTGTGCAGGAACTCCGAAGGAAAGACGCGCCTGGCCGTACGCGTCGCCGGCCTCGTAATAGCCCTGTTCGTAGCAGTAGCCCGAAGGCTCGCCGGCCGGACGTGGCGAGATCATATTCATGAATTCGAACCCGGCGTCGATGATGTACACACGGGCCGGATCCGTGCCTGTGGTTTCAATATCAATGCCCATCACCGTGTCGAGGTCACGTCCAGGGAGGTAGGCGTCACGCCAATCCGACTTTTTGTAATCCGCCAAACGTCGAGCCTGCGCGTTCTCCGCCGAGTCAGCGGAACTTCCAAAAGAGCCAAAAGAACCGCTTGAACCCTTGCTAGTAGAGTCAAGGGCCCCATAATCGAACACGCGCGAACCTCCCGGACTCGTCACCCCGCTCAAGTTCGCGCGCGACATGGCGTAATCGCTGGCACGCTTCTGTTCACGTTCTGCGGCACGACGTTCGGCACGGCCATTGACGATCTGTGCGGTGCGATCCTGAATATCGTCGAGGTTCACACGGTTGTCCGCTCCAGCAACAGGCTGCAGCACGGGAACCGTCACTCGTTCCCGGCGTTCTTCGGCAATAGTCCACAAGCCCATCGCAACGCCAATTCGACGCAACATGGCGATTTCGTCGCACAACCGACGGTTCGCATATGCGAGCGCACGAGGCAAACGGTAAGAAGCGATCAAACGGTCGAAATCCGTCATGAAAGCGGTGTTACATTGCGCGATGATGGATTCGAGACGGTCGCGTACCGCCAGATCCTTTTTCAGCAGATTATGCAGCTGCTGGGCGGATAATACCGAATCCTGCATGGAATCCATTGTCTCCGGAGTCGGCAAAAGCGCGGTATCGGCGGCGTTCAATACGGCAATCAGGTCAATGCTTTGGCTTTGCGCGGCTCCAATGCCGTGTTCCAAGTCGAGGGATGCGACCCACTGCCAGTCGATAAGCTGGTTGTCGGCGTTTTTCGGCATCGATGCCGACCATTGGTTGATGTCTTGCTTGGCTTCAGTAAGCCAGGAACGGCCCGTCTTTGCTTCGTTCATACTTTGCATGGTAGCCGAGAGGGGGCGCAGTACACGTCGACGCCCATGAAAAACATACTGCTTCTCGGATAGCGCAATCTCCTTTTTTTCAAGATTCGAAAGCGTATCTTTGATTCGTTTATTCCGCTAAATTCAATACAGAAAAGAAATTAATGTTGCAAAAAACGATTATGTTCACAAAAAATACCATGCTTGACTGTGTCCATGCACGTTGCGCACGTAGTACGACGTCACGTACGAAATCGTTTCGCCATGATGATGACGCAGATGGTGCTGAAAATATCGCGCGATATAACGCTGTGAAAAATAATCTTGCGAAATGCAAACATGGTTACCTACATACGTGCGTGTGCCGTGGGGAATGCGATGCGTGCGCACATCGCACGGGATATACGAACGATGGCATGACGAAAGAATGATGGTATGACAAAAAAGGGAGAGGCTCGTAGGCCTCTCCCCCTGCTGGGTATTCACGGATTTCCGCAACGATCGGATTCGTAACAACCGGATTCCGTGTTGATTGGATTCCGCAACGCCTTTGCCGCACATTATGCGCTTACAGCGGCGCTTACCCTCTGGTTTACAGTTCGAATCCGAGTTCGGCTGCGGCTTCGTTAGGAACCGGATCGTCGCACCAGAAATCCTCAAGATTCTCGTTGGTGGCGAGGCTGCGGATTTCCGCCTTGTCGATATACAGTTCACCGCTTAAATGGTCAGTTTCGTGCTGGAAGATGCGGGCCGGCCAGCCGTGCAGATGCTCCTCGTGCTGTTTGCCGTCTTCATCTTGCCAGCGGGCTGTAATGTCGAGCCAGCGTTTGCGTACCGCCTGATAGCCGTCGAAACTCAGGCAGCCTTCGTAGAAGCTTCGGGTTTCGGTGCCGATCGGCTCATAGCTGGGGTTGATGATGACATGGAACGGGAATTCAGCCGCTTCACGCGGATCATCGTCATCGTCGTCACGCACATGATCTTCCACCACGGCGAGGGCCAGTCCAAGACCGATCTGGGTTGCGGCAAGGCCTACGCCCGGCGCTTCGATCATGGTGACGCGCATGGTCTCGATGAGTTTGTCGAGCGTTTTGCGGCTCAGCTGGCCTTCGTAGGCTGCGGTCTGCTGACGTAGTACCGGTTCGCCTGCCTGCACGATGGGGAGCAGTTGTTCCTTGCCGCCGGTTTTGATGAGTTTTTCAACCTCGCGGTTGAGTTCGAGGTCGACTTTCGAGTTGCGTCCAAACATGGGTTTCCTTCGCATATTGGTTCGGGATTTTGGATTGCCGAATGATGTGTATCGGCAGTTTGGTTACAGGGCAAGTTCTTCGGCTACGACTTTGGCGAGACGGTCGCAGACCTCGTCGGCCTGCTGTTGGGTTTCCGCTTCGGCCATGACGCGCACGAGCGGTTCGGTGCCGGATGGTCGCAATAGCACGCGGCCGGTGTCGCCGAGCATTTTCTCTTCGTGTTCGACGGCCGCCTGCACTTTGGCATTGGTTTTGGCCGCGAGCTTGTCGACGTTCGGCACGTTGATGAGGGTTTGCGGCAGTTGCGGGAAGTCGGATGCGAGTTCTTTGAGGCTTTTGCCGGAGTTGACCACTTCGTTGCATAGGGTCAATGCGGTGAGGGTGCCGTCGCCGGTGGTGGCGAATTCGCGGTTGATCACGTGTCCGGACTGTTCGCCGCCGAGCGAATAGTCACCGCGCAGCATTTCCTCAAGCACGTAACGGTCACCCACGCCGGTTTGCACGGTTTTGATGCCCATGGAACGCAGGGCGAGTTTCAGGCCGAGGTTGCTCATCACGGTTACTACGAGGGTGTCGTGGTTGAGCTTGCCCGCATTCTTCTTGGCACGCGCAAGAATGCCCATGATTTGATCGCCGTTGACCATGGTGCCGTCTTCATCCACGGCGAGGCAACGGTCGGCGTCACCGTCGAAGGCCACACCCAGATCGGCTCCGGAGGCCTTGACCATGGCCTGCAGCTGTTCGGGGTGTGTGGATCCGGCGTTCTTGTTGATGTTGTAGCCGTCTGGCGAAGCGTTGATCACGATCACGTCTGCACCGGCGCGGCGCAACGCTTCCGGCGCGACCACGGAGGTGGCGCCGTTGGCGCAGTCGGCCACGACTTTCAGTCCTTTCAGCGGTGTCGGCTGGGACTTGTCAGGCCCAATGGGGGCGATGGTGGACACCAGATGGTCGATATACAGGTTGGTTGCGGTTGCCGTGTCGTGGCTGATACGGCCCACACCGGCACCGGTCGGACGTTCCCAATCCTGGCCGAGCACACTTTCGATTTCGTCTTCTTTGGTATCAGGCAGTTTGAAACCGCCACGTGCGAAGAATTTGATGCCGTTGTCGGGCATGGGATTATGGGATGCGGAAATCACGGCACCCATTTCCACATTCAGCACGGAAGTCAGGTATGCGACACCCGGAGTTGGAATAATGCCCGCGTCGATCACGTCAAATCCGCCTGCGGACATGCCTGCGGACAGTGCCGCTGCAAGAAAATCGCCGGAAACGCGAGTATCGCGGCCGACCAGTGCACGGCGACGACCGTCGAATTCGCTTTTGTCTCCGTCATCGCCAAGCACGCGCACCGCAGCATCGCCCAAATCCAACGCAAGCTGTGCGGTCAAAGCCCTATTCGCCAATCCTCGAACACCGTCTGTTCCGAACATACGTGGCATGAGTCTCAAGTCCTCGCTATCTCAAGTTATATTGCCGTGCACCATCGTACTCAACGGGTTCACCATTCAACGAAATAGTCGACAGCATGTTGCGATACCTGCAAATCACAGTATGCGATGTCAGGCGAACCGCAGTATGCAATGTCGTGAGATTTCCACAATCTCAAGTTTCTTGCAATCTCACTCCCATCCTCCGATTCCGACCGACTGGGCCATTATGGGCCCGAAAGACCCACTGTCCATAACCGTTATGGGACCGGCTTTTGTTCGGGATGGCTTGTCTGGAAGCAAACAAGCCCGGACTGGCAGCGAGATAAGTCACGCCGTCAGTCCGGGCTTGTGATGCAATATCACAGAGTGATATCAGATGCAGTTACCAAAAGTAGCTACCAAAAACAACTACTGCAGTGGTGTCAGGAACGGCATCAGAGGGACGCGTTGAAATCGCGCACCTTGAGCGTGCGATGCGACGATTCAACATTGCCGCGCACAATGCGCTGCAACGCGTTGTCGGCGTCCGCATGCGAAGCCAGCCAAGCATCACCGAGATCCACCAGCGTGGCCGGATCGGCATAGCTCGGGTACAGGCCTTCCAGCAGAGCCTCAGCCATGTGGAAGGTCTTGTTCTTCCAAATCCAGTCAGCAACCTCGAAATACTTGGCCGCATACGGTTCAGCCAAGTCGGCACGTGGAGTGGATGCGAAGCCGCGGGCCACGGATTCCAACTGCATGTTGGTCAGCTCGTCGTTGTGCAAAGCCTCGTTCCAAGCCCATTCCTTGGCTTCCGCAATGCCTGCGACCGCACGTGCACCCAATGCGAACTCACGGTTCTCAGTGGTTTCGCGCTTGGCAAGTTCCGCGTCGATGTCACTCTGGCCAATGGCGTTGATCGTGCTCAACGCGTTGATGATGGTCCAACGGAAATTATTGTCAATCTCCAAGCCGTCAAGCTTCACGGAGCCATCGAGCAGACCCTTCGCATTCGCTTCGAACGCAGCATCGCCCGGCTCACCATAACCCAAGTAAGCAGTGATCAGCTGGAACTGCTCGTCGGAACCGGCTTCGGCAGCCTGAGCCAGCTTGAACAGTTCGGCAGCCACATGCTCCACCACTTCGGCACGGTCGGCCGGAGCGGTGTAATGCCATGCGGTGGTGCTGACCTGCGCCAAAGCGTAACGGAACGTGGTGGACTCATGTTCCGTGGCGAGCGCAGCCAAAGAGGTTTCGATGAACTGCTTTGCCGGCAATTCGCCGTCACGAGTCATATCCCAGAATGCAAGCCAAATCACGGAACGAGCCAGCGCATCGTCGAAACGATACAGGTTCTCCGCAGCGAACTTGAGGCTCTTCTCATCGAAGCGCAGCTTCGTGTATGTCAAATCGTCGTCATTCACCAAAATCAGCGCCGGACGTGCCTTGCCGGCAGCCGCTTCGACAATCGTCAGTTCGCCGTCAACATCAAGTTCGAACTGGTCGGTACGCACGATCTTGCCGGTCTCCGGATCCTCATTGTAGAAGCCGACAGCCAGACGATGTGCACGCAGCACCGGATGTTCAGCCGAAGCGGACTGGCGCAACGCAAGCTGCCGAATCGTACCATCCTCGTTTTCCTCAACTTCGGTAGCGATGGTGTTGATGCCGGACTGTTCAAGCCACTGGGCGCTCCACGCCTTGAGATCGCGGCCGGACGTCAACTCGAGTTCAGCCAGCAGATCGGCGAGCGTAGCGTTGGAGTACGCATGCTTGTCCAAATAGTTGTTGATGCCCTTGAAGAACTTCTCACGACCCACATAGAACACGAGCTGCTTCAGCACGGAAGCACCCTTGGCATAGGTGATGCCGTCGAAATTGACATACGTGTCGTTCAGATCGTTGATCGGCGCGACGATCGGGTGGGTGGTGCTCAGCTGATCCTGGCGCAGTGCCCAGCTCTTCTCGCCGGAGCTGAACGTGGCCCAAGCGTCCTTCCATTCCGTGGCTTCGGCAGTGGCAAGGGTGGATGTGAACTCAGCGAAAGACTCGTTAAGCCACAGGTCGTTCCACCACTTCATGGTCACGTAATCGCCGAACCACATGTGTGCAAGCTCGTGTAGCACGGTGACGACACGGCGCTCGGCATACGCGTCGGTGACCTTCGATTCGAACACGTACTGGTCGCGGATAGTGACCATGCCAATGTTCTCCATAGCGCCGGCATTGTATTCCGGCACGTAAATCTGGTCGTACTTGGCGTACGGATACGGCACGCCCCAAGTCTTCGCATAGAAGGCAAAACCCTTCTTGGTGATGTCGAACAGGTAGTCGACATCCTTGGCGAACGCTTCGGCGAGCGCCTGACGGCAGTACATGGCCATCGGCACGGTGCGGCCGTCTTCGTTGGCGTATTCGGTATGCCATTCGGCGTATGGACCTGCGCAGATGGCGGTGAGATAGGAGCTCATGGTCGGCGTGGATTCGAACACCCACAGTTTGGTGGTTTCGGCTTCGTGCGTGCCGAGCGTGCCTTCTTCGGTAACGGTTTCGTTGTCGGTCACGGATGCGGCAGGCATGTTGGAGGTGACGATCCATGACTTGGCCGCAAGCACGGAGAAGTCGAACACGGCCTTGATGTCAGGCTGGTCGAACACGGCGTACACGCGACGGGCATCCGGCACTTCGAACTGGGAGTACAGATAGATGTTGCCGTCGGACGGGTCGACGCTGCGGTGCAAGCCTTCACCGGTGTTGGAATACTGGCACAGCGCCTTGACGGTCACTTCGTTGTGCGCTTCGAGGTTCTTCAGTTCGATACGGCTGTCGGCGAACGCTTCGGCCGGATCGAGAGTTGCGCCGTTGAGCACGATTTCGCTCACTTCGGTGGCGATCAGGTCGAGGAAGCTGGTAGCCCCCGGCTCAGCGTCGAACGTGATGGTGGTTTCAGAACCGAAATTTTTGGCTCCACGGGTCAGGTCAAGTTTGACCGTGTAATGAACCGGTGCTGCGATAACGCTTTTACGTTCTTCCGCTTCGATTCGGGTGAGATTTGCTCCTGGCATGTCACTCCTTTTTATTGGGAAATTCCTATTTGTGGAATAGGAGACGGCGCAACCGATTGTGCCGGTTACGCCGTCCTTCTTTTGATTATGTAATCAACAATTATTGACGATCTGTCGATATTTCAATATTATTTCAATATTAATTTCGCCGAAATCAGCGATATTGCGAAAAATATTGACTATCTGTCGATTCATCATTGCGCCGCGTTCAATCCCATCGCTTCGTCAACATCCTGCGCAATATCGGCAACGACCGGAACGATCATCGGCTTGCGATGCAGCTGACGTGCGACCCAGCTACCCAACGTACGACGCATGATCTGCTGAAGCTTGTACGTATCGCGCGTACCAGTCATCATCGCATCCTGCAATTGCTCGACGATCTGATGACGGACCTTGTCGAATTCGCTTTCGTCTTCGGCAACCGCGTTGAGATAGATCTTCGGACCTGCGACAACGTCAGCGGTTTCCGTATCGACAACGACGAAGCTCGACACGAAACCTTCCGTGCCTAGAATACGACGCTTCTCAAGCTCTTCCTCGGTAAGTTCGCCAACGGAATCGCCGTCAACGTACACGTAACCGCATGGCACGGAACCGACAACAGCAGCCTGGCCGTGGTACAAATCGACCACGTCGCCATCTTCAGCGAGCACCACATTCTGCGGATCGACACCCGTCTTAACCGCAATCATGCCGTTCGCCACCAAATGGCGGTTCTCACCATGAATCGGCATGGCGCACTTCGGCTTGACGATGTTGTACATGTACAGCAGTTCGCCCTCATTGCAGTGGCCGGACACATGCACGGCGGCATTGTCTCGATTGACCACGCGGGCACCAAGCTGCACCAGCTTGTTGATGATCTTGTACACGCCATGCTCGTTGCCTGGAATCAGGGAGCTCGCAAGAATGACCGTGTCGAATTCGTTGATGGTGATGTCGCGATGGTTGCCGTCGGCGATGCGGCCAAGTGCGGCCATCGGTTCGCCTTGGGAACCAGTGCACATGTAGACGAGCTTGTCGTCTTGCACGTCATGAGCCTTCTTCAGGTCGATGACCGTGTCTTCAGGAAGCCTTAAGTAGCCCAAATCCGCAGCAATGGACATGTTGCGAACCATGGAACGGCCCACGAACACCACCTTGCGGCCATACTTGTGAGCGGCGTCAACAACCTGCTGCACGCGGTGCACATGGCTGGAGAAGCTGGCCACAATGATCTTGCGCGTGGCCTGGGCGAATGCCTGATCAAGCGCTGGACCAATGGTGGTTTCCGGCTTGACGAAGCCTGGAACCTCAGCGTTAGTGGAATCCATCATCAGCAGATCCACGCCCTTTTCACCAAGCTTGCCGAACTCCACCAAATCGGTGATGCGATGGTCGAGCGGCAGCTGATCGAGCTTGATATCGCCGGTATCGATGAGGCTTCCGGCCGGAGTCTGCACGAACACAGCCAGAGCGTCCGGAATGGAATGCGTGACGTTCACAAACTCAAGATTGAACGGACCGACCTTCAGCTTGTCGCGTCCCTTGACCTCAACCAGTCGCGGATTGATGCGATGCTCCTTGCACTTGGCTTCGACGAAAGCCAACGTGAGCTTGGAACCGATCAGCGGAATATCAGGACGAAGTTTCAGCAGATACGGCACGCCACCGATATGATCCTCGTGGCCGTGGGTGAGCACCAGAGCATCGACCTTGTCGAGACGATCCTTGATGTAATGGAAGTCAGGCAGGATCAAATCAACGCCCGGCTGCTCCTCTTCAGGGAAAAGCACACCGCAGTCGATGAGCAGCAGATGGCCGTTGTATTCGACCACGTTCATGTTACGGCCGATTTCACCAAGACCGCCAAGGGGCACGATGCGCATGGAACCCTTGCGGTACTTCGGCGGAGCGATCAACACGTCATCCTGCTGGGGTGCGGTGGTCTGCGGGGCAAGACGGGAATTACGACGGTTGCCGGCAGAAGAGCTTGCCGCATTAGCACTCTTGGAGTTCCTAGAAGGCTTGGCGCCTTTCGCTTTCTTGACGTTCTTCGCACCCTTGGAGGAGCCACTGCCATTGCCGCGGGAACCGCCACGACCAGAAGACTTCGCCCTCTTGGAAGTCGTTTTGGCCTTGTTGGCCTTCTCGGAGCTTACAGACTTCGCGGATTGCACATCCGCGGTCTGGGTGTTTTCAGTGCGCTTGGCAGCTTTGCTGCCGCGCTTGTGCGTAGTTACTGTTTTGGTTTCTTCTATAGCCATTTCCTAGTTGGATTTCTATTACTAATTGTCTCCGCCTGTGCGGAAACGAGGAATTCAGTAGGTTTGCCGTATTACAGCAAACGTATTACGGCAAACCGGTAGTCGCAATGCTTGCCGTAATCGTCGAGATTGATCGCCATGCTTGCCGTAATCACCATTGCAAATCAGTGCCGTAAACATCGCTACTGCAGGTACGGCAATCATCGCAATAATCGCAATCACAGCAAGCCGGAAGCGCGCATACCATCCTCCGCGCGCTTAATCTCAGCTTCGCCCGGACCGACGTTCGGCAAACGCATCGTCGTGGAATCGAGAACGCCACGCACCTTCAACGACGCCTTCGCCATAACAGATTGGAAACCGTTGCCATTCATCGCTTCGACCAGTGGGGCAAGCTGCACGGCAATGCGCTGTGCCTCATGAATGTCGCCGCGATCGAACGCAGCAGCCAAATCACGCATCGGACCGGATGCGGCATGCGCGATCACGGAAATAATGCCGACCGCGCCAACCGAAAGGAACGGCAGGAACAGACCGTCATCGCCCGAATACCAAGTTAAACCGGTTTCCATACGCTTACGCACGGCACCCGCGATATCTCCGGTGGCGTCCTTGACCGCCTTGACATGATCAAGTTCAGCCAAACGGCGGTAGGTTTCCAACTGAATGTGCAAACCGGTACGGCCAGGCACATCGTAAACGATAATCGGCTTGTCGGCGGAATCATTGACCGCCTTGTAGTGACAGAACACGCCTTCCTGCGACGGGCGCGAATAGTACGGAGCGACCACAAGCACCGCATCGGCGCCCGCCTCCTGAGTCTGCTCCACCATGCGCACAGTGTGGGCGGTATCATTGGAACCCGCGCCGGAGATGACCGGCACGTCCACGACCTCCTTGACCGCTTGTACCAGCTCGACCTTCTCCTCCATGTGGGTGGTGGGAGACTCGCCCGTGGTGCCATTGACCACAAGGCCATCAGCACCATCGGCAACAAGCTGCTTCGCAAGCTTCTGTGCGGCCTCAAAATCAACGGAACCATCGGCCTTCATGGGGGTGACCATGGCCGGAAGAATACGTCCGAAAGGAGCAGGATCAAGAAGATGCATAGTACCGTCAGTCATGGTACCAACGGTACTTCCCGCCACGGACGCCGAAGCGTCCGAGTTCGTGACCATGTCGCAATATGAACTACCTCCCCGAGACCAAAATCCCCCAGCAAGTGGAAGAATCTGTACGCTTAGCCGCATACTCAGGTGGATTCACGCCAAATGACTTCACGATTTTGATCTGGTGACCGCACGATTTCGGAATATCGCACGATTTTGATTTCCTGACCGCACGACACTCCAAAACAGTGCGGTCACCAAGAGGGAAAAGTACGGCCACCAGAACAAACTCAGGCAAGGTATTGGGTGGGGTTCTGTTCGAACTTGGCGGCGCAGCCCGGGTTGCAGAAGTAGTAGGTGGTGCCGTTGTACTCGCGGGTAGCTGCAGCGGCGGCCGGATCGACGCTCATGCCGCAGACCGGATCCTTGGCGAGCACGCTCTGGTCGGCGCCGGCAGTGTGGCCGCAGCAGGAGTGCGCGCCGCCCATGCCTTCCATACCCTCGTGCATACCTTCCTTCTTGGCCTTGTGATCGCTGAACAGTCCCATGATGAATCCTTTCTGACTATGGTTGTTGTGATTATTATCGTTCGGGTTCGGCTGGCGAACCTGATACGTCCTGTTTGCGGCACGCACCGCCTTGTCTGGATCGAACAGGCGCAGTCGGCTCGCATTCGTCACCACGCACAGCGACGAGAACGCCATGGCGGCGCCCGCGATCATCGGATTGAGCATCATGCCGGTGAACGGGTAGAGCACGCCCGCCGCAATGGAAATGCCGATGCTGTTGTAGCCAAGAGCGAATCCAAGATTCTGCGCGATATTGCGCATGGTGGCATGGGTCAGATCAAGCGCATGCACCAAACCCATCAGAGAGCCGTTCATCAATGTCACGTCCGCGGACTGGATCGCCACATCCGTGCCCGTTCCAATGGCGAATCCCACATTCGCACGGGTAAGTGCAGGAGCATCGTTGATACCGTCGCCTACCATGGCCACCGTATAGCCTTGCGCCTGCAGTTTTGCGATTTCGTCCGCCTTGTTTTCCGGCCGCACTCCAGCGATCACGTTGCTGACGCCAACTTGATTTGCCACGGCATGTGCCGTTGTTTCGTTGTCTCCGGTGAGCATCACCACGTTGACGCCATGCGATTTCAAAGCTGCGATGGCCTGTTGTGAATCGGGTTTTACCGTGTCGGCAACGGCCACGATTCCCGCAAGCTCGCCGTCGACCGCTGCAAGCATCGGCGTTTTTCCTTCCGCCGACAGCCGTTCCATAGTCTCGATGATGTCATCGAGATCCTCGTTGCCGACGCTCGGCATGGCCACGTCAAGATCGTCGATCAGATCGGTATTGCCAACAGCGATACTATGTGACGCGACGTGCGCAATGACTCCCTGCCCGGAAATCGCACGAAATTGCGTTGCCTCGCCTAACGTAAGATGCTTTTCTTGCGCTCCGGCAACGATCGCGACGGCAAGAGGATGTTCGGAATCCCGTTCGGCACTGGCTGTGATCGCCAGCAAATCATCTGGCATTTCACGCCATTTTCCAAGCGGAAGCACGTCGGTCAACGACGGTTTACCAGCGGTGATCGTACCTGTTTTGTCAAGCACGACAGCATTGATTTTGCCGCACGTCTCCAACGCTTCGGCGGAACGAATCAGCACACCCATTTGCGCGGCGCGACCGGTCGAAACCGTTACGGAAAGCGGTGTGGCAAGACCCAATGCACACGGGCATGCAATCAGAAGCACCGAAACCGCCGCCACCAGCGCATGCACCACGCGCGGTTCCGGCCCAAACGCAAACCACAGTGCGCACGACCACACGGCGATCAGCACCACAATCGGCACGAAAATACCGGAAATCTTATCCGCCAGGCGCTGTACCGGAGCTTTGGAACTTTGCGCGGATTGCACCAATCCAATGATCTGCGCGAGCACCGTGTCTTTGCCGACTTTTGTGGCACGATACCGCAACGATCCGGTACCGTTGATCGTGGCACCGGTCACATTGCCGCCAGCCTGCTTCAGCACCGGCATGGATTCGCCGGTGATCATGGATTCGTCGACAGACGATGAACCGGAAATAACCGTGCCGTCAACGGGAAGTTGTTCGCCCGGACGAATCGCAATAATATCTCCGACCAACACCTGATCGACCGGAATTTCCTCTTCGATTTCATTACGCACCACGCGAGCGGTTTTCGGCTGCAGTTTCGCCAATGCACGCATGGCTTCTCCCGTACCGACGCGAGCGCGCGCTTCAAGCAATTGCCCGACCAGCATCAGCGTGATGACCACACCAACCGCTTCAAAATACGGTTCTCGAGCATTCTCAGGCAGAATCTGAGGCACAAACGTGACCACACACGAGTAGGCAAACGCGAATACCGTACCCAAACTGACCAATGCGTTCATTTCCGGAGAGCGGTGAATGATCGCAGCGAAACCGCTACGAAAAATCGGTAATGCGGCATAGCACATCACCGGCAGCATCAGTATGAACTGCGCCCAATTCGGCATCGGATACAGCATCAACATCGTAGAAGCGAATACCGGAATCGTAACGATGGCAGACACAATAAGCCGCGTAACCAATGCTCGCATTTCACGAGATGCGGAAAAATCATCTGAAGAACCAGCAGAAACAGAAGAAAAATCAGAAGAAGTATCAACGGATTCATACGATGTTTCATCAACAGCAGTCTGTTGCGATTGCATAGGAACATGAGATTCTGCATTATTCGGATTTTCTTCCGACGCTGAATGCTCGTCCTGCATTGCAGCATGATGTTTTCCCGGCAACACACGCAACGTGCCATGCAGCATGTTCATACCGCACGCAAAACCGTACTCCCCCGGCCTATCAGGATGAATCGTCAACGTCGTTGTACGGAAAGGAGGTAATGCAAGATCGACGCCGAAATCGGAGAACACTACGTGCGACGAGCATTCGCCGTCTTCTTTTCGATCGAAGATCAACCGCAAAGGCAAACCAGCCTCGGCTTCGATGACTGCCGGACTGTACCCGCCTTTGACTTCGACGACCGCCTCTTGCACGCCGTTGTCAGCACGGGCGCGGAACGCTTTGCGCGGCGCGAAAAAGAACCACAAAACGGCTACCGTCACAGCCAATGCGACGATGATGGCAATCAGAGCCTGCATGTTTCACCGGTTTCCATATTGCATTCGTTTCGATTCGGACAGTCACACTGTATACCAGCACTTGAGCCGATTGCTAAGAGTCAGCGCACAGCTTTATTACGTAGGTATACGACGATATGAATAATCCCCAAATCGCCGATGCCTGAAATAAGCCAACATCAGCGGTTTGGGGACCATTTACCGTTCAACTGTAAGGATTTACAGGTCGAGGAAGTTGTCGAGGCCGACGGTCACGCCCGGGTATGCACCAGTGGAGACCTTGCGAACGGCCAGCAGCACGCCCGGCATGAAGGAGATGCGGTCGAAGCTGTCGGCGCGAATGGTCAGCTGCTCGCCGTCGTTACCAAACAGGGCTTCCTCATGGGCATTGAGGCCACGCAGACGCACGGCGTGCACATGAATGCCGTCAACCACTTGGCCACGGGAACCGCCATCGGTTTCGGTGGCATCCGGAACAGGGCCAAGACCCGCTGCCTTACGAGCTGCGGCAATACTCTGCGCGGTATGGAATGCGGTGCCGGACGGAGCATCCACCTTGTTCGGGTGGTGCAGTTCAATCACTTCGGCGGATTCGAAGTACGGAGCCGCAACCTTGGCGAAATAGTCGGCAAGCACGGCGGAAATAGCGAAATTCGGCGCTATGAACACGCTCTGGCCCTCGCGAGGCGCGGCAGCGAGCGCGGCACGCACCTGATCGAGCTTCTCTTCGGTCCAACCGGTGGTGCCCACCACCACGTCAACACCTTGCGCCACGAGTGCGCGCACATTGTCAAGAGACACGCTCGGCACGGTGAACTCCACCACCACGTCAGTATTTTCGGAGGTAATTTGGCTCAGGTCGTCGCCAGCGTCAAGCGCGAGCGCCAGTTCGGTGTCGTCCGCGTTGTTCACAGCGTCGACCACGTGGGAACCCATGCGCCCTTTGGCGCCAACTACAGAAACCTTGATCATTGCAACTCCTTCAGGCGTTCTGGCTGCATCCATCTGTAACAGCTTTCTATGATTCCAACGAATCCAACAATAGAATACAATTGCCCGAACATAATCCTCACGATCATTTTCGGGCAATTTCTGGAATGCTTAATCCACATAGTATCTATGAATCACAGATCATCTATGAATGCTGTAAAACATTTCGGCGCGTGATCACCCAGCCGATCAGGGCGAACGGGATCGAGGCGAGCACGAAAATCCACGGCAGCATAAGGCTCACGTCGGGTGTGGCGTGATCCAGTATGATACCGGTGATCATCGAGCCGAATGATGCGCCGACAGTTCCCGCAGTGCTCACCCAGGAAAGGCCTTCGGTCAACGACTCTTCAGGAACGGTTTCTTTCATCACGAGGTTGCCCGATGCGAACACCGGCGAAACAGCCAGACCGGTGAGAATTTCCACAATGCCTATTACGATCAGATTGCCTTGGCACAGGTGAATTACAAAGAAGCCGGCTGTGATCGCCGCAAGGAACATGATCATGTAACGCCAACGGGATCCTTTGAGCTCAAGCGTTCCGAAAACCAGCGCGCCCATACACGAACCGACCGCTAGCATCGCCAGCTGCACGCCGAGCACGGAATCAAGATGCAACGATTTCATGACGGCTGTCATAGACGTGTCGAATGCGGTGAAACTCATGTTGAATATGATGAAAACCAGCAGCAACGGAATCACGCCAGCATAAGTGAAAATGCTGCGTTTCTTGCGATTACCACTCGTCTTCAATTGCGCAATGGTCAGCCTGTTGCGCAGTGCGGAACCTGAATCGCCAGTATTGCTGGCATCGCCATCGATAGTCAATCGCACATCGGCATCGTCTAAAGAGGCCGAAACGACCTTGACTTCATGCACGACCGGCGGCTGCGTGTCTTTCAATGTGAAGAAAATGGTACCGCCAAGGGCGCAGGCAATCGTTGGCACGAACAACTGCGAAACAGGGTGCACTGAAGCTGCAAGGAACGCTGCGAGAATCGGTCCGAAAATGAATACGATTTCGTCAATGGCGGATTCCATGGCGTATGCGGTGTTCAATAGTTCGCCGTTGCCGGTGCGGTCGAGCACGTACGCCCAGCGGGTACGCACGAGTGCGCCGAACGAGAATTGCGTAAGACCCATCACCACGGCCAGCATGAACAGCAATGGAATCGGCACGCGCACCAGTGCGGCGAATGCGAAACCAAGCATGGTGATGATTTGCACAACAAGCACCATCGAACCGACCTTACGCTGGCCGAATCGGTCGAACAGTCGCGCGTACAGTGGCGTGACCGCTGCGGTGGCGAGCACATATGCGGCGCTCATCACGCCTGCGATCGTCCAATTGTCGTACAGGTGGTTGAGTGCGAGAATAATGCCGAGGCCCATCATCGACATCGGCAGTCGCGCCAAAGCTCCGGAAGCGCAGAACGCTTTGGTTCCCGGAATGGAGAACAATACGGAATATGGCGACTTCGGGGTTTCGGTTGCGCTGGTGGCAGCCATGCTTATCGCTCCTTAACTTTCGTTGCGTCCGGCACGTGTGCCCGCCCACACATGCTGCACGAGGGTAGCGGCGCTCCTCCACAACGCTGCACGTAGTGCGTTACCCTACGTGCAGGCTGGAAAGCGCCGCTTTCCCAACGATGATCAAGAACAAGCAGGATGCATACACGCGTCCTTTGGCGCACCAGCACTAGTCGTTGTCGGATTGTTTCGGAATTCCGTAGCTCAACTCGGCAAGGATCTCTTCTTCTGTTTTGTCGGCGGCGTTCAGCTGCCGATTGCCCTCAACGGGCTCACTCAGATAGTAGAGGCAGGCGTCGATAGCATCAAGCGGCACGCCTTCCATTGCCGACAGCAACAGCCGATACATATCCAACTGCACTAATTTTTCTTGTATTTCTTCTTTTTTCCTAGGCTTTTTTCCAGTTTTCCAATCAACTATCGTATATTGTTTCGATTGGTCCTTTTCGTTGAGACCTCCGAAGAACACCGCGTCAAGCTTGCCGTTGATGATGGTGCCCAATTGCGGCATATTGACGACGATCTGCCGTTCCGCCCACGCGGGCTTACGTTGCGCCCATGCCGACGTGGCAAGACGCTGCTGCCAATCGAACAATGCATTGTTTTCCATCGCATTTTCCGCTGCATTTTCGACCGCCGCATTATTTTCTTGAGATTGCATCCCATTGTTGCGTTTGATTTCGGCAAGCATCGACGATCTCAATTCAGCTACGCGCGTATTTCCGTTGCCTTCAGCACCGCCGACGATGCAAGCAATATCCACATCGGCCATAATGAACCGTTCCGCCCACGCATGGAACTGCGTGCCTAACTGCGCGGCTGGCGACGCGACATTGGGGATCGGACGCACGAGCCCACGCCAGTAGGCGCGGGCGCCACGATCGTTCATCATGCCCGCGCGCGCCTGCAGGGAGGTGACGTTCTGACGGCCGGACGCAAGAATCTTCTCGCCTTGCGCACGCACCGACCGGTCGAACGCATCCTGCGATGCGTCGGCCAACATGTCGGGCATGAGATTGCCATCATCGACCAACAGCTGCGCGCAATGCAGCAGCGAACCGGCCGAACCGAGCGCAACGTCATCAGCAACAGCATCCACGCCCACGCCGGTATCCAGGTCCGCAGCGCCGGCGACCATCGCATCACGCACCTGATTGGCGGACGAACGCAACATTTCGCAAGTCTCTTCAGTCAAAGCGCACGGCCATGGCAGGAATCGCTCGCCTTCCAGAGGCTCAAGCGGTGCGTTCCAGGCGTCACCGACCACCGCATCCTCGAAATCGCAGGCATGCTCGCCCACGAAATATCCGCTTGGCAATGGCGCGCCAATCGAATGCAAGCTGGAAATGCCATTTTCGGAAGCATTATTCCCGGAAATACCATCTCCAGAAAAAACGGCATCCGCACCATCCTCAACTTCCGCGATATCGCCCAGATTGCTCGGTTCATTCGCTCTGGAAACGATATTGAGCATGGAGTCATACACTTCCTGCCAGAAATTCGACGGTTTGGCCACTTGTTTACGCTCACCCACGGCACGCGGATCACGGCTTTCCACATTCGTTTCGCTATAGGTGAGCAGCGCCTCATGGCGGGCGCGGGTCAACGCCACGTATGCGAGACGACGCTCGTCGGCATGCAAGCGGCGGCCATATTCCTCGCTCTGCGTCAAATACAGTCCGTCCGGATCGACGCCTTCCATGTCGTCAACATTCATGGTGCGCAGGGTGCCGAACACTTCATCATCGATGATTTCCGCATCTTCCAACGCTTCCAAGGCTTCCAATGGATTCCAGCCGACGAGCGCGTCATGGGGGAATCGCGGCAGAATATCCGCATCCACGCGCACAGGAACAGGCACCGCGGCGGGATTCGTCAGCCACGTTTTGGCGTTTTCATGGTATTCAGGCGGCGTCCATACGCCATCTTGGAAACCATTGAGATGCGTTTCGTCAACGACCACGCTCAGGTTGTCGCCCTTGTTACTGGGAAATCCGCCATCGGTCATGCCGACCACGGCCACGGCATCCCATTCGAGCCCCTTCGACTGGTGCACGGTCATCAACACCACGTCGACGGGCACATCGGGGGCCACCGCGTTCTCTTCGGAAGCGTCGCGCAGCGAATCCACCCATGAGATGAACGCACGCAGGCTCGGCAAGCCTTGCGATGCGATCTCCTGAATATACGTGTCGACGAGTTTCATCACAGCGTCGATCGGCGACTTGGCGAGCGCCACGTGGGAGGCGTCAAGCGTGGCCTCGGCATGATCGGCACGCATATGCCGAGCCAACAGCATGTCGATGTCAAGATTCAACGCCGTAATAGCTTCGCGAACCACTTCCGGCAGCGGGTGGCCGAGCACGCGCTGCACTTGGCGGAGCGTATCCGCGGCACGAAGCACCGCCTGCACTCCCCTGCGGCTCAGCCTGCCATCGATGAGTTGTTCAAGATCGTCTCGTAGCATGAGATCCACCAGAAAAACAGCATTCGGCACTTGGTCGCGATATTCGCGCACAATGGATCGGATTTCAGCATTCGACAGACCAGAATCGGAAATCGTTTCGCTATTTTCAGAATTACTGGTTTTCCTGGAATCACCGGAATTTATAGAATCACCGGAATTCCCAG
>OCPS01001465.1_pt1 | contig 19385 bp, 16 predicted proteins | sample 1538651 | NCBI WGS metagenome assembly OCPS01 (sample SAMN04571715, study PRJEB22368) | human gut metagenome | biome: human gut; material: stool | host: Homo sapiens | place: Luxembourg | collected 2012-09-21 | reverse complement strand
TCCACCGATCTGCTTAAATACTGCCGCTACCGGAGTGATCATACCAAAATTTGCTCTCTGGTCAGCCGGAAGTGCATTCAGATCTACGCATATTCCGTCAATCAAGAATGCGATTGCAATCAGTATACCACCACCAACAACGAGTGGAAGCATATGAGAAACACCGTTCATCAGCTGCATGTAAATCTGATGTCCGACACCGCCGCTTTTCTTTCCTGCGGAAGAAGATGCTGCAGCCGGATTGTTTCCGTGGAAGACCGGAACATTTCCGGCTTTCGCCTGAGCTACCAGTTCATCTGCTTTACTGATTCCGTCTGATACCTGACAGATGATTACTTTCTTTCCGTCAAAACGATCCATCGGAACCTGGGTGTCTGCCGCAACGATAATACAATCCGCATCAGCAATTTCCTGGTCTGTCAGCACATTTTTCGCTCCACCGCTTCCTCTTGTCTCGATTTTCACGAAACAGTCGGCAGCTTTTGCTGCTTTCTCGATTCCTTCTGCTGCCATATATGTGTGTGCGATACCTGTCGGGCATGCTGTTACTGCAAGAATCTTGAAATCACTCTCTGCATTTCCTGTATCTGCCAGCTGCTCATCAATGTCAGCTCTCTCATCATCTGCTTTATCAATAATAGAAAGGAATTCCTCCGCAGAGGTTGCATTTCTCAGAGCTTCTGTAAACTGCTCATCCATCAGCATCATTGACAATTTACTAAGTACTTCCAGATGAACGTTATCTTCTGTATTCGGTGCCGCGATCAGGAATAAGAGTGTTACCGGATCTCCATCCAGAGAATCAAAATCAACACCATTTTTAATTACCATTGCTGCAAGTCCCGGCTTGCTTACGCAATCACCTTTTCCATGTGGAATAGCAATTCCCTCACCAATTCCTGTTGTGCTTTCCTCTTCTCTTAAGTAAACCTGTTTTCTGTAGGCTTCTGTGTCATTGATCTTACCACTTGCACACATCAAATCCACGGCCATATCCAAAGTTTCCTGCTTATTCGCCGGATTCTTGTCAAAGGCAATGCTTCTTTTATCGAGCAAATCTGTAATTCTCATCCTACCGCTCCTCCTTTACAACCTGTTGATATACTCCGGCAATCTCCTCTTTTGTTGCCAGATTCTCTGAAAATGCACTTGCACTTCCTGATGCAACTCCCATGTGGAATGCATGTCTGTATTCATGTTTCTCCATCCAGCCTGCCATAAATCCGGCTACCATAGAGTCTCCTGCTCCAACACCGTTTTTTAATTTCCCTTTCGGCGCCGGAGTGTCATAAACACTTCCATCTTCTGCTACAAGAACGGCACCTTCTCCTGCCATGGATACAAGAACATTTCTTGCTCCTTTTTCCTGCAGTTTCTTTGCATATGGTACAACAGATTCTCTTGTCAGAAGTTCCACATCAAAAATCTCTCCAAGTTCATGATTGTTCGGTTTTATTAAAAATGGATGATATTCAAGAACGTTCAACAGCAGATCTCTCGTTGCGTCTACAACGATCATGACACCTTTGCCATCAAGCTTCGCCATAATCTTCTGATACATGTCATCCGGCATAGAAGTCGGAATGCTTCCTGCCAGGAATAAGACATCACCTTCTCCAAGTTTGTCAAGCTTCTCCATCAGCTTCTCTACATCTTCCGGAGAAATCACCGGTCCACTTCCGTTAATCTCTGTTCCGTCGATTGATTTTAACTTCAGGTTGATTCGAGATACACCTTCATTGATCTCAATAAAATCAGATGCAACTCCCATCTCTTTGAGTCTTCTTTCAATCTCTTTTCCGGTAAATCCGGCTAAAAATCCAAGTGCAGTATTCTCGATACCAAGATTACCAAGCACTGTAGAAACATTGATGCCCTTTCCACCGGGAAGGATCAGCTCTGAACTCGTTCGATTCGTAAGTCCAAGCTTAAAGTCCTCAACAGAGACAATGTAATCCAATGACGGATTAAATGTTACTGTGTAAATCATTTTGCATTCTCCTTCTCTCTGACCATTGTTTTTCTTTATGCTTGTATTATACGTTCAAACTCGTTCATAGTCAATCAAACTAATCAACAAATTTCATGACTGTTTTTGGTTGATTTTGCACAATTTTGGTTTTCAGCCTTTAAAACAAGAACTCCGCCAGCACACAATTGCTGACATCCATCCCCCGATGCGTCAGTCGGATTCGATCTCCACTAAATTCCAGCAATTGTTCTTCTTCTAATTTGTCAAGAATTTTTCCATAGACATCATCCACATTCTTTCCAAAATAGTTCTGAAAATCTGTTCTCGAAACCCCCTCTACTTTTCGAAGCCCCAGATACATGAACTCTTCCATCTGCGATTCCACGGAAAGAATTTCTCTGTCAATAAGAATCGACTCGCCATTTCTAATCTTTTCAATATATGCTTTCCGATCTCGAATATGATCAAACCGCTCCCCTTTGATCAATGAGGAGGACCCTGCTCCAATCCCAAGGTATTCCGTTCTGTCCCAGTATCCCAGATTATGTCTGCATTCTTTTCCCGGCTTTGCATAATTGGATATCTCATATCGATGCATTCCTGCTTCTGCAAGTCTTAGTATTGTCAACTCTCCCATCGCATATTCTTCTTCCTCTGACGGAAGTTTCCATGCACCACGATCTAATTTTCCTTTTTCATACCAGTCGTAAAATACCGTTCCTTCTTCTAATATTAAACTGTATGCGGAAATATGTTCCGGCTCAAGTGCCAGAACTTTTGAAAGTGTATCTTCGTAGCTTTCTATCGTCTGTCCCGGAAGTGCGGACATGAGGTCTATGTTCCGGTTTTTGAATCCAGCCTGTTCTATCAGTTTCCAAGTCTCAAGGAATTCTTCAAATGTATGGATTCTTCCTAGCATTTTCAGTTCTTCATTTTGTGCCGACTGAAGTCCAATACTCAGTCTGTTCACCCCTGCTGCTTTCATGGCATGAAGTTTCTCAATATTAACCGTTCCCGGATTCATTTCCATTGTGATCTCTGCATCCTCACTTATTGAAAATGTATGATAAATTGCATTAAAAATCTGTTCTATCTGTTCCGGTGTCAGAAGAGACGGTGTTCCGCCTCCCAGGAAAATGGTCTGAACTTCATACTCTCCAGATAATTCCTGATAACTCTGAATCTCCTGAATCATAGCACTGACATAAGCTGCCTGTTCTTCCTCTGTTCCACTTGCTGAAAAAAAATCACAATAATTACATTTTCTTACGCAGAACGGAATATGGAGATATAATTCTAAATTTCTCTTTTTCATCTTTAAATACAGAAAGATACTGTCTGATAAAAACAGTATCTTTTCCTTCCTTCTTTTATCTAGTTCTCATCCAGCTTCAGGACACTCATGAATGCACTTTGTGGAATCTCTACGTTTCCAACCTGACGCATTCTCTTCTTTCCTTCTTTCTGCTTTTCAAGCAGTTTCTTCTTACGTGAAATATCACCACCGTAACATTTCGCAAGAACGTCCTTACGCATTGCCTTAACTGTCTCTCTCGCAATAATCTTACTTCCGACTGCTGCCTGGATCGGAATCTCGAAAAGCTGTCTTGGAATCTCTTCTTTCAGCTTCTCGCACATCTTTCTTCCACGCTCATAAGCGCTTCCTTCGAATACAATAAAGGAAAGAGCATCCACTTCTTCTTTGTTGATCAGAATGTCAAGTTTGACAAGCTCGGAACGTACATAACCAAGCATCTCATAATCAAAAGATGCGTATCCTCTGGATCTTGATTTCAATGCATCAAAGAAATCATAAATAATCTCGTTGAGTGGCAGATGATATGTCAACACGGCTCTTGTCTCTTCAATATATTCCATTCCCTGATAGATTCCACGGCGTTCCTGACACAGATCCATGATCGCTCCGATGTACTCGGATGTCACCATGATCTCTGCCTTTACCATAGGCTCTTCCATATATTCAATCTCTGCAGGATCCGGCATGTTTGTCGGGTTTGTCAGATCGATCACATCACCGTTTGTCTTATGGATCTTGTAAATAACACTCGGTGCTGTTGTAACAAGATCAAGGTTGTACTCTCTTTCCAGACGTTCCTGAATGATCTCCAGATGAAGGAGTCCCAAGAATCCACAACGGAATCCGAATCCAAGTGCTACCGATGTCTCTGCCTCAAACTGAAGCGCAGCATCATTAAGCTGCAGTTTCTCAAGTGCATCTCTCAAGTCCGGATACTTTGCTCCGTCTGCCGGATAAAGTCCGCAATATACCATCGGATTTACTTTCTTATATCCCGGAAGTGGTTCTGCACAAGGATTCTCTGCATTCGTGATCGTATCTCCGACACGGGTATCCTTTACATTCTTAAGACTGGCTGTGATATATCCTACCATTCCTGCTTCAAGTGCGTCACATGGAATGAACTGTCCCGCTCCAAAAGTTCCAACTTCTACAACTTCTGCTTTCGCACCTGTTGCCATCATAAGCATCGGTGTACCTTTTTTGACCGTACCTTCCTTGATACGGCAGAATACAATAACTCCCTTGTAAGAATCGTACTTGGAATCAAAGATCAGTGCCTGAAGCGGTGCATCCGGATCTCCGACCGGTGACGGAATCTGCTGTACGATCTGCTCGAGAACTTCATGTACATTCAGTCCTGTCTTAGCAGAAATCAGTGGTGCATTCTCCGCATCGATTCCGATCACATCTTCTATCTCTTCTTTTACACGCTCCGGCTCTGCGCTTGGTAGATCAATCTTGTTGATAACCGGCATAACGTCCAGATCATGATCGAGTGCCAGATATACATTCGCAAGCGTCTGTGCCTCAACTCCCTGTGCCGCATCAACAACAAGAATCGCTCCGTCGCATGCCGCCAGGCTTCGGGATACCTCATAGTTGAAATCGACGTGTCCAGGTGTATCGATCAAGTTGAAAATATACTCTTCTCCGTCATCTGCCTGATATACAGTACGGACTGCCTGTGCTTTGATCGTGATTCCACGCTCTCTCTCCAGATCCATGTTATCGAGAACCTGTGACTGCATCTCTCTGCTAGTCAAAAGTCCTGTCTGCTCAATGATACGATCCGCCAGTGTAGACTTACCGTGATCGATATGTGCTATAATACAAAAATTTCTAATATGACTCTGATCAATTGTTGACAATACTTCTTACCTCCATCTATCTTTCTGACTGTTTTACAATAAAAAGTTCTACCGCAAGATTGTCTGTCAGCAATCCTGTCTTTACATCCTGCTCCAACTGTGCCCCTTCTTCCATCACACGGCGCAGCTGTCCCATCTTAAACCGCTTCGCCTGTTCCATGTTCTTTCCTGCCACAAATGGATGTAAGCCTGCTTTAGACGCAATCTCTTTTCTTCCATATCCCTGATTGGCAAGTGTCTTGACATGGAAAAGCATCCTGTACTGACGCACCAGCAGAAAAAGAATACGCATCGGCGGTTCTTTTAAAGCCAGCAGTTCATAATACAGATCCAGTGCTTTCTGCTGATTTCCGGCTGCAACCGCATCTACCATCTCAAAAATATGATTCGTGATCTGCGTCACACAGACAGCATCAATATCTTCCTTCGTGATCGTATCCCTCTCCAGTGCATAACAGAATACTTTCTCCAGCTCTCCCTGGATATTTTCCATATCTGTTCCAACTTTATCCAGAAAATACACTATCACAGACTCCGAAATCTGCTTCTGCTCTTTTCGGACCAGACCTGCAACCCAGCGTTTCAAAGTTCCTGCATCCTGTGTGGACAGCTCTGCAATATATCCTTTTGATTTCACTGCTTTATAGAGCTTATTTCTCTTATCAATCTCTTCTTCCACAAAGATAAAACAGGTTGTCTCTGGCATGTCCTTAATATAATCCGCCAGATCTGCCCCTGCCGCAGTTTTAAAAAATCCCGTATTCTCAAATACGATCAGTCTGCGCTCTGCAAAGAAAGGTAAGGTCTCTGCAAGATCGATTGCTTCTTTCACTGGCGTATTCTTCCCTTCATAATACGAATAGTTCATCGTATCACCTTCCGGAAGCATTGCCTTCACAAAACGGTTCTTATACTGTTTCTTCAGATATCCTTCTTCTCCACAGAGAAGATATACCTGCTTAAATTGTCCTGATTTTAAATCTTCATTTAAGGTCTTCATAACTATTCTATTATAAATGAATAACCAACACTTTGACAAGAGCCTTTTTATCACCTATTCCTGTTTTATAAATACTTGTGAACCTTTATTTTTCGTCCATCGCTCCTTAGTGTAATTGCACCACATTCCTGCGTGGACAATACTTCACTTCCGATTTCCTGCAGGCGTTCCAGCGTCTCCTCATGTGGATGTCCGTAGCGGTTCTCTATCCCCGCTGAGATTAATGTTAATCTGGGTTTCACAATCTGAAGAAATTCTTCACTTCCCGAATTCTTCGACCCATGATGTCCTGCTTTTAAGATTGGACAGCTTTCCAACGTTCCGCTTTCCACCAGCTGTTCCTCTCCTCTTCCTTCCAAATCTCCTGTCAGAAGCATTTGAAACGCCCCATCCTTCAATTCAAGTACAACAGATGCTTCATTTCCCGCTTCCAGACGAGGCATCTCTTCTTGCTTGCCACGAATACGCTCGTTTTTCCTCGTTGTCAACGGAGCGATGCATTTTAAATATGTTCCGACTTCTTCTCCTGAATAAATTGTCAGCACGCTCGTCCCGTTTTCTTTCGCTATTTCTGCAAGATGGAGTAATTTCTCATCCATATACTCTTCCGGCGGCAGAACAAGCGCATCGATTTCCACTCCCTGTTTCTGATTTTGCAGAAGTTCCTGAATTCCATTGATGTGATCCGCATCACCATGTGTCACAAAAACATACTCCAGTTTTCTGACCCCCTGCGATAATAGAAACGGCTCTATCCGGTAAGTACCGACAGAAGACAGATCACTGCTTCCTCCATCCACCAGCATTTTCTTTCCTTCCCTGTCTCTTATAAAAATACAGTCCCCCTGTCCAACATCCAGAACAGTCACCTGAAGGTTTTTGGAATCATTATTGAGTATTCCGCATCCGCAGATCGATCCTGCTATGACAATACAAACAAGAAGTGAAAATCCCGCCTGTTTTCTTCGGTTATCTGTCTTATTTTTCATTGCATGAAACAGGAAGCACAAAAACAACAGCACACCATAGTAAATAAGCACCCACCATAGCTCTGGCTGTCCGGTCACGATCCTGCTGCCCGGAAGCGCTGATGTCAGCTCACATAATTTATCATAGAAGGACAACAGGCGATCACAGCTTCTGAATCCAATTTTTCCTACGGTTCCCGATAATTCTGAAAACAAAATTCCACCTATACCTGTCAACATCACAAATGGAAACAACGGAATTAAAATAACATTCAAAACGAGTGCATACGGCGGCACCTCAAAATAATAATACAGCATGATTCCCAGAAGCATTCCATTAACAGCTAAACTAATCTTAAATCCTTCCCATGCTTTCAAACGTGTTTTCTGTTCAAAAATTGGATACAATAATAAAATCCCAAGAATTGCACCAAACGAAAGTAAAAATGCTGCATCTAACAGATACAGCGGTTGATATATGCTTAAGATAGCTGCTGTAACCGCCAGGCTTGTAGGTTGATCCACATCTCTCCCGGTAATTTCTGCCCCCATGCGGATAAAAAACATAAGAAGTGCACGAAGACTGGATACCTGTGGACCTGTCATAACCAAATAAAAAAACAGAATCCCTCCTCCTGCAATTCCGGAAAACAGAAATGAATTTCCCATTTTTCTTAATAACCGGTAAACAGACATTCCGATCAGTGACATGTGTAATCCCGAAATTGCAAGCAGATGTCCTAATCCGTTCTTCTGATACAATTTTTTCATCTCCGGATCAAGTCCGCTCTTTTCTCCCAACAAGATTGCAGAAAGCATCGTGCCATGTGTTTTTCCCATCTGGCTTACAATCTTCCAGTTCCAGTAATTTTTCAGCCAGTCCAGCTGATTCCGTATGCTATTCCATCGTGATACAATCCAGTTCTTGTCTTTTTCAGACAAAACTATCTCAACCTGTTCTGCCTTTGTTAAAACCCCAACATGGATTCCCTGTTTTTGATAATAACTTTTTTGGTTAAAATTACCCGGATTCCTTGGCGGATGAAACGACTGTTTTGTCCCCCACACATTCAGCTTCTGTCCTATTTTCATTCTGATTTTTTTACCGGATTTATTATTTTTTATTGTTACAAGGATTTTCTTTTCTTTGATTATCTGATTCTTACTCTTTTGATCTGTACAAGAAACAACCGCATCTTTCAGATAAATTGCAGTTGATTGTGATTTATTTTCAATTTTATAAACCGTGCCCTCGCAAACCACATCTTTCTCATCTGAAATCAATGTTTCTGCAAGGGACGGTTTCTGATCTTTTGTATTCTGTAAAAAACTCACTCTTACAAGCTGTATGGCAAGCAATATAAGACATACCATACAGAGCGGGCGTTTTCTCATTCTTTGTTATCTGCTGCTATCCAGTCCTGCTCTTCATTCAATGGCTGTGACAAGTCCACCTTTTCCATGTATTTTGCATTCGATTCACCATTGATCGTAATCTGTACCTGCCTTACTCCTGCTCCCTCTACAAGAGAATCCACAATAGAATAAATCGTGATCTCAGGCAGTACATCATACGCACTGATCAGAAATGTGCTGTCAAAATTCACATAACAGATTCCATCCTTTGTCGTTACACTCAACAGATTAGCCGCCGGATTGATCGTTGGATATGCCCCCTCCTCAGATGGACCTTGCATCAGCTTTTCTACAATCAGTTTTTCTTTCAAGACATTACTGCTGTAATGAACATCAACCTCTTGCTTGACCAGTTTGGATCCATTCTGATCTGCAAAATACAATGTCAGTGTATCCGTTTGATAAGAACTTAATGAGGATCCTGTTGCATCAACAATGTCATCCTCATTCATTAAGCCAACATCATTTCCCTCATTATCTTTGAGCGGTTCCCCTTCCACACGGACAGATACTGCATCAATTCCATCGATCTGAAGCAATGACTGCACAATTGCTGCCCGCATCAGTTTCTCATCTAAGGATTTCACTTCATAATATTCTTCGCTGAAATTAATCTCAAGGATACTGCCCTTTAAAGCACAGTCGAGCAATTTCACCTGTTCCGGAATTGCCTGTGTATATTCAATTTCATTCGTTGGTTTCTTCATCTCATCGATTACAGATTCCGCCTTTTTTATCGCAGAATTGCCGCTGATCTTAGCTGCAACCTTTGCAAGTCCTGTCTTGTCTGTATTCATACAGTAAATGTAAGATTCGCCTTCCTTTACTCCATAACGATCCCCACACGCAGTTACTGCGAGAGAAAGAAGCAGAATAAGCAACACTGCGATTCCTTTTCTTTTTTTCATAACTTTTCTCCTAAGAAGCTGTATAGATCAGTGGAATTCTCACAGTAAATGTTGTTCCTTCGCCTTCTTCACTATATACTTTAATCGCACCTCTATGTGCAATCACAGCATTTCGCGCAATTGCAAGTCCAAGTCCTGTTCCTCCGATCTCTCTGGAATGAGATTTATCCACACGGAAGAAACGTTCAAAAACATGCGCCTGATCCTCTTTCGGAATTCCAATTCCTGAATCTTCTACTTTTACATAGAAAAATTTGTGGTCTGCATTCAATGATACATGAACCCATCCATTATCATGATTATACTTTACTGCATTTTCTACCAGATTGGAAATCGCAAGTGACAGCTTTGTCTCATCAATCTCCGCCGTAACCGGACGAAAGCTCTCCATTACGATCTCCACATTCTTTTTCTCTGCAATTGGTTTTAATCTCTTCAAAATCTGTTCCAGAAGTTCATTGATATTAATGGATTCAATATTCAGCGTCTGCCCCTTCTTGTCCATCTTCACAAGTGATAAAAGATCTGTAATGATCTTATTCTCACGGTCAATCTCTTTTGCAATATCACCCATGAATTCCTGATACATCTCAACCGGAAGGTTCTCCTGCTCCAGAAGTGAATCGGCCAGTACTTTCATCGATGTCATCGGGGTCTTCAGTTCGTGAGATACATTGGATACAAATTCTTCCCTGGAATCATCCAAAAGCTTCAGCCTTCCCATCATCTTATTAATTGCTTCGCTGATACTTTTCGTTTCTGTAAATGTATCCACATGCAAAACATCGTCGCTATACCCTGCACTTACATTCTCGATCGTAGCTGCAATCTGATGCAGCGGACGTACTACACGATCTGCTGCAAACACTGCAACAATTGTCAGAAAAATCATCACAAGACCAATAATCACGCTCCCCTGTGTATATAATACATCCAGAGAATCCTCAATACTATCAGTTGAAACACTTGCCAGCATTACACCGCGAATCTGATCCTCTCCGGGTATTGCAATCGGTGCAGTCACCTCGATATAATGATTCTTCTTATCATAATTATTCGTGCTCGTCCCTTTCATACAGCGCACTACACTTTCAGATACATCCAGCTTTCCCTCATCCAGACTGTAAGTATCCTTGACTACCCTCAGCTGATCATCAATTACCATAACTCTTCCGTTATAAATGTTAGTCAGCTGATTCAGGCTGTCATTGACCACCTCTTGTGAAGTGTCCTCAAAATAGTGGCTCGCACTGATCTGATTCGTTAAAATTGTACATTGATTCTGAATTTCTGCTGTTCGAAGTGACACAGCACGTGACTCATAGACTTTTACGATTCCAAATAGTGCTACTACGCTGGGCACAAGCCCGGCAAGAAGCACCATAATAAAAATTCGGAATCTAAGATTGTTAAAGATCTTTTTCTTAAATGAAAATGTATTCTTACCCCTGGAAATAATAACCCACTCCCCACTTCGTATGTACGTATTTTGGTTCACTTGGATTCTGTTCTATCTTCTCTCGTAAACGACGGATATGTACATCTACAGTTCTTGCATCACCCGGATAATCATATCCCCAGATCAGATTCAGCAGATTCTCTCTGCTGTAAACCTTATTCGGATTCATTGCCAGAAGCTCAAGCACATCAAATTCCTTCGCTGTAAGATTGATCTCACGTTCCCCGATGAAAACACGGCGTCCTTCGCAATCAATCTTCATATTCCCTTTCACAAGCACCGGACTGCCGGCCGGCTCTTCCTTGCGTTTCGCTGTTCTGCGCATGATTGCCTTGATTCTTGCCTTCACTTCAAGAATATTGAACGGCTTTGTGATATAATCATCCGCACCATATTCCAGACCAAGGATCTTATCCATATCCTCACTCTTGGCAGTCAACATAACAATCGGCATATCTGAAAATTCACGAATCTGCTGACATACCTGGAAACCATCCAGTTTCGGAAGCATGACATCAAGAAGTACAAGATCATACTCACATCTTCTCGCATATTCTAATGCTTCTTCTCCATCATAAGCGCAATCCACTTCCATTCCTTCCTGTTCCAGACTGAACCGAATCCCCTTTACGATTAATTTTTCATCATCAACAACTAATATCTTCTTGCTCATACTCCTCTTTCTGGCCGTTCTTCTGCCTGCTCCTATACCGTAATATCGTCTTTTATCTTATTAAATACGCCATCCTTGATTCCCTCGATCTTCTTGAGATCCTCTATACTCTGAAAGTTTCCATGCTCCTGCCTGTACTTCAGAATACTCTCTGCCTTTGATGCTCCGATTCCACTCAAGGTCATCAATTCTTCTTTTGCGGCTGTATTTATATTAATTTTATCACTGACTGATCCACCTGCATTTCCATTCGGATCTGCCCACTGACCGGAAACAGATTGTGCTGACTCCTCTGCTTCTTCCTGCGTTGGCACATAGATCCGCTCTCCATCACTCAAAGCTTCTGCCTGATTGATCCAATCTGCGGCAGCATCTTCTGTCATTCCACCGGCCGCTTCCAATGCTTCGTAAATCCGTGCATCTGTCCTCAGTTCGTACACTCCCGGAGCATTCACAGCTCCACATACATGAACATATAACGTCTCCGGCAGTCCTTCTTCTGCATCTGTGCCACCCTGAGATCCTTTTTCTGACTCTGTTTTGGAATTTGAGGAATTCTTCTCTACATCAGATTCTCCCTCCAGTGTGAACTCTTCAAGTTCTTCCGCTGCGTCATGCTTCTCTGCACAGCCACACAATCCCATGGTCAAAAAAGCCAAAGTTAAAGTCAATACAATTCCTTTTAGCATCTGCCCTTTACGGCATCTGCATATTTTCTTCCATCCGTTCTTCATCCTATTGCCTCACTGTTCTCAGACAGTCAGACTTCCCCTTAAAACCGGACATAAATATTGTAACGAATTTTTCTCAAAAATACAATAGACAATTTAACGCTTTGTTACAGACTTGTTACAATACCCGCAAAACTTTCTATTTCCATTGGAAAAGAACAATTCCACCGGCTGCGATCAACAATCCAATCAGTTTTCTCCATGAAAATGGTTCTTTTTCCATTCCGAACATTCCGGATAGTGAGATCAGATAAGCAACCGCCAGCTGGGAAACAACAATGAAAAGTGCTGATCTTGCAGGTCCCAGAGCATCCACACTTTTAATGACAGTCCATGTGATCCCTGCTCCGATCACACCTCCCAGCAACATATAGCGCGGCTGGACTTCCATAAGTGCTGCAACAGAGTCTCTTCCAGTTGCCAGCCAGACAAGCAGACACAAAAAAAATGCTGAAAGTTGCACCCACCCATTGCTTACCCAGATTCCTGTCGTCTTTGTCACCTGCGCGTTGAACACTCCCTGTACACTCATCAGCGCACCTGATAGCAGTGCAATCAAAAAACCGGCCATAAGCTCATACCTCCCTATAGAAATAGTATAAGCAAATGCCGGCATTTTTATGTATAAGATTTCTTATGCAAGTGCACGTTTCAGTTTTTCGATCATCTCATCAATATGCTTTTCTTCTACGATCAGCGGTGGAACAAAACGGATCACATTTCCCTGAGCCTGAATAATCAGAAGTCCTTCTTCAATTGTCTTTTTATTTACTTCTGCAAGAGGTTTTGTAATCTCGATTCCCTGCATCAGACCTTTTCCTTTTCTTTTGACAACACAGTCCAGCTCATCCACAAGCTCATCCAGTTTTTTTGTCAGATATGGAGCAACCTGATTTACATGTCCTACAATATCTTCACGTTCAAAAATCTCGATCACTGTCTTAACAGCTGTACATGCCAGTGGATTTCCTCCATAAGTTGCGCCGTGATCTCCCGGCTGCAGAGAATATTTTGCCACTTCTTCCGTCATTGCAAATGCACCGACCGGAATTCCGTTTCCGATTGCTTTCGCCATAGTCAGAATATCCGGTTTTACACCAAATCCCTGCCATGCAAACATATTTCCGGTTCTTCCCATTCCGCACTGCACTTCATCACAGATCATCAGGATTCCATTTTCATCACAGATTTTACGGATTCCTTCCATAAATTCCTGTGTCGCAAGATTGATTCCGCCTTCGCCCTGCAACGGTTCCAAAATAATTGCACAGGTCTTATCATTTACCAGTGCTTTCACACTGTCAAGATCATTAAACTCTGCAAATCTTACACCTGGAACAACCGGCTCAAACGGTTCACGATAAGAATCATGTCCTGTCACAGAAACTGCTCCGAAGCTTCTTCCATGGAAAGAATTCTGCATCGCTATAAATTCATATCTTCCTGTCTTCTTTGTGTAAGCATATCTTCTTGCCGCTTTCAGAGCACCTTCATTTGCCTCTCCACCACTGTTTGTAAAGAAAACTCTGTCCATTCCGGAAATGCGGTTTAATTCTTTTGCTGCCTCTCCACAGCTCTCGTGGAAATAAAGATTTGATGTATGGTATAACTTATCAATCTGATCTTTTAATGCCTGATTCAGTTCTTTATTATCATATCCAAGTCCTGACACAGCAAATCCTGCTGCAAAGTCAAGATATTCTTTTCCTTCTGTATCATACAGATACATTCCTTCTCCGTGATCCAGTGCAATCGGAAATCGATTGTATACATGGATCAGATTCTCTTCTGCCGCCTGTATTTTACTGTTCACCATCATAATACCTGCTTTCTTTCTGATTTAAAATTGCTGTACCGATTCCTTTGTTTGTAAAGATTTCAAGCAACAGACAATGTGGGATTCTTCCATCCAGAATATGAACACGGGATACACCACTTTCAATCGCATCAATACAATTCTGAAGCTTTGGAAGCATTCCACCTCCAATATATCCGTCTGTGATCAATTCCTTGGCTTCTTTGATCTCCAGTTCAGAAATCAATGTAGAAGGATCTTTTGGATCTTTATAAACACCTTCAATATCTGTCAGGAATGCAAGCTTCTCAACTTTCATTGCACGGGCGATTGCGCAAGCTGCATCATCAGCATTGATATTATAAGTATTGTATTCCTCATCCATACCAACCGGGCAAATAATCGGAAGGAAATCTTTTTCCAAAAGGTCATACAAAATCTCTGCATTTACTTTCTTGACATCTCCTACGAATCCGATATCCTGTCCGTCTGAAAACTTCTTCTCAACCTGGAGAAGATTTCCATCCTTTCCACTGATTCCGATCGCACGCACGCCAAGACTCTCTACAAGCTGTACAAGACTCTTATTCACGCGTCCCAGAACCATCTCAGCAATCTCCATTGTCTCTGCATCTGTCACTCGAAGTCCGTTGATAAACTCTGCTTCTTTTCCGACTTTTCCAACCCACTTGCTGATTTCCTTACCACCGCCATGAACGATGATCGATTACTCTGCGTTTCAGGCTTTCATCCACCATGGCACTTCCGCCATATTTTACTACGATGATTTTACGGTTAAAGCGCTGGATATAAGGCAGTGCCTCGATCAGCACCTGCGCTTTATCCAGATATTTCTGCATATTGCTTGTCATTTTTTCTGTCTCCCTTTTTTATCTTTTCAGCGTCTTTAAAGAAATAATAATTTCTCTATAAATCAACTTCTGTAATCCGCATTGATATCAATGTATCCATGTGTCAGGTCACAGCCCCACGCAGTAGCTTCTGCATCTCCGGCTTTTAAGTCAGCAATGGCTGTCACTTTTTCCTGTGAAAGGATCTCTGTTGCCTTTTCTTCGCTATAATCTGTTGCTGTTCCATTAGCAATGATCTGAAGCTTTCCTGCACAGCTCTCGAAGAAAAGATCTACCTGCTCCGGATCAAACTGCGCTCCGGAATATCCCATTGCACAAAGGATTCTTCCCCAGTTTGCATCGTGTCCTGCGATTGCAGCCTTTGTAAGATTCGAGCATACAACAGATTTTGCAAGAACTTTTGCCTGCTCTTTTGTCTGTGCTCCGACAACCTTTACTTCAAAAAGTGCTGTTGCACCTTCTCCGTCTCCCGCCATTGCCTTCGCAAGTGTCTCATTTACATAATGAAGAGCCTCTTTGAATGCATCGAATTCCGGTGTGCCTTCTTTGATCTTCTCATTTCCGGCCATTCCATTCGCGAGAAGAAGTGCTGTATCATTTGTTGAAGTATCTCCGTCAACAGAGATCATGTTATAAGTATCCTCAACATCACTGCTCATTGCCGCCTGAAGTGCTTTTTTGGAAATTTTTGCATCCGTTGTAATAAATGCAAGCATTGTACACATATTCGGATGGATCATTCCGGAACCTTTCGCCATTCCTCCGATCGTTACTTCCGTATCTCCTGCCATAAATGTAACCGCAACTTCTTTTTTCTTCGTATCAGTTGTCATGATTGCTTTTGCAGCTTCTGTTCCACTTGCCAGATCAGCTTTCTTTCCCTTGGCAAGTTCTGTAATTCCTGCTTTGATCTTATCGATTGGGATCTGCATTCCGATGACTCCTGTAGAACCTACAAGAACACCTTTCTCATCGATTCCAAGAACTTTTCCTGCCTCTTTTGCTGTCTCTTCACAGTATTTCATACCTTCCTCTCCGGTACACGCATTTGCAATTCCGGAGTTTACAATAACTGCCTGTGATTTCTGTTTGCTCTCTACAATCTGTCTGTCCCACTTCACCGGAGCTGCCTTTACTACATTCGTTGTAAATGTTCCGGCAACTTTACACGGTTTCTCACTGTAAATGATCGCCATATCTGTACGTCCCTGGTATTTGATTCCTGCTGCTGTTGCTGCTGCTTCAAATCCTTTTGCTGCGGTAACTCCGCCTTCGATTATCTTCATATGACTTGCTTCCTTTCTGCTTATTGTTCATTGAATGCTGTAATATTTTCTTCATTTAAAATAAAATCATAATAATTCACATCAAGTCGTTCCGTCCATCCGATTGTATTCCAAAATGCATTTCCTACATTATTTTGTGCAAATGCGATCAGACAAACCTTATTGATCTTCTCTGCCTGGAGTGCTTTCATTGTATGCACGACCATGTCTTTTCCGATTCCATGTCTTCGGTATGCCTCATCCACACATACATGATAGAGACTTCCCTGTCTTCCATCATGACCACAGAGAATACTTCCGACGATCTTTCCTTCTTTCACTGCGACAAAACTCGTTGTCGGATTCCGTCGCAGAAAACGTTCGACACCTTCTTTCGAATCATCGATACTGCGGATTCCGAATCCCCGGATCTTCTTCCACAATTTATATACTTCATCATAATCCTCTATTGTCATTACACGTATCATACATACCACCTTTATCAATATAACCTATGGGAACATCGGAACGAGTTCAAGTCCTTCACTCTCTGGAAGACCAAACAGCAGATTCATATTCTGAACCGCCTGTCCTGCGGCACCTTTTACAAGGTTATCAATAGCTCCCATCATAATGATCCGTCCTGTTCTCTCATCAATCTTAAATCCAATGTCTACATAGTTGCTTCCTTCTACCCATTTGGTCTCCGGACACTGATTTTTCTCCAGAACACGAACAAATTTCTCATCTGCATAATATTTATCATAAATTGCTTTTACTTCTTCATATGTAACTTTTTTCGTAAGCTTTGCATACTCTGTCGCAAGAATTCCACGATTCATTGGAACTAAATGCGGTGTAAAGTTCAATACAACTTTCTCTCCTGCTGCATATCCGAGCTGTTCTTCAATCTCCGGTGTATGGCGATGTGTAGCTACTCCATATGCTTTGATATTTTCATTCACTTCACAGTAAAGATTCGGAAGCTTTGCTCCTCTTCCTGCTCCTGAAGTTCCAGACTTCGCATCGATGATCAGAGTGCTCATATCGATCAGTCCTTCCTTTGCAAGCGGATATGCTGTCAGGATAGAACATGTTGTATAACATCCCGGATTGGCCACGATACGTGCATCCTTCACTTTGTCCCGGTTGATCTCGCACAATCCATAGACAGCTTCATCAATATACTGCGGTGCTTTGTGTTCGATTTTATACCACTCTTCGTAAACCTTCACATCTTTCAGACGGAAATCTGCACTGAGATCAATGATCTTTGTCTTTGAAAGGATTTCTTCATTGATCAGAGATGCACACAGTCCCTGCGGGGTTGCTGTGAAAATCACATCTACCTGCTCTGCAAGTTCATCCATGTTATCATCCATGCATTTTGCATCTACAATCTGAAACATGTTTCTATATACATCTGCATATTTCTGATCTACATAACTTCTGGATCCGTACCAGACAATCTCTGCATCTTTATGTCCCATCAATATTCTTACGAGCTCGCCGCCTGCATAACCGGTTGCTCCAATAATTCCGACCTTAATCATCGTTCTCAAGTCCTTTCTTTTACCATTTCCATGGGAGCCAATAGAAGTTCCCTGGGAATTGCATATTTACTGTACTGTGGTAACGTGTTACCGCAATCATTTCTCCTTATAATATACCACTTTAATCGGGATGTAAAGTATTTCCTGAAATTGAATGTATAAAAATACACTTCCCGTGCTTTACTTGCATAATAATACATCTTTCATGTATAATATGCAAGTATTTTTTCAAAAAATTTTTAGCTACATAAAACGGCGATGATAAACGTAACTATTCCTACGTCTATCATCGCCGATCTACTTTTCTTCTATTTATCTACCTTCTATATAGAAAATATCGCTCTTATTTTCCAAAGAAGGATTAAGGTCTAAGTCCCATTCCGCCTTCTAATGTAATTGTCTCGCCGTTCATATATTTGAAATCCGGTGATACAAGCTGTACACACGCTCTTCCAATCTCTTTCTCTACATCTCCGTAATGTCCTGCCGGCAGCATCTTTACATTTCTTCCTGTAAGAAACTGGCCTAAATATTTTTTTGATTTTCTTCTTATTTCATTCTTTTCATCATATCTTGTATATTTCTTCTTATAGCCTATTGTTTTATGCATTCTTTTTGTTTATTATGTGTGTCTTTATGCATTTTATTCATTTTTTTAAAATAATACTTGCATAATTATAAAATGTGGTGTATAGTATGTTTTAGCTTGTTAAAGCAGAAATCTTTAGAACTCAAGAAACTGAGAAACAGAAATTGATAAAATACATTCAGGAGGCAATAAAATGAGTAAAGAAAAAGTTGTATTAGCATATTCAGGTGGTCTTGATACTACAGCAATTATCCCGTGGCTGAAAGAAACATTTAACTATGACGTTATCTGCTGTTGCATCGATTGTGGACAGGGAGAAGAACTGGACGGACTGGATGAAAGAGCAAAACTTTCCGGAGCTTCTAAATTATATATTGAAAATATCATTGATGAATTCTGTGATGACTTCATTGTTCCTTGTGTAAAAGCCGGAGCTGTTTACGAGAACAAATATCTTCTCGGAACTTCCATGGCTCGTCCGGCAATCGCTAAAAAACTGGTTGAGATTGCACGTAAAGAAGGCGCTGTTGCTATCTGTCACGGTGCAACAGGAAAAGGAAATGACCAGATCCGTTTCGAGCTTGGTATCAAAGCTCTTGCTCCGGACATCAAGATCATCGCTCCATGGCGTATGACAGATGTATGGACAATGCAGTCCCGTGAAGACGAGATTGATTACTGTAAAGCTCATGGAATTGATCTTCCATTTGACGCAAAGCACAGCTACAGCCGTGACCGTAACCTGTGGCACATCAGCCATGAAGGACTTGAACTTGAGAATCCGGCAAATGAGCCAAACTACGATGATCTTCTCGTACTGAGCACAACACCAGAGAAAGCGCCAGACAAAGATGAATACGTTACAATGACATTTGAAGCAGGTGTTCCAAAGAGCGTAAACGGAAAAGAGATGAAAGTTTCTGAAATCATCACAGAGCTGAACCGTCTCGGTGGAAAACATGGAATCGGAATCATCGATATCGTTGAAAACCGTG